>Ga0315274_10002989_pt1 | contig 25149 bp, 15 predicted proteins | sample YL17G02_20_MG_FD_203700 | JGI IMG/M metagenome (GOLD analysis project Ga0315274, IMG submission 203700) | Sediment microbial communities from Yellowstone Lake, YNP, Wyoming, USA - YL17G02_20 | ecosystem: Environmental > Aquatic > Freshwater > Lake > Sediment | place: USA: Wyoming | collected...
GAGTTCCCGCTCCGGCTCCAGTTCACCGCGGCGATCCGCCAGACAAACGGCTGGAATCAAATCGACTTTGGCGTCGCGCCCAGTGCGCTGCAACCCGTGGCCTTTCATGGCCTGAAACCCGATACCCAGTTCCAGTTCACCGGCGCCGCACGCCCCGCACGGTCCGGGGACGACTTCGTGAGCTTCCTGCCCCCCACCGGCCAGGTCCGGCTCGCCTGGAAGGAAAGCCGTCCGGAAGCCGAGGGGGCGCTGTTCTACGCGGTGGAGGGGCTCTGGCAACTCGCCCTCAGTCCCGGACTGCTGCGCCAAACCGCGCTGCTGGACTTCAAGGTGATGCAGGGCGAGCTCAACCGCGTGTCCCTCCTGCTGCAAGGCGCCGGCGAAGTCACCCGGGTGCAGGGACCGCAAGTGCTGGCATGGACGGTCGAGCCCGTGGCCAGCTCGACTGACCGTCGTCTCACGGTCCAGTTCAACCAGGCGCAGAAGGACCAGTTCTCGGTCCAGATCCAGATGCAAACGCCGCTGGGCGCGTTCCCTCAGGCGGTGGAGGCGACGCAGTTGCGCCCCGAAGGCGCGACCCGGTTCGGCGGCTACTTGCGCGTCGTGAATGAGGGCGCGGTCCGTCTCGAGGTGCTCCAAGCCAGCGGGCTTTCTCAGATCGCGCCCGAGCAGTTCCCGCAGACTGATGCCGCCAAGACACTGTTGCCCGCCCAGACCACGCAGAGCTTCGTGTACCGCTGCTCGGGCGGCGCGTTTCAGCTCCGCATCCAGGCCGACAACATCCTGCCGGAGTTGACGGTGTCGGAAGTGCTTGCCTATCACCTCGCCGAGACGGAGCTGGCCATCGAGGCGGAGTTGGAGCTGGACGTTCGCGAAGCGCCGATTCGGGAACTCTGGCTGCGGATGCCGCGGGGTTACGCCGTGGCGCGGCTGACCGCTTCCGGCCTGAGCGATTATTACGTGAGCGACCAGGCCGATCAGCCTGATACCCAGCTTCGACTGGTCTATGGCAGCCCGCTCTTGGGCCGGCAAGTGGTGCAGTTGCGACTCGAACGGAACCAGCCCCTGGCCGAAGCGGCCTGGCGCCTGCCGCGGCTTGAAGTGGTCAGGGCCAAATCCGTTCGCGGCCACGTGGGTGTATCCGCGGACGCGGGGTTCCGTTTGACCCCCGCGACCACCCAAGGGCTGACGGACATCGCCACGGCGTTTTTCCCGAAGAAAGTCCCGGGCCTCCAGGCCGCCTTCCGGCTGAGTGACGCCGGTTGGCAGGCGACCTTGAACGTGGAGCGATTGCCGCAGTCGATCCAGGTTGACGCATTCCACTTGTTCTCAGTTGGCGAAGGCATTGCTTACGGCAGCAGCATCCTGAACTACCTCATTGCCGGGGCGCCGATCGCGACGTTCCGGGTTGAATTGTCGGGTGAGTACTTCAACGTCGAGTTTGCAGGCAAAGACGTCCGGAGCTGGCAGAAGACCGGAGGCGGCTACCTCGTCCAGTTGCACACCCCGGTATCCGGCGCCTGCACGCTGCTCGCCACGTACGAACGCCCGTTCAAGGCGCAAGGCGAGAAACTCACCTTTACCGGCGCGCGCCCGGTGGAGGCGCAGTCCGAGCAGGGACACACGATCGTGGTCAGCACTTACCAGTTCCAGGTGCAGCCGGCGGATGTGTCGTCCGGGCTGGTGCCGCTGGAACCGGGGGAAGTCCCGGCCGAATACCGCCTCTTTTTCGATGCGCCGGTCCTGGCGGCCTATCGCTACACCAGCCGGCCGTTCAACCTGCAGTTGGAACTCAAGCCATTGGTCCAGGGCGAAACGGTTGGCCAGGTGGTGGATCGGGCCGCCCTCACCACTCGGATTTCGGAAGAGGGCCAAGTGGTCACCGACGCCCGCTATTTCGTGAAGAACAAAGGCACGCCCCACTTGCGTCTCGTCGTGCCCGATGGCGCGCAGCTCTGGTCCGTCACCGTCAACGGAACCGCCGTGGTGCCCGTGACCGACGACCGGGCGAACCTGATTCCATTGCCTCAGCACCCCGATCCCAACGCCGTCAACGACCTTCAGGTCAAGCTGGCCGCGCGGGCGAAAAATCCGAGGCGGCTCATGGTAGCGGCCCCAGTTGTGTCCGCGCCTGTCCTGCTGGCAGAGTGGAGGATCGAACCTGACACCGGCCAGCGGTTGGGCTTCCGCAAGGGGACACTCACGCCCGTGGGTGGTTTTGCCGACGTTTCGGGTTTCGCGGGCGTATTGCGCTTGTTCGGGCCGCAGACGCACGAACGCATTTGGACCAGCCTCGGGATGGTGATCGGCTTGCTCGCCATCGCCGTGTGGGCCTGGCGCTCGGCCACTCGCGAAGGGACTCACAAGTTCAGCGCGCGCCATGTTACCGGCGGTGTGCTCGGCCTCATCGCCTGGGCGATCGCCACGGTGATCCTGCTGCAACTCGCCGACGGGGCGCAGTCGGCCGCCAGCACGCCGCCGCGCGACCTGAGGTTCATCGCGCCGGTACAGCAAGCAGACAACGCCTTGGCGGTGGAGGTCACCAACGCGCCGGTTGAGCCTTCGGTAGGGTCCGTGGTATGGACTCTCTGGCCGGCGTTGCTGGCCGTCGCGGTCGGGATTTACGCGCGGGTGACATCGCGGACGTGGTTGCGGAACATCGGCGGATTGGCGGCGTGGACGCTCGTTTTCTGGGCCGCATTGCGGTGGCCCAACGGCGCACCGGCCTTCTTCCTCGTGTCCGCGGCTTTTGTGTTCCTGCAGCTCGTGATCCCCTCGCTGCGCCGGTGGTGGCTGGTACCGCCCAAAAGGGCTCCGGCTCCATCGGCCAACGGCGTCGCAGCCACCACCGCGCTGGTGTTGTTGTGCGGATTGTTCCTCACACCGCGTCAGACACTCGGTCAGTCCGCCGCGATGTCAGGCGCCACCGTGGGGAAGCCGCCGCCGCTCGCCGAGTCCGTCATCCAGCAGATTCGGGTGGAGGATGAATACGTGTTCGCCACGGCGAAGATTCGCTGGCAAGCGACCAAAGGCCAGGTGTTGCCTTTGTTGCATGAACCAGGCGTTCTGACACGCATTGACTGCCCGGCGGAAATGGCCCGGTTGGTCCGCGTGGCGATGGAGGGCAGACCGAGCCAGGCATTGGTCGCCGAGCAGACAGGCGCAGTGGCGGTGGATTTGGAGTACCAGACGCGCGTAACGTCGCGTGAAGGCGAACGCGGTTTCGTCTTGCCCACTCAGCACGGACTGGTGAATCGGTTGACCTTGACGCTTGTGGGAAAGGACGTGGACCTGGCCGTGCCGGAGGCGGTCGCGATTCGGCGCGAAGGACCGGCGGCTCCGACAGACGCGGTCTTCAGCCTTGTGCTGGCCCCGGTGAACGACGCCTGGATCGCCTGGAAACCCCGCAGCCGCGACACGCGCCGGGAAAAGGCGGTGTTCTACGCCGAGATTTTCCAGCTCTATGTTCCCGGCGCCGGCGTAGTGGAAGGGTTGCACCAGGCCCACCTTCGACCCGCGCAAGGGGAGTTGAATGAGCTGACCTTTGATGTGCCCATGGGCTCCACGATCACCGACGTGGTCTCCCCTGCCCTCTCGCTCTGGCGCTTCGATCCGGACGCGCGCAAGCTCCGCATCAGCTTGAGCCCGCCGCAAGCCAGGTCGTTCTCCGTTCTGGTCAAGTCGCAGATCGCCACCGGACCGGTGCCGTTTGAGCAGTCGGTTGGATTGCTGGCCGTCAACAACGCGGCCGGGCAGATCGGCCTGCTGGGCGTGGCGACGGGCGCGGAGGTTCAGTTGGCGGACGTCCAAGCCGAAGCGTTCTCGTCCATCAACCTTGACGATTTTCCCGCCACGTTGCTCGATCCGCTGCGCAGCCAGGTGGCGGGTCTAGCCTTGCGCCGCGCCTACCGCTACTCCGATCCCAAGGGCGCAGTCACGCTTAAAGCGGCGCCCGTGGAGCCGGATGTGCGCGTGGAGACACAGCAGACGCTGTCGCTGGGCGAAGACCGTACCGTCCTGGCCGTGAATCTGGAGGTGGAGATCACCCGAGCCGGCGTTTTCCGACTCAGCTTTCTCCTGCCGGCGGGTCTGGATGTGGAGTCCATCAGCGGTGCGACGCTGAGTCATTGGACGGAGTTAAAGACCGATGAAGGCCGGCTCATCACCTTGCACCTGAAGAGCCGGACGGAGGGCAAACAGCAGTTTGCCATCGGCCTGAGCGGGCCCGGCGTGCAGTCCGCGCGAGGCTGGAGCGTCCCGCGGCTGGTCGTGCGCGGGGCCGACAAACAGCGCGGCCAGTTGCTCGTGGTGCCGGAGCAAGGCCTGCGGTTGCAGGTGAGCACGCGCGATGGCGTCACGCAACTCGACCCGGCCAAGTCAGGCGTTCGCCAGAAAGGTGTGCTGGCCTTCCGCCTGTTGCAGAGCGAGTGGAAGCTCGCCCTCGACCTCGAACGGGTCGATGCCTGGGTCCAAGTCACCAGTCTCCAACATGTCACCCTCAACGAGGCGCAGCTCAAAGTCGCCGCCCGCCTCCAATACGAAATCGAAAACACCGGTGTGAAAGCATTCCGGCTCCGGTTGCCAGCCCAGGCCCAGAGCGTCCGATTCCGCGGCGACCAGGTGTCGGATTTCCTGCCCCGGCAAGGTCAGACCAATAGCATCCAACAGGAATGGGAAGTCAAGCTGCACCGGCGCGTGATCGGCCAGTACCTCCTCCAGGTGAACTACAGTTTGCCCCTGGCCGAAGGCGCCGCTGAAACCGCGATCACCGGGGTGGAAGCCCAGGAGGTGAACCTGCAACGGGGATTCGTCACGGTCCAGTCCAGCGGCCGGCTGCAAGTGAGGATTGACGCGCCACCGGCGGCCTTGCAGCCCGCCGAATGGCAGTCGATCCCGCGGTTGCTGCAGCAGGACATCCAGGCTTCGGCCGCCAACTACACCTTCCGGCTGGTGGAACCGGGTTTCCGTCTGCCTGTTCGACTGGAGCGGCACGAGGCGGCGAAGCTGCTGCCGGCCCGCGTGAGCAGCGTGAGCCTGACGTCGGTGATCGCCGATGACGGTGTGATGCTCACCCAGGCGCGACTCCAGATGGTTCCCGGGGACAAGCGGTTGCTGCAGGTCGGCCTGCCAGACCAGGCCCGGTTTTGGTTTGCCTTTGTGGGCCAGAACAGCGTGTGGCCGTGGCGCGAGCAGGACCAGATACTCATTCCCCTCGGGCAACATGCCAAGGGGGGCGAACCCACCACAGTTGAATTCTTCTACACCAGCAGGACCGGCACCGCGAGGCCGCGGTCGCTGGACCTCACCCTGCTGGGCCCGCGCTTTGATCTGCCGCTTGAGAACATCACCTGGCGCGTCTTGCTGAGCGAAAAGTGGCAACTCAAGGATTGGACCGGCTCACTCCAACTGGAGGGACAAGACGTCGTGGCTCAGCCGGTGGCCGTGGATCTGGAGACCTATGTCCGTAACGAGGCCAGCCTGCAAAAGGAGAGAACCCGCGAGGCAGAACAACTCTTATCCCGGGCCAACACCCTCCTGGAACAGGGCGATCCGGAGGAGGCCCGCCGGGCCTTCCAGGCCGCCTATGGCCTGTCGCAACACGACAACGCCTTCAACGAAGACGCCCGTGTGCAATTGCACAATCTCAAGATGCAGCAGGCCCTCGTCGGCCTGAACGTGCGCCAGGCCAAGGTGGCCGGTGAGACCAGCGCGCTGGCCACGACACCGCGGGGCCTGCGCGAAGGCCAGACCACGGCCTACACCCAACAAGAGGCGAAGCAGCTCCTCGATCGCAACACAGCCGAAGACAGCGCTGCCCAGATCCGACTGGCCGAGCGGCTCATTCAGCAACAGGACGCCGCCCTAACCAGTCCTGCCGCACTGCGCGCCGCCCTTCCGCAACAGGGCCGCCGGCTCACCTTCACACGCCCGTTGCAGGTGGACAGATGGGCTGACCTGCGGATACGACTTGAGGCGACAGCGATCAGGCCCGCGGCCCCTGCGATGAAGCTGACGCTGCTCGTTGTGGTATTTCTGGCGGTGGCCGGCCTCACCTGGGCGAGCCGAACCCGGATTTGAGCGCGGATCAGAGCAGATTCAGCCGGCGTCGTGGTGGGATCATAGCCGCCAGTCATCCGCACCGCCAGATCGGCGCAAGGAGAAACAGCCGTGCCTTGAGGCAGCCGGTCAGCGTGGAATCACAGGGCAAGTCTATCCGGCTCGTCCCAGCCGAATTCGATGAGCCGATCGGGCGCAGGTCCCGCGGCAGCGCAGGATGACGCCACACTGATCAAGGCGATGGCCAGGAAGTGTTTCCAGCAGCAGCACCTTCCGTCCATCAGTCTTGATCCCGCAGGCGCACAAAACGGCCACCGCCTTCGGGTCTTCGGGCCGGAGCCGAAGGCAGATGCCCTCGCAGAACAGGTAGAGGATGTCTTGGTCAGACAAGTCCCGGTTCTGCCACCGGTCGAAGTCGTGTTTGAGCTGAGCGCCCAGACTATTGCGCCGTCAAACCGTCCAGCCAGACAGTAAACGGCTCTCCTCCCCAGGAGTCCAACGAAAGGCTTAGCGCTTCGATGCGCTCCAGCGAAACGGCCCCAACCACCCTCCGCTGCCACTGGGCATCGCCCGCCAACGGAATGCCCACGGGCATCCAGAGCCATCGCGCCTCGCTGAAGGGAGGGTCGTTGAGCAGGTTTGCGTCATTGACCGGCTTGTATTCGATTCGTCCACTGCGACCAAGCAGGCACACGACCGGGCCGGCATTCTGCCAGCCGGGAACATTCGGGTTTTGCGCTTTGATCCAGAACCGGAGCTGCTGCTTGCCCGAGAAATCCCAACCGGCGTCGCGCGTCTTCGGATAGATCGCTGTAGCGTAAGCGCCAGGATACAGGCTGGGGGTGAAGCGCAGACAGCGCGTGCCGACGAGGCCTTGCGGGTCATCGGCAAAGAGCATTCGGCCCTTGCCATCGTCGTTCAATTCGAGCTCGAATCCCCAGCGCGCTGCCTGGCCTTCGGTGCCCAGTTCCTGTGCCACCGGTTCCACGACCAGCAGGTCGCGCCAGGCGAGGCTGCTCAGCGCCCCGTTGTCCACCGTGAGGCCCAGACGGTAAAAACCGGGCTTGCTGAAAACGCGTTCCAGCACGGGCCGATTGCCCGCTTCACCATCCAACCACCAACGGAAATTCAGCGGGCGAGCTCCCGGATCCCGGCTGTTCGAGGCATCGAAGCACACAGGTTGTCCGGTCACTGAAGTGTCGGGGCCAAGGAGATCGGCGACGGGTGCGGTCTGGATGTGCCGATTGGCCGGGCAGTCCACCAGATTCGAGACATTTGTGATGCAGTTGCCCTGTGAGTTGTTGGTGAACGCGTTTCCCGCCAGTACTATCGCGGCCCCCCACCGGCCCCAGATGCCGAAGCGATTGTTCGCCATCCGATTCTGCTGGATGATCCAATGCTCCGTGCGCCAGTTGCGGCCCCGCGAGCCAGTGTCGCCGCGGAAGGCCAGGCCCGCCCCGTTGTTGTCGTGCAGGTCGTTGCCTTCGATCAGCGTGTGGCTCGACGAGCCGCCCACAATGACAATGCCGCCGTGGCGGAAGCCGGGTTCGGGAGCGTTACGGAATCCGTTGGTCAGCCCGTTGAACGCGGCTTCGTTCCCGATGAGCACCGTCTGGTCGCTCCCGCCGAGCCAGAAGCCGTAGCTGCCGTAGTTGGCTTTGTTGCGGAGGTACACGTTCCCCGGACTCCACGATTCGAAGCAATTGTTGTTCGCGTAAGAAGTGTCGTTTTCCACAAACACGTTGCCGCGCGAGACCCAGCGGTTGAGCGGGCGGATGAAGACGCCGTCGCCGCCGTGGGTGATGTCGTTGCGATACCAATAGTTGTCGTCCGAGCCGGTCTCGATCAGCACGCCGGCCGAGTCGCGCGCATGGACCTCGCCGGCGGCGCGATCAATGCGGAGGCCGTAAGAGAGCTTGTTGTTGAGAAACTTGTTGCGCGAAGATTTCCACAACTTGGCGCAGGTGTTCGAGCACTGCGAGAAATCGTTGTCCGCAACCAGATTGTCATCCGAATCAACCAAATGGAGGCCGCCCCAAACGCGGTTCGCGCGATTGTGGCTGATGACGCAGTGCCGGACGTGGTCGAGCAGAATGCCGCCACGCGCGGGCAGCTCGCCCCAGCCGTGGTTGGGATTATGGTAGTTGTCTGAGAAATCGCAGTCGGTGATGCTGGCCGCCACCACCTCGCGGAGCACCAGGCCGGTGGCGAAACCGTGCGCGCGACTGTTCTTCAGTGTCACGCCGGTCGTCCCTTCGATCAGGATGCCAACACCGGCCGCCTCCAGCGACTTCGGATCGCCGACCTCTCCCGGGCCGACCAGTGTGGCGCCATTGCCGTCGATGGTTACGTGACTGGCGCGCACGATGAGTCGGATGGACAATTGGGCATCCTTCTCCAATACGAGATCGTTTGTGACCACGATCTCCCGCACCGTTCCGCCGGCAGCCAGCGAGGTCCAAAGGCCCAACACGGCACAGCCGCAAGACCGCGAGAGGCGAATCCAAGGGCGAAACACTTCGGGCATGGGACCGTTTACATGCCGGCGACCACGAGCGTCAAGCTCCGGCTCTTGATAAGTGACAGATGGTTCAAGCCGCTTCATCTTCGACTGATGGAGGATTGCATTGACGGACAACCTGTGGCATTTAAGGTCGATCAATGACTTATGCACTAGTGGGCGGGACACGGTTTCAAGTTCTGCCAAGCGCACGACTCCGTGCCCGGAACGCGATGGCAACATGAAAAGAGCAAGATGGATGCTGTTTCTGCTGATGTTGGTCCTGGTCTGCGGCTGCCAGACACGTTATGAGATCACCCTGAACACCGGCAACCAGATCACTTCGCTCAGCAAGCCGAAGCTGGTCCAGGGTTACTACGTCTTCAAGGATGCGACCGGCAAGGAAATCCAGATCGCCGCGATGCGCGTTCGGTTGATCGAACCGCAGCGGCGAGGGTGGAGCAAGGAATCGACCTTTACGCCGACTCGCTAACCAGTTTTGCGACGTACTTGCCCACCAGATCGGCTTCGAGGTTGACCGCGTCGCCCACGGTTCTTTGCCGCAGGTTTGTCACTTCGTAAGTGTGCGGGATGATCCAGATGCGGAAACCTCTCCGATGCACCTCCGCCACGGTCAGGCTGATGCCATCGACCGCGATCGAGCCCTTGTAAACCAGATAACGCATCACCTCGGCGGGCGCGGCAATGTCCAGCACATGGTCGGCGCCAAGCCGCTGCCACTTCGTGATGCGGCCCACACCATCGATGTGGCCGGTGACGAAGTGGCCGCCCAGGCGGCCGTTGGCCGCCAAGGGCCGCTCCAGATTCACCAGCGACCCGACCACGGCGTATTGCAGGTTCGTCCGCCGCCAGGTTTCCTGAAGCAGATCAAAGCGGGCCAAGGTGCGCCGGCCGCGGCGGGCCACTTTGACCACCGTCAGGCAACAACCGTTGACCGCGAGACTGTCGCCGACCTTCAGGCCGCGAGCACAGAGGCGCGGGCACACGGTGAATTCGATTGAGTTGGCCGCGGGTTTAACGCACTCGACGGTGCCGGTCTCTTCGACGATGCCAGTGAACATGGGACTGTTATCGGGTAATCAAGTTATCAGGTTTTTGCGCCTTCGGTTTTTCGGGTCACCAGGTTGTGAAGTTTCAAGCGCCAGTAACGCGGGCGGTGAGGAGCAGGTCGGAGCCCAAGCGCCGCCACTGGAGGTCCCTCAGCGTGAGCACCTCTTCCCACCGCCTGGCGCCCTCACCCGCGACGGCTCTTCGGGCGTCACGGCCCCCCAGGATCTTCGGGGCGTAGCAGAAGGCGATGCGGTGAGCCAGCCTGCCCAGCAGGAACGAGGCGTTCACTTCTCCACCGCCTTCCACCAGCAGGCTGGTGACATTTTCCTGTCCCAACCGGTTCAGGAGCCAACGCAAGTCGATCTGGCCGCGCCTGGCGGGAGCTTGCCAGACCGTCACGCGTCTGGCGAGATCGGCGACCCGATTTGCCGGCGCGGATTTGCCGACTACAACGGTAGTCAAGCCGGCCGCAGGATCGCTCACGACCTGCGCATCCAAGGGTGTCCGCGCCCGTGCGTCGAGGATTATCCGGCGCAGGCACCTGCCCGGTTGACCTCTGGCCGCTGACCTCTGGCCTCTGGCCGTGAGGCTCGGATCATCTGCCAGGATAGTATTGATGCCAACCAGGATTGCGTCGGCCCCCCGTCTCAAACTCCTGCCCCACGCGCGCGCCTTTTCGCCGGTGATCCACTTGGATTCGCCGACGGCGGTGGCAATCTTGCCGTCCAAGGTCATGGCGGCCTTCACCGTGACGAACGGCGTGTGATGGACGATCCAGTGATTGAAAGCCTCGTTTAGTGCCGTCGCTTCCTCGACCAGGAGGCCTTGGGTGACACGGATCCCCGTCTTTTGGAGGAGGCGCAGACCGCGGCCGGCGTGTGCGGGATTGGGATCGATGGCTCCGACGACGACCCGGCTGATGCCCGCGGCGATAACGGCGCCGGTGCAGGGGGGCGTGCGGCCGTGGGTGCAGCAGGGTTCGAGGGTCACGTAGAGCGTGGCCCCGCGCGGGCTATGGCCTTTGGCCTGGGCATCGCGCAACGCCTCGATCTCCGCATGCGGTTGCCCGGCGCGGCAGTGCCAACCCTCGCCAATGATCTGGCCCCGCTTGGTCAATACCGCGCCAACCATCGGGTTGGGTGAAGTGCGGCCGAAGCCACGGCGGGCCAGGCGCAGGGCCAGGCGCATCCGGCGGAGTTTCTCTGAAACAGGCGGTTTCAATCCATCGGCAACGGTCGTGAGCGTTGCACTGGTCTCACGCGACCCGCAGGCTCGGCTTATACCCCGACCTCATCGGGCTGTAGTCATCCCCGATACGGATGCTGCCAGGGCGCGCGGTACTCCCGCTTCAGCAGCTTGGCGGCGTCGGGGTTGCGGACGATCTTTTCGGACTCGGCGTCCCAGGCAAGCTTGGCGCCGGTCTGATAGGCGATCATCGCCAATTGCACCGTGGCGGTGGACCGGTAGGCATCTTCGGGTGTGCACATCGGTTGCCGCCGCGTACGCACGGCTTCGAGGAAGTTGGCCATGTGCCGGGTGCCGGCGTCCGACTTCACCTCGGTGACCTTGCGGTCCTGCTCTTTGCCCCGGGCAGTAACGACCCATTTGTCGTCGGTCACGAAGACCGTCTCTTTCTCGCCGTAGAAGAAGATGCCATTGGCGACTTCCGAGCTATATTCGGTGGCGCCCCAGATACGGTGGCGCCAGGTCACCGGGCATTGCGCGAAGTCGAAATGTGCCGTGAGGATGTCCGGCGTCGTGATCTTGTCTTTGAAACAGTAGAGCCCCCCCGCCGCTTGAACGCTGCGGGGCATGCTCTCGCCGAGAATAAACCGTGTGGCGTCGATGAGGTGAATCCCCCAATCCACCAGATGACCGTTGCCGATTTCCTTTTCCAACCGCCAGGCGAAGTGGCCGACTTGGGGTGAGTAAGGCAGCTTGGGCGCCGGGCCGCACCACAAATCCCAATCCAGTGAAGGCGGTGGCGGCTGGGGTGTGGCATCTTTCATCCCGGCGGTGTAGTGAATCTGCGCTTCCACCTGGACGATGCGGCCCGGCTTGCCGTCCTGGATGTACTGGCGCGCCTGCTGGATGGCTGAGCTCTGGCGGCGCTGGAAACCGATCTGGACAATCCGGCCGGCTTTGCGCGCCGCCTCCACCATCGCGCGCCCTTCGCGGATGTCGTAGGCCAGCGGTTTCTCACAGTAGATGTCGAGTCCCTTTTCCAGCGCGGCTATAAAGGGCAGGGCGTGCCAGTGTGGCGGCGGGGCGATGATGACCGCCTCCAGGCCGGGCGTGTTGAGCAGGTCCTGGTAGAGTTTGAAGGACTGAGGCGGCTGGCCTTGAAGTTTGGCGATCTTGTCCGCACTGGTCTTCAGATGGTCGCTGTCCACGTCGCAGATGGCCTGGACCTCCACGCCCCGCACTTTGAAGGCCGCTTCCACATCCACCATGCCGTACCAGCCAGCCCCGATCAGCCCGATCTTGAGCTTGCGGTCGTTCGTTGACGTTTCAGCGGCCGGTGCTGCCAAGCCGGCCAGGGCCACGGTGCCCAGGGCCGCAGCGCCGAGGAAGTTGCGTCGGTTGATCTGTTCCATATTGTGTTTGGTCTGTTCACCGGAGCGGTTGCTGGCCGGTTACCGGAGTTGGACGCGTCGGTGCGACTCCGAACAGCCCGGCACACCGCCGGGCCAACTCTGTCCATGAAATGAAGCGGACGGGAAGCAAAAAGCTGCGGACACTGCCACATGATTTGCCGCAGCTCCTGGGAAGCCACCTGTTCCTTTTTGAACTGCACACGGACCATGAACTGTTTTTGACTCTTGGCAGGGCGAGACTCCGTCGAGCCCTGGAATCACGTGCGGCCAAGGAAGTCAGGGCTCGACGGAGTCTCGCCCTACCGGTGGAGGCAGCTTCATGGAGGGCGCCCCTGAAGCTTTTGCTTCTTTTCGCCAGGCTGATGCGTTAGAAAGGGTGGCCGTGTATCTGGAATACTTTGGGCTGAGCGAGCCGCCGTTCGACCTCACGCCGAACCCGCGCTTTTTGTTTTTCAGCGCGAAACACCGCGAAGCCCTGAACCACCTGCTCTATGGTGTCCGCGAGCGGAAGGGTTTTGTCCAGATCACCGGCGAAGTTGGCGCCGGCAAAACGACGCTCTGTCGCGCGATGTTGGATCAGTTGGATGACAAGTTCGCCACGGCCCTTATTTTGAATCCGGTCCTGGACGCTGAACTGTTGATGAAGGCCGTTGCGCTGGAGTTCGGGCTGAAGGTGCAGGGGTTGGATCGGCTGGAGACGATGGCGGCGATGAACGAGTTCCTGCTCAAGCAGGTGGAACGACACAAGACGGCGGTGTTGATCATCGATGAGGCGCAGGACTTGACCGACGAACTGCTCGAACAGGTGCGCCTGCTCTCGAATCTGGAGACCGACGACAGCAAGTTGCTCCAGATTGTGTTGATGGGCCAACCGGAGTTGCGCGACCGGTTGAACCATCCCGGGCTGCGCCAACTCCGTCAGCGGATCACCGTGCGCTACCACTTGTGGCCATTGACCCTGAGCGAAGTCCGCCAGTACGTGCAACATCGACTGGCCGTGTCGGGCGCCAAAGGCGCGCCGTATTTCACGCTGCCCGCGCTGTGGCGGATCTGCCGTTACAGTGGGGGCATACCTCGTCTGGTCAACGCGGTGTGTGACAAGTGCCTGCTGGCGGCTTACGTGCAACAGCGCGACTGGATCGATTTTCAGACGGTGGGCCGCGCTGTCGATGAACTGGAAGGACAGATCGACGTATGAGCCTGATCAATGATGCGTTGCGACGGGCGGGCCAGCGTCAGCGCCAGGAACCGCCCAAGCCATCCTCGCTGCCGCCGCTTCAGCCGGTTGAATACCGGCGCCGACCTGGCCCAAACGTGTGGCCGACGATCATCATGTTGCCCACTGCGTTTATCCTGCTCGGACTGGCCGGCTTTTTCATCTGGGCCTTCACGGAGTATCGGCGGGCTGCCGCGACACAGGCCGCCGCGACCGCGGCCCAAGAGTCAGTTCGTGCGCTGACGGCGGCGATCCCCGGCCCGGAAACCAACCGCCTGCGCCAGCCGCAGCGGCCCATAGCCGGACCATTGGAGACAACCACTGCCTCGCCTGCCCCCGAGGCGCCCGCGGCGGTGGCATCTTCGCTTACGAACGCGCCCGCCGCGCCGGAGACCAGCACCAATGCCCAGGCGACTGCCGCCGTCGTTCCCCCCACCCCGCCACCCTTGAAGTTGCAGGGCATCTACTACAGCCGGTCTAACCCCGCAGCCTTGATCAATGGCAAGGCCCTGTTCGTGGGTGAAACCGTCGAAGGCGCCCGCGTGGTGCGCATCGAGCGGGAGAGCGTCACACTGGAACAAGGAGGCAAGACCAATGTGCTCCGGATGCCGTGACTTCATCTCCTGAGCGATCGTCCTCCGCCAGAGCCCGACGGTGACCAGCATTCGCTCATTTCTGCAGAGACTGCGCCATGACCCGGCGTTAGTGCGAGCCGTGCCGTTTGTCGTGTTCCTGGTCCTGACCTTCGTTCAGGACAAATTCGGCGCCGTCGGCCGTTACTGGATCTACTTCGCCAAGACCATCGCCGGCGCCGGCATGATCTGGATGGTGCGGCCGTTCATCCAGGAAATGCGCTGGAAACGGGGCTGGGCGGCGGTGGCAGTGGGCATCGGTGTGTTCGTGCTGTGGGTGGGTCTTGATGATTACTATCCGAAGCAAGGTGAACTGTATGTAAGACTCGGCCTGAGCAAACCAACGAGCGCCGCGGAACAGGAGGCGGCGATCTGGAATCCGCACGCCCAGTTCGGCCAGGGCTCGGCGCTGGCGTGGTTTTTCATCTTCGCCCGCCTCCTCGGTTCTTCGCTGGTGGTCGCGCCGTTGGAGGAGGTGTTCTACCGGTCGTTCCTTTACCGCTACGCTGCCAGGCTGGATTTCCTGTCCCTGCCCCTCGGACGGTTTGCCTGGTTTCCTTTCCTGCTGACCTCGGTCCTCTTTGGCTTTGAGCACGCCCAATGGCTGGCCGGAATTCTCTGCGGATTCGCCTTCCAGGGGTTGGTCTGCTGGAAGAAACGGCTGGGCGACGCGATCACTGCCCACGCGATCACCAACTTGCTGCTTGGCCTCTGGGTGGTGACCCGCGGCGAATGGAAGTTCTGGTAAAAGCGAGAGGCTCCGACGCCGGACGGACGGCCCGCGCTACTCGGCGCGGTAGGCGCGGTAAAACCGTTGCCCGAACTTGGGCGCATCGCGGTCCACGAGTTCGATCGTGCCGGCGAACGAGGCGTTGGTTTGCACGGGCAACCACGCCACCAGGTTGGTGCTGGCTTCGAGGATGACTTTGGCGGCGGCCAGGCCGGAGGCCGTCAAGGCAAAAGAACCGTCGGCCAGGATCCGAGGCTGCGAGGCGGTCAGGTAATCCAGAGTAACACGCAGGTCCAGTGCATCAGCCCTCCAGACCAACTCGAACCGCCAAGGGGCCGGGAGCACCGGCAGAGAGTTGCTCTGGAGCGCACCGCTCAGTGAGCCGCACTGCAACAGCCGGAAAGCGTCGCCTGGATGCAGAGGTGCGGTGTTGGTGAGCTGGACAACCAGGCTCCCGCTCAGGCAAGCGTTGCTGGCTACGGCCAGAACCGGTGTCGAGTTGCCGGCGGTCAGGCCTTCCAGATCAAGGGTAAGCAAACCGGCGGGCGCCTGGGTGTAATTGCCGGAAATCGTCAAGGGCCATTGGGCCGATTCGACACTAACGGTCCCTGCGTTGAGCAGATGGCAGGCGAGCTTTCCGCTGCCCGTGAGTCGCCCACCCTGCAGATCAACCAGGGTGGGATAGGTGGTCACTTCCAGGTTTGTCGTCAGCACGGTTCCGTTAGTGACGACGACGGGATTGGTCGCGAAGAGAAAGGCACTGAGCGTGCCGCGGGTGAGTTGTATGTCGCCGGCGGTTTGGATCAAGTCGCCGCGGACGCCCAAGGAGGCCTCTTCCGCGATGTCGATTGAGCCTGCGTTGGTGCTGAGTCCTGTGGGGCTCCGGAGCTCGAGGGCGCCGCGCACTCGCAGGCGCCCGGAGTTCAGAAACAAACCCTCAATGACACGGGCGCCGCCCGAACCCGGATTGGCTTCGATCACGCCCGTCGGCCCGTTGACCAACACGCCATCGTCAACTGCCACCTCAGTAGAGTACGGCCCCTGGGTGGAGTCCAACCGCAAGTCACCGTAGTTGGTAAAGCCCGCGGTGTACAGCCGCGTGTTGCCCCTGGTGCCGCTGGCCTGCAGCCACACCAGGCAGTCCGTCGGCGGATCTCCGCTCAAGGCGCAATTGCGGCCGGTGAGGATGAAAGCCGCCGGGTTGGTGGCTGTGGGGGAGAAGGCCAGCGTCGAGTCAACCAGGTAGGGATAGCCGCTGATCGAGCCACCCCGGTACCGGAAATATCCCGACCACAGTTGGAACGTGCCGCCGTCCAGTGCGAGTGTGCCGGCGTTCTGGTTGAAGGCCTGGCCGAGGCCGCTGAACACCGCGCCTTGCCCCGGGACGATTTTGAACAGTCCCTCGTTGTCCACCACGCTGGCGGGTTTATTACAATAGACCGTGTTGCTGACCACCACCGCGCCTTGGTTCAGCAGGCCCGACCAGATGATGAAGAGAGGTTGCCCCACTCCCGTGCCAACCCAGATCGTCCCGCTCGGCAGATTGGTCACGAGCCCATTGGTTACCACCAGACTCACGTCCAGCACATCATCGGGCGCCCCCATCCGGAGCAGACCCGCGTTGCTGAATCCTGAGGTCGGGGGATTGCCGTCGTAGCCTTGGAGCCAGACTACCCCGCCTGGCGGAATGTCCTCAATGGCGCCGACCGGAAACTCGCAGGAGGAACCGGCTGCGAAGAGCAGCAGGAGGGGCCAGACACGGCTTACGACGGAATGGATCGGCACGACACTCCTTTGGCTCACGTCAATTGGTGTTTGCTCAAGCTATCAAAATCGCTACACCGATAACACCGGGCTGTCATCGGGTCGAGCGCAAAACACTGAGGCATGGACCTGGTGATTCCGCCTGGCGTTTTCGCGGCGGGCGGGGACGAGAGACCGAGGCAAACAGCGGCGATGGCTAACGCAGCGGGCAACGTGACCGAAACCCTTAAGCACCTGGTGGTCTTCGAGGATGAGCACCTGCTCGTCGTCAACAAGCCGCCAGGCTGGAACACCCATGCGCCGGGACCGTGGGCTGGCGAAGGCGTCTATGACTGGTTGCGCCACCGCGAGCCTCGCTGGGCCAGGCTGGCCCTCATCCATCGACTTGACAAGGAGACTTCAGGCTTGCTCGCGTTCGCCAAGACCGCCCTGGCCAACCATTCGCTGACCCTTCAGTTTGCCCGGCACGCTGTCCGCAAGTGTTATGTCTTGCGGACGGATCACCCGGTCACGCGCGACCAACTCACAGTGAAATCGGCACTCGTCAGGGCTGGGGAGCGCTACATCAGCCGGCCGCCGCACCTCGGTGCTTCACTCGCCGAGACCCGCTTTCGCGTGGTCAGCCGGAGTTCAGAAGGAACGCTCGTGGAAGCGGAACCGATTACCGGCCGTACTCATCAGATCCGTGCGCAGGCGGCGGACCTCGGCTTTCCGATCCTGGGCGATCGACTCTACGGTGGCACGCCGGCCAATCGGCTGTATCTTCACGCCGCCGAGTTGGTCCTGCGGCATCCTGTAACCGACCATGAACTGGAGTTCGGCGTTGCCGCGGAGTTTGGCGCCGATCCGCGCCTGGCGCTACGTCTGGCCGTGGTTGACCCGGCGGTCACGAATGCCTTCCGGCTGCTCCACGGCGCCACCGATGGCTGGCCTGGCTGGTATGTGGACCGGTTGGGCGACTATCTATTGTCCCGGGCGGAGCATCCGGCGGGGATCGGCGAGCGGCAGCGGTTGGACTGCTGGTTAAAGGACTGCAACATGCGTGGCGCCTATCACCAGGTGCTGAGCCGCCAACTGCGCCGGGCTTTGCCGGAGGCGGCGAGGCCACAGCCACTGCTCGGCGGACAGGCCCCGGCAACCTTCGTCGTCCGCGAGAACGGCCTGGCGTTTGAAGTCGGGTTCCAGGAAGGCTACTCGGCAGGTTTGTTCCTCGACCAGCGGGACAACCGCCGACGGCTGTTGGTCAATCACGTCGCCGCGGGTTTCCCGGTGGTGCCGGCTGGGATGACCGGCGCCAGAGTTCTGAACACCTTTGCCTACACGTGCGGCTTCTCCGTCTGTGCGGCCAAAGCCGGGGCGTTCGTCGCCAGCCTGGACCTGTCGCGCAAGATCCTGGAGTGGGGCAAACGCAATTTCGCGCTGAACGGTCTGGAGCCGGCCAACCACGACTTTATCTATGGGGACGTCTTTGAGTGGCTCCGGCGCCTGGCTAAGAAAGGACGGCGCTTCGAGGTGGTTCTCCTGGACCCGCCGACGTTCTCGACCACGAAACAGCATGGGGTGTTTCGGGCAGAACAGGATTACGGGGCGCTGGTTCGGGCCGCGTTGCCGTTGCTGGCTAAGGACGCGGTGTTGTTCGCCTCCTGCAACGCCGCAAGGCTGCGTCCGGAAACGTTCCTGACGGACATTTCGACGGCAGTTAGCGCCGCGGGCCGAACCATCCGCCAACGGCACTTCGCCCCGCAGCCTCCGGATTTCCCTGTCACCCGGGATGAACCAGCCTGCCTGAAGACCGTTTGGCTGCGGATCGGCTGACGCGCCCCGCTAGCGCCGCCTCTGGCCGATCGATTGCGAGATGTAACTGGGCCGGCAGGCGCGGCGGTTCAGGCGGATCAGCAGAATGACCAGCGTGATCGCACCCAGCGCCAGCCCGGCGCCGATGCACAGGAACCCCCATTGCACCGGAGTCCCGGCGGGCTTGGATGCCGTGGCCAGCTCTGCCGGCACGGAGGCTACCCGCAGTGCCGACGCGCCAGACGGATCCTCCGGTCCGGTCGCTTGCGGGCTTGACGCCAAGCGAGGCTCGACCAGGGAGGCAGGTTCGCTGGCATTGGCAACCGACGTTGGCGACGCCAGCTTGCCGGGCTCGCTGGGCGGGCCCGGCGTTGGTGGCCTGATCTCGCCAGCCGGCCTTGCCGCCGGGTTGTCCCCGGATGCCTCGGGTTGGGCCGTCCCGGCCAGGGGCATGTCTTGAGTTGAGTCAACCGGGGGAGCCGGAACGATCGGTTCGGACTCGATCCTGACCGGCTGCACGACCACCATTTTGGCGGGCGGAATCGGGATCTCATTCTTCAGCCCCATCCCCGGCGAGGTACTGCCAGCCGGTGCTGCTCCAGGTATCGCATTGGCCCCGCCTGGCAGCGTGCGATCGGCTGCCGCGATCGCCGCCGCGGATCCCGAGAGCGGAAGGACAAACGATTCTCCGACGCTCGTCACCGCCCAAGCCACGATCTTGCCGTCGGTGGCCGTGAGCACGGTGATCACTGGTTTGCCCGCTCGGCGGAGGGTGGGACCTCGCTCGCGATAAACCGCATTCACCAGGTCGTCATAGGGCGTGCCCTGGATCGGCTGTGCTCCGTTGCTGAGGATGAACACGGTGAGTCGGCGGGAGCCTTTGATGAGCGGAGCGAGGTCTTTGAGGAGGAGATCGGGTTGGCTGCGTTTCTCGAAACGGCGTGTTTTCAGGAACTCGTAGGCCTGCGCGGCCAGGTTCTCTCGGCGTTCCAGTGACCAATCCAGGGGCGGAAAGGGCTGCGGATAAGTATGTTCGTTGAAGGCCCAGACGCCCATGCTGTCGCCCCGCCTGGTCTGTCCGCCAAGCCCGGAGTAGATCATGTCATAGACGGTGTTGCGCAAGGTTTCCTTGAGCGGGGCCATCGCCAGAGAAGTGTCCACCGCGAAGAGATAACGGTCATCCTCCGACGGCTTGGGGGCGGGTTGTTGGGCGAGACCGATCGCGCCGGTCAACCAGGCTCCCCACAGGCAGCAAAGCAGCCAAGGTTTCATCATTCCATCGCGCGTTTGAAATGACGGCGTTCCCGGCGATTGCGCCGTTTCAGTTCCTCCTCCGAATCGCCGAGTGTCGCCTGGAGTGTCTGGATGAAGGTGGCGCAACTCGACGCCATGCCGCCCAGCGAGAGAACCGTGTCGCGCTCGGCGTGGTCGTCAGTGACAACCAGCACTTCTCCGTAGGGTTTGAGCCGATACGCGGTGCGTTCGATCAGTGTGTCGGCCGTCTGGCCGGCCGAGGAATAGATGACCTCAAGGTCCAGGTCGGAGCTCGGCTGGGGTCTTGCGGTCGGCGGGCTCGCGCCATCGAAGAATACTGTGACGGGGGTGCCGGTGGTGTCCTGGTACTGCGTCAGCCAGTGGATCAGCTCGTTGCGGGCAGCCTCGCAATGCCGGGGTTTACCCGGCGCCAGCTCCGGCCAGTTGTGTAACAGGCTGTACCCGTCCACCAGTATCCGCGCCGGTGCCATAACCAAAGCCTAACGCGAATCGGCGAAATTGACAGGATTTTAATAACGGCCTCGGATTGAAGTGGACGCCGCGGCCTGCTATGTTACCGGCAGGCAACGAAACGGACGCGCCCGCCAGGTGCGGCGGACGCAGATTGACCGAGCGGTACTGAGCAAACGCAATGCCTCTCTACGAATACGAACTGTGTGAAGAAAACTGCGCGGCGTGCGGTGGCCGGTTCACCTTGCGACGGCCAGTTAACGCGCCAGAGTTGACGCACTGCCCCGCCTGCAAAAAACCGGTTCGCAAGGTGTTCTCCACTTTCAACACACCCACGAAATTGAAGCCCGTGTCCTTCGCGGACGCCAAGAAAGCCGGCTTCACCGTTTATAAGCGGCTCAATAAAGGCGAGTACGAGCGCCAGTAGGCGGGGGGCGGGGGGGGATCCTGTGAAGCTCCAGGTGGCGAGAGTGTCCCAAAAAAACATGGTCCCGACCGCAGAATCTGGTTGATTTTCAGTATTGGTTATGCAAATAAGAAGGCCGCATCAGATAATTACCCGGGCTGCGCGAGGGCCTTGTCGGAGTTATCTGGGTAGTGGCGGATGACGCGAGTCCAGGCGGACGCAAGCCGCGAACGCAGTTGAAGTTCGGAGCAGACGATGAAAAATCTCATTCTCACCCCGCTGGTTATTGTAGGCCTTCTCATTGTGCTCTGTTACCCGGGAGCCAGCCGGGCGGCGGACATCTCCTGGAACAAGGCGGGGGGGGGTAACTGGAATGTGGCGACGAACTGGAGCACGGGAACTGTGCCGGGGCCCGCCGACAACGTGTCCATCACCTATCCTGGCACTTACACTGTCACGCTCAACGCCAACGCTTCCGTGGCCAGTCTCACGGTGGGCGGTGACGTGGGCAAACAAACCCTGGCCATTGCCTCCGGCAGTTACACGTTGACCCTCAACGGCCCAGGTTTGATCAACGGCAATGGGGTGTTGAACTTGAGCGCTGGCACAATAACCGGCAACGGCGATTTGACAGTCGTCGGCATCATGAACTGGTCGGGCGGAACATTGAGCGGCGCTGGCAGCACGACGATTTCATCAAGCGGCACGCTGAGCCTGGCGGGTGGCGCCACCAAGATCCTGAACGCGCGCACGCTGGACAATACGGGCCACGTGACCTTCTTGGGCCTGGGCCCGTTCCAGATGACCGGCAAGACGACCTTCAACAACCAGGAAGACGGAACTGCGGACATTCAGAACGATACCACCATCAGCTCCTCGGGCTCTCCGGCGTCGGTTCTGAATAATGCCGGCGTCCTGGAGCGTTCGTCTGGGGACGGTGTCGCCACCATCAGCGCCGTCTTCAACAACACGAGGACCGTGCGACTGAAGACGGGCACGTTGCGGTTGTCCGGGGGCGGCGCCAGCAGCGGGGACATCAACGCGGATGCGGCCACGACCCTGCGGTTCAGCAGCGGTTACGAACTTACCGGTACCGTGACCAGCGCGGGAACGGTGGATTTCGACAGTGGCACAGTTAACGTGCCGGCGACCTACGACGTTACCGGCAGCACGACCGTCACGGGAAGCACGGCGAATTTCAGTGGCCGCGTGGTGAGCGCGGGCAGCTCGCTCACCATCAGCAGCGGCACCGCGAACTTCAACACAAACTCCATCAGCACCACCGCTTTCGGCCTGTCCGGCGGCACGTTCGTCAACAGTGGGACTCTGAGCGCAGGCGGCACCCTGAGTTGGTCGGGGGGAACAATGGCCGGAGGCGGGACGACGGTCGTGCCGTCCGGGGCGGTCCTGAGCATCACCGGTCCGCCGACCAAATTGATGAACGCGCGCACGCTCAACCTGGCTGGATCAGCCACGTGGAGCGGCAACGGCACCGTCACCCTGCAGGATGGATCGGCCATCAACATCCAGACGGGTGCCACCTTTGAAGTGCAGGGCGACGCCAACCTCACGAGTAGCGGGACACCTGCCTCGGTCTTTAGTAATGCGGGAACTTTCCGCCGAGTCGCCAGTTTGGGCACGTTCACGGTGAGTTGCCCATTCGATAACACCGGCACGGTGAACGTGCAGAGCGGGGTGCTCAACCTGCGGGGTGGGGGGACAGGCAGTGCCGTGTTCGAGGGTTCAGCGGGCAGCACGTTGCGTTTCGGAGCGGACTACACCCTGACGGCCACCAGCAAGGTGACGAGCCCTGGCACCGTTGATTTCGACGCCGGCACCGTGAACGTTGGCGGCACCTACGACGTGTCCGGCACCACTTCGGTCAGCGGCGCCACCACGAGTTTCACCGGGACACTGGCTGCTGTGGGAGACACCGTCAGCATCAGCGGGGGCACGGCCAATTTCGGGACGACACCAATCACCACCGCCACGCTGAATCTGACCGGTGGCACGCTCGCCAGTGGCGCTGAGTTCCGGGTCACCGGAAACCTGGATTGGTCTGCTGGCACCATGAGCGGAGGCGCGACCACAATGATTCCCGGTGGCGCAACTTTGACCGTCAGGTTGACCAACTCCAAACAGCTCGCCGCCGGGCGAAACCTGTCGCTGGCCGGGAATGGGGTCTGGAGGGACAACGGCACGATCACGATGAGTGGCGGGTCCGCCTTCAGCATCCAGTCCGGCGCCACGTTGGACGTCCAGGGCAACGGTACGCTAAGCTCGTCCGGCAGCCCGGCCTCGACCTTTGGGAACGCCGGCACGCTGACACGCTCCACCAGCGCAGGGACCTTCACGGTCAGCGCTCCCTGTAACAACACTGGCACGTTGGATGCGCAAAGCGGCACCCTGCGGTTCACCTCCACCTTTGCCCAGACGGCCGGCATAAGCCGGCTTAAGGGAGGCATCCTGGCAACCACGAGCTTCCTTGATTTCCAGGGCGGCCTTCTGACCGGGGCGGGCACAATCAATGGAAATGTCAGAGCTTCCTCCCAGGTGGCGCCGGGACTCTCGCCCGGCCAGCTCACCATCGTGGGCAACTACACGAACACACCCACGACATTGCTGAGCATGGAGATTGGCGGCTTGGCCAGCGGAACGGGGTACGATGCCGTAGCCGTCTCGGGGCGCGCTTGGCTCGATGGAGTGCTTAACGTGAGCCTGGTTAACAACTTCCGCCCGAACTTGGGGGACAGCTTCGAGGTGATGCGATTCGGCTCGCGCTCCAACCGGCTGGCCAGTTTTACCGGACTGAACATCAGTGGCGGACTGTATCTGCGGCCGGACGTCAGCAACACCAACATCGTTCTGGTCGCCACCAACCTGCCGTCGCCGACTTTCGGGATGGGTACGCAATCTCCGGATGGCACCCTGAAGTTCCAGATCGGGGGCGTGGCGGGCCTCACTTGTATCGTCGAGGCGTCTGCGGAGGTCACGGGTGGCTGGGCGCCGATCCTGACCAACGACAACTCCGGGCAAGTCTTCGACCTCATTGTCACCAACACCAGCGAGTTTCCGCAGCGCTTCTACCGCGCGCGAGTGGACTGAGGTCGTCGGCCTTCCGGCCCGCAGCCAGCGGTTCACCTCCCCAGCCGCTTGAACAGGTCCGTGGTGCTCACGACGCTGATCTGGTTGGCCTGAAGGGCCTGGATCGCAGCGTCGGGATCGCTGAACCGGAACAGCAACAGTCCCTTGTTCCGTTGCTTGCTGGTGAAGGGATAGGTATATTCAACGTTGACGCCGGCGCGCTCCACCGCCTCCAGAATCTCCGCGAGCGTGCCGGGGCGATCCGTCACTTCCAGGGCGACGACTTCGGTCACCTTGACGGCGCACCCCTTCTTCTCGAGAACCTTTTTGGCCTTCTCCCACTCGTGAACGATCAGCCGCAGGATGCCAAACTCGCGCGTGTCGGCCAGGGAGAAAGTCAGGATGTTGATCTTCGCCTCCGCCAGCACGCGGCAGGCGGCGCTGAGTGTGCCCGGTTTATTCTCCAGGAAGACGGACAATTGCTTCAGTTTCACAGGCTCGCCTTTCGGGTTTGGGGGCCGTCTCAGAGTTTCCGTTTATCGATGACGCGCTTGGCCTTGCCTTCGCTTCGTTGGATGGTCCGCGGGGCGACCAGGCGCACCTCCGCGTGCAGACCGGTCACGCTTTCAATCGAGTGGCTCAGCTTGGCCTGCAAGGCCTCCAGGGCGCCCACGGTGTCGCCGAACACCGTGGAGGTGACCTCGACCTGCACTTCGAGGGTATCCAGGCCGCGCTGGCGATCCACGACGATCTGGTAGTGCGGGAGCGTGCCTTCGACCTTGAGCAGGGCCGCCTCGATCTGGGACGGATACAGGTTCACGCCGCGGATGATGAGCATGTCATCGCTGCGGCGGGAGATCCGCCGGATGCGGCGCAGGGTGCGACCGCAGGGGCAGGGCTCGGAGGTCAAGGTAGTCATGTCGCGCGTGCGGTAACGGATCATCGGCATGGCTCGTTTGCAGAGCGTCGTGAGCACCAGTTCGCCCTCGGCTTCATCCGGCAGCACCTCGCCGGTCTTGGGGTCAATGATTTCCGGGTAGAACATGTCCTCGAAGACATGCGGGCCGGCCTGGTGCAGACACTCCATGGCCACGCCCGGGCCGACGATTTCCGACAAACCGTAAATGTCGTAGGCCTTGATGCCGCTGTCGGCTTCGATGCGCTGGCGCATGGATTCGGTCCAGGGCTCCGCGCCAAACACGCCCACGCGCAAGGGCAACTCCTTCAGGTTCACGCCCAACTCCGCGGCCCGTTCCGTGAGGTGAAGGAAGTAGCTGGGCGTGCAGCAGATGACCGTGACGCCAAAATCCTTCAACACCATGATCTGCCGGTCCGTGTTGCCGCCGGAAATCGGGATCACGCCGGCGCCCAGGGCCTCCGCGCCGTAATGGGCGCCCAATCCCCCCGTGAACAGGCCGTAGCCGTACGCGTTCTGCACGATGTCGCCGCTGTGCACGCCGCACGCGGCGAAGCTCCGCACCATGGCCAGGGACCAGTCCTTCACGTCCTCCTGCGTGTAGGCCACGACGATCGGCTTGCCGGTGGTGCCGCTGGATGCATGGAACCGGACGAT
>Ga0315274_10002990_pt1 | contig 25146 bp, 27 predicted proteins | sample YL17G02_20_MG_FD_203700 | JGI IMG/M metagenome (GOLD analysis project Ga0315274, IMG submission 203700) | Sediment microbial communities from Yellowstone Lake, YNP, Wyoming, USA - YL17G02_20 | ecosystem: Environmental > Aquatic > Freshwater > Lake > Sediment | place: USA: Wyoming | collected...
TAAATCTTTTCTTTTCTCTATCTCTCTACAAATAATTTCCCCTGCATCTCCTGCTCCTACGATTAATATCCGCTCTTCTCTTCTCTTTAAAGGGGTCCTTCCTTCCCAATATAATCTCCAGAGTAATCTGCTTCCTCCTATAAATGCCAGACTAATAAACCAGGTCAAAGCTATTACTGTTCGAGGAAGAGGAAGGCTATGCACTATATTTAAACCCAGATATGATACAAATACTCCCGCAGTAACTACTTCAGTAATTAAAAAAAGGTCGCCTATACTCAAATATCTCCACATCCGTGTATATAGCCTGAAAAATAATGCGAATATAAAAAAAGATATAGAAAGATAAATCAGTGACTCTGAACAAAGAAAAAAATATGTATCCCACTCTTTGCCAAATCTTAATACCAAAGATAGAATAAAAGAAATATTTATAAAAACTAAGTCTAAAACTACCCAAAAAAATTTCCTGATGATTTTATCCACCAAACTCCTCCACTTTTCTATTAATAATTCCTCGATTTCTTTACTTATACTTACTTATAAATATTAACTATTTTATATATTCTACAAAACTTTCCAAAATCCTTCTTTTATTAGATCCCCCTCATTTTCAAATTTTATTCTTACTTTTCTATTCAAAAAATAACACAACTTACAAAATATATCAATGTGTAATTTACCTATTTTTATTTTATAAAGTAAAAAATACTCATTTCTTTTATTTGTCATTCCTGTGCAAACAGGAATCCAGTATTTTTCTTTACGAGAAAAGATATTAAAGGAAAATATATCACCTCCTTGACAATAAATGCAATTGTAATATTAGGTAATAAATGGATGTATTAATTAGATGGAGGGATAAGTATGGCTACTAAAGAGAAGATAACTATTTCTTTACCAAAAGAAGTAGTTGAGGCTTTAAGAGAGGAAATACCTGATAGAAATAGAAGCAAATTTATTGCTGAAACGATAAAAAAACAACTCCAAAAGCTAAAAGAACAAGCCCTAATAAAAGCATATAAAAAGGCCTACACGGAAATAAAAACAGAAAATCAAGAATTTGAAAGTATACCCCTTCGAAGTGTATATTCCAAAGGAATCAGCAGGTTTAAATGGAGATATTATTATTAGTAAACTTCATCATGATTGCCGATATCAATCAATAAGACCTCATCTTTTTTTACAAATTTAAAGATTACCCGACAATCATATAAACAACTAAATACCCACAAGCCCTTAAGTTTACCTTGATCCCAAATTACTTTAATCACTTTCTAAATCCTTATATAATTCTTTTATGTCTCCTATCTTGGAATTTCCCTTTCTTAGGTTAGTCATTGCTTCTTTAGCCCTTTTAGCAATAGTCACTCTTTTAGCCTCTATTAGCTGCTTCTTGATTACCTCTACTGTATATTCTTTATCATCAAGTGGTAAATGGCTAAAATCTTCAATTATTTTATTTAATGTTGCAACCTTCATAGTTTTAAACCTTCTCTTATTCTTTTTCCCTTCTCCTCTTTCACTCCTTCTTCTCTCTCAAACATTCCTAAAATTTTAAAACAAGTTGATCATTTTACTTAATATCTATATCTCTTTTTTTATTTATTATAACACATATTAAAAAATACAACACTCCAAACTATTTTACTTTCTTACTGCCCCACTAAAGTTTACACTAACGCCCTCTATTTATTACCCCACTAAATTTTACACTAACTTTCTTCTAATAATTAAAAAAATCAGCTAAAATTCTATTAGGAATCAAAACATCTTGCATGCGTCTCATCCCCCCCTGAATCTTGCAACTTGCATCTTATCTTATTATCTTTGTTTTTACTATATACTAACGACTATATACTATTTATAATTCCCTCTTTCACCTTCTCCACCACATAATCTATCTGTTCTTCCTTCAAATCCCCTCTCCAACCTAATAACATAAACAAACCAGCTTACCAAAACCGCTTGTTATATTTTTTCAATTCACTTAAGAGTTTGCCCGACATTTCACCTAAAACTTAAACCATAATACATCAAACCTATCCACTCGTGTATAGCATAAAAATTATTATTTAATGCCCCTGCGTTAGGTAAAAAATCTAAAATATTCAAAGGTTCTTTTCCTAAAATATAATTAACTGGGGCAGGAATTATTTTAATCTCTCCCCTCTCAAAACTTTTTACTGAACGCCTCATATGTAGAGCACTGGTAACTAAAATAATCTTTTGATAACCTTCTTCTTCTAATCTCTTTAAAGAATATTTCGCATTCTCCAAAGTAGTTTTAGACAAATCTTCAATTATTATTTTCTCTTTATCTATTCCCCAAGAAAGAAGCACCTCTTGCATCACCTTAGCAATAGGCAATTCATTACTCCTGCCTGGGCCGCTACCTCCACTTAGGCAAATATCACAACCTAATTTTTGATAAATTTTATATCCCCCATAAAGTCTAGCCAGGGTAGTCTCTCCAATTTCTGCTCCCTCATCGCCTGCTGCTGGAGAACCCAGGACCATACCTCCCGATAGAATCACCATTACCGTATCCCCTATCTCCTCTTTACTTAATTGTTCAAAAGAATAGGAAGAGTAATCATCCTCCAGGGTTCTAACTAAAAGATATTCTCCGGGCCAAGTATTTAAAAGATAAAAGGAAATAAAAAAGAAAAATATTAATATGTGAGCCATCTTTTTCTTTTTTAAAACTAACAAAATATATACTAATAAAATTAAAAGCAAGAAAAACCCGGGAGAAAATATTATCTGCTCTATAGCTTTACGAAAAAATAAAAAATCCCACACTATTGTTATACCTCGAAATAAAAATTATTCCCCTTTTTTCCTTTTTTTCTTCCCTTAATCTGTCATTCCCACGATCCCTTCTGTCATTCCCACGAAAGTGGGAATCTATCTTTTTCCATCATCGCGAGTAACTACAGGAAGCGTCGAGAGCGTCGCAATCTCGTCTGTAAACCGTAAACTGAAAACTATCTTTCTATCTTACATTTTAATCGGTCAAATGATAGATTGGTAGATTGGCAAATTGGTAGATTGATACTTCAAAACGTCTCCTTGGAACTAAAACGCATAATCGCTGTTTTTATAATAATCTTAATATCTAACCACAAACTCATATGCTCCACATAATATTTATCACACTCCACTTTTGTTGCTAAATCTTCACCCCCGGTTTTCATAATCTGCGCATAACCGGCAATGCCCGGTTTAACCTTATGAATCCCTGCCTTAGTTCTCATCTTAATTAAATCATACTGTGTATAATGTGGGGGACGAGGGCCAACTAAACTCATTTCTCCTCTTACCACATTAAATAAATTAGGCAACTCATCTATAGTGAACTGCCTTATTATTTTCCCCACTCTAGTAACATACGAATTTTCTTCTCCTAAATCCTCTTTTGCTCCATCTGGTGTTCCCTCACTCATGCTCCTGAACTTATAAACCATAAAATTTTTATTATCTTTCCCTACTCTTTTTTGCTTAAAAAAAACAGGGCCTGGTGAATCTAACTTTATTAAAATCCCCACTATCACAAACAAAGGAGCTAAGATTACTAATAAAATTATAGAAAAAAATAAATCAAATATCCTTTTTATCATCTTCTAATATCTTTCTATCTTTTAATATAGTATTTTCAAAATTCCATTCCGGATCATATCCTAAAAATTTTTTTGCCTTTTCAATAGAATAAATATTATCCTTAGTCAACTTATAATAAATTGAAAGTAATCTTTCTTTTCTCCCTGAAAATAACAAACTAAGAAATTTTACTCCTGAATATAATATGCATTTTGGTATTTTTATGGTAATACGATTTCCAATTAATTTTCTAAAATAATTCAGTAAATCATTAAAACTATAAACCTGATTATCTGCTATATTAAAAACATCCCCAAAAGGAACTGTGTTTTCAATACACATTTCTACAACATCAATCACATTATCTCTTGAACATAATGATATTTTTTGTTCTCCATCCCCTACTCTATAAAAAAACATTTCTTTCCCAACTAATATTCTCCTTTTAACGTTTCTCAAAAAATCTTTACTATAAACTGGGGAAAGCCGCAAAATAATAATTGGCAATTTATAATCTTTACATAAATTTAATAAATATCTTTCGGCAGCCAATTTACTTTGACCATAGAAAGAAATTGGATTACATTCATCATCTTCGGAAATGATCTCGTCTCTCTCTTCTCCTCCATAAACTTCTATGGTACTAAAAAAAATTGCTCTCTTAAGTCCATATTTATTTTTACTCTGGATTACAGAATCAAAAATATTTTTGGTTCCCTCATAATTTATTTTCATAAAATTATTAAAAGAAAGGTCTGGGGAATTTTTATGCACTAATGCCGCACAATGAATTAGGGGTTATACGACTAATAAAACCTTACCATTTAATCTTCATCAACGTCTAATTCCTTCTCTTTTTTCGGTATTTGCATATACCTTCTTCCGATTTGTTAATCCTCATAAATTTCCATCAACCTGAGATAAGCATATTTGAGAAAGTTTTCTCGGTTGGAAAATTCCCCAAAATAGTTTTTGATAAAATCTGCATCATTCTTTAAAGCCTCAAAAAAATGTCTTTTCATGCCGTTCTATTGAGTTAAGCCATCTTGAATATTACTCCTTAATTTGCTATTACATTCCTAAATAAAAATTCCCATATAATATAAATTAACGGGTTAATAAAGACATCCGGTGCTCCAGAACCTTTTCCCAAAATATTCCCTGTTCAAAATTTTCTCTTACAAATAGAATGGCCTTATCACCCATGAACTTTAACAAATCCTGGTTATTTTTTAAATTATGCATTGCCGCCATCAAACTTTCCTCGTCAGCTGCGGGAATCAGCATACCTGTTTTCCCATTAATTATAGCCTCCTGCGGACCGGGTATATCTGTTGTGATTACCGGCACACCCATAGCCTGAGCCTCAATAGCAACCATACTAAAACCCTCCCGATAGCTGGGCAATACTACTACATCCATCGCCGCTATATACTCCTGCTGGTTAGCTTTAAATCCTAAAGTTATAATTTGTGGATGATGGTGAATCGCTTCAATAACTGTCAAATTTAATCTATGTTCCTCCTCTTCCATGCCAATTAATATAAGAAATATCCCAGAGTCATTCTGAGCCAACCGTTGAAATACATTTATCAATTCATTGATACCTTTGTCTCTGGTAATTCTACCAACAAATCCATAAACGAAACTACCTTTATTCAGACTAAGTTCAGCTCTTATATTATTGCGCCAAAATTTTTTTTGGGCAATATCAAATTTATTCAGATTAACCCCATTAGCACTGCCATTATATACAACACTACTCTTGTTACGTGGATACAAACCCTCACCTATTGCAAATTCCATATTTCCACGGCTATCAGGAGCAATATCGGTGCTGCAAAAACAAGTAAGCTTCTCTATCAACTTAAATACTTTCTGCATCAGGCCATTAATCCCAACATAATAAATTCCCCACTGGCAATAAAGCCTGACTGGGATACCTGCTATGAATCCAGCCAGGGACGAAATCAGCGCTGCCTTAGGAGTAGAATATTGAATCATACTGAATTTTTCTCTCTTAAATAACCAGTATAATTTCCACCAACCGGCAAGAGTAGACCACCACTCTATCCTCCTGGTCATATGCAAAGGTATATACTTGAGTTCCGGTGGACAATCCCGCACAAAAATAGGGTCATACTCGCAAACCACAGTCACGTCAAAGCCATTTTGGGATAAATACACCAGCTGCCCCAGAAGAAATACCCGCAGAGTTAGGGATACAGTGGTTATTACACATATTTTTAACGGTTCAGAGCTCATAATTAATTCTCCTCTACTTTTCCAACGCTTATTATAACGTACCTTGCTTACTATAATAATTGCACATTTTTTTAATATATTCGTCCACAGAAAATAAAGGTTGATATTTTAATATCCTCACAAGTCGTTCCTGTACATACACCTTCTGGTTAGCAAGCGCACGAACACGCGACAAGGTTAGTGGCATTTTCCTTCTACTCAGCTTAGCCAAAAGCGAAAAAGCAACCCCAGCCAGAATAGCAATACCATATGGGATATTAAATGATTCTTCGGATTTTCCGGTAGTTTCCTTTTTTACTATACGATCCATATCTCGAAAATATATGGGTGTATTAATGAAATAGATACCCCCATTGGGAATAGCATCACTATCCAACATTCGCATTACTCGTACTACTTCATTTACATATATCAGATTATAAATCCCGTTACCTATATTTCTATATGTCCTTCGTTTCATCGTTCTAATCAATTGCAGGAAGCTGTCCTGGTTCTCGTTGCGGCCTGCTCCAAATATAGTAGTAGGCCTAAGTATCTGTGCCTGGAGGCCACTAGCAATTCCATCCAGAACAATTTTCTCTGCCTCATATTTACTTGACTCATATATATTCTGGGGTTGACATATGTTATTCTCATTAATTAAGCAATTTTTAGATTTTCCTACCACCCCTGCGCTGGATAAATGAATTAAACGACATCCTCGTTCCAAAGCCGCTTTAACCACCCTGTAGGTTCCCTCCACATTGACTTCTTTCATCTTTTCCTCCTGAAATATCACCCCTGCGCAATGATAGATAGATGTTATACCTGCAGGCAAGTTTATTTTATTTCGAATATCACTCCTAAAAAACTGAAGGTTACTATTGTAGTTACCGGTCTTATGTTTAAGAATATCAGGTTCTTTTTGCCGTGTCATGGCAACTACTGATACATTATCCTTTAGTAAGTTGGTCAGCAAGTGTCTGCCCACAAAACCAGTAGCACCGGTTAGGAAAATTTGTCGTTTTTCCATTTTATCAACCTCACTAAATAAATCTACGCTATCTAAACAATATACCCATTTCCAGATCGAACATTATATAAATCTCTCATATTTTGATTATTCTTTTATAGCTTATGGTATTTTAATGATCTATTGTTTTGTTCTACAAAATCGAGTAAGGCGTAGACAATTAATTTATCTCCCGGTCCCCACACCACCGTACGTACCGATTGGTATACGGCGGTTCACAAAGTATTACGAATTTCATAATAACGATTGGTCAGACTCATAAGTCCAAAATCAACCTATTGAAAAAGCTACTTTGAGATTTCCTGAGTATCAATATTAAGACTATTGAATATTCTTGCCAATTCATTCATTATAGCAATATTAAAATCGTGTTGAATATTAATGTTGGAAATTTATATTTACCTCCATTGAAGAATTATCAATTCAATTACTAAACCATTTTATTTAATCATTTAACTACTGAAAATATTATATCTCTTAATCGTGGAGCAGTTACTTGGAGAGAATATTCTTCCTCAACAATTTCTCGGCCTGCCTTTCCCATTTTTTGGCATAATTTACGATCACCTTTTAACTTCTGTAAAGACCAAATCCATTCATCAACATTCTTAGCTTGGTACCCATTGATTCCATGTTTAATTATTCCTTTATTTACTCCTACAGGCGACCCCACTACCGGTAATCCACAAGCCATATACTGTATTAATTTAAAACCACATTTACCTCGTTCCCAAGCATTATCTGGTAATGGCATAATTCCTACATCAAATTTTTGAATTTCTTTTATTTCTGTTTCTTCAGACCAAGACACATATTTTGCCGGCATATTTGTTGGCAAATCTCCTCTTTTTGCTCCGATAAGTACTAATCGAGCAGTATTATTTTTACAAACTTCCTCCAAAGCGGGTATAACCAATTTTAAATAATGAGAGGTGACAGGAGATCCAATCCACCCTATTGTAAAAATATCATTATTAATAAAGAAAATAGTCGGATATTTTTCCAAATCAATAACAGTGGGTAATAATTCAACCCTTTTTGTACCAACCCTTTTAGCCCTCTCTAATAAATATTCATTTCCAACTAAAACAAGTGCGGCGTGTTGCATAATACGATCAATCTTCCGTCCTAAAACCCATCTAATTAATTTAAAATTGTGTTGGTCGTAGCAATGAAAAATTGCATCATCATAATCTACTATATATGTTGCTTTATCTAATCCTAACTTATATTCAATCCAAGCAGGAAGCCATGGGAGTGCTTCTTTTTCTAACCATATTAAGTCAAAATTCTTGGCATGATATAAATTTATAATTCGCTTAATATATGCCTTTAAAATTTTCACAAAATTTTTTTTTCTACCAGCATATAAATCTTTAATATAATTATTATCAAATAGTGGAGCTACGGTTATTTTAATCTTCTTTTTGCGTAAGTAGGGAAGATATTGGTAAAAACGATAACGGCTACTTGATCCAAGATTTTCATATCGACTTAAAAGTAATACTTTCATATTCACTTACCCTTCTCTTGGGTGTTTATCCGACTTAACTTGTAGCGAATCTCGTAGCAAGGAAATAAGTAGCAAAAATTTTCCTCGTATAGCTCTTTCATATAACCGCACGAATTAAAAACTAACCCAATCAATCTCTTAAACACGTACCGAATAAAGAATTCCCGTGATGATTTAAATTGCAAATCCACTTGATCCAACTGGAACCAGAGCTTTTCTTGATAAGTGGGAACCTTGTGCCGCAAAGGTGAGTTAATCGAAAAGTAACTAAACGTATAAAGACCAAAAAAACTGCGGTGCGTTGGATCAGAATAAAAATAGGGATTTGAGAAATGTGGCGCAACAAACTCAACCACCCCCCCAACTTTGACCACACGGGCTAATTCTGCAAGTAACCTGTTAACACTATCCACATGCTCAACAAAATGATAGCTATACACTTCATCTACACTGCCAGATGGAAACTGAGTGAGAACCTCATAGATGTCCCCGACAATATCCACACATGGATAATCAAGCGCATCTATTCCAATGGCTTCTGCATGACGTTTTCTCATCCCACAGCCTAGTTCTATAACAACGTACTTGGCCGATTCCAATCGATCAAGCAGCTTATTTTTGTCATTAATTGCCATTTCTAAATCCACCAATCAAGTTTTCAAATAGTTTTCTATATCCGCTTATTGTCTCTTTAAGCTGGGAAGATCGTCGTGTAAGCAACGCCGCGAAGGTTCTCGATCCAAATTCCAAAAATATAGTGATCACAAATAGTGCTAATTTATCTACCGATGAGAAATGCTTATCCCCATACTGCAAGCGGCTTCGTAAAGAATAAAATAAGCGCGTTGCCTTTATAGAGCCGGAACACCCCCCACCTTTATGATACGCACTTGCTTTCGTTAACAAGTACGAACTATAACCAAGCCTTTTAGCACGCAATGAAAAATCCACCTCTTCAAAATATACAAAGAAGCGTTCGTCAAAACCTTTTAGGTTTCTGAATAGCTCTCCTCTGACCAAAAAAAAAGCACCGATAATCTGATCTACCACACCACCACCTTCACATTCAACGCTAGACATCAAATGCTTGGGAAATGCCTTGGGGAATAATTTCGAGAGACCTGTTGCTGCCCCAAAATAAATTCTGATCGATGGAAACCGTGCGCAAGAAGTAGAAAAAATCCCCTGCTCGTCGAGCAGTTTGATACCACAAATCCCAATTGAATGGTTTTCTTTCCGTTCCATAAAATCAACTGGTTTTGTTAGAGAATCCGTAAAAAGCTTTGTATCAGGATTTAAAAACAACAAATAATCCGCTTTACTTTCTTTAGCTCCTTGATTACAGGCAGCAGCAAAGCCTCGATTCGTAGAATTCTTAATTATATATAATGGTAACTTAATCTTCCCAAGTCCCGACAATGAATCATCTGTTGAAGCATTGTCTATAACAACAACTCTATCAAGTTCAAATCCATACTTTTCTGCAGTGACAACTGAATAAAGGCATTCATACAATTGCCTACTCAAATTCCAGTTAACTATTATTATATCAAGCTTTTTCAATCTTTACCCTCCCAGTAGTTTGCTTAATATCTTTTACAGGAATTCCAATTAATGTTGAAAACTTATATACAAAAAATAAAAATATACCAGCTTGTAGCCAATAGCTTAAAGCACTAAAAAATGCTTCACCCATATTACTAACCAAAAGAGCAGCAATTATCATTCCATATAGGAAAATACCGACTTTGCTCTTCTTGAAATATGCACTTATAAAAATTGTCGAGGAAAAAAATCCTATAATGAATAAAAGAATAAATATTCCCATATAACCATAATCTAAAAAGTATGAAAAAAAGATCGTATATACATTAATTGGAGCTGGAGTATACGTCTCAATAGGAATAAAACTGGGCAAATCATAATTCTCTAATCCAATTCTATTTAAGAGTGCAATGAAAAACCTAAACGTTATTATTCTTGTACCTGTATATAGTTCCGGATTTTTCGCAACATTATCAAAAGCAACTACGCCTCCTAATAAATAAACCATTATTGAGTTTAACACTCCTCTTAAATTTTCTGACAAACTATTTTCTGTACTCCCACCCTTTCCCAGTAATACTGCCGGTATAGCAAACACAATAAATGAGATTATAGCGAAGATTAAAATCGACTTAAAATTTATTTTTTTATCTAAAACCACTTTTACTCCTAATAACACAAGTATTAGTGAGAATGCGCCGGTTCTTCCCATACTTAACAGATCGTACATTAAAGATAAAACTATTAATATATATGCTCGTATCTTTCTCGATTTTACATTTTTGCTCTCTATATACGAAAATACCGCTAAAAATCTTACAAATGCGATGAAATATGCCAACCAACCTATCCTAGCTCCACCATATACGGTTGCGTATCTCAAACCAACCCATAAATTACTAAATCCTGATAAAGAGGCAATTTGGTATAATTTAAAACAATAATATGGAAATACAAATATAGATACTATTAAACCTATGTTTATTATAACATCAGAATATTTATTTTTAATAGTTTTAAGATTATAAGCTTTTATTTTTTTAATCCTTCTCATCATCACTGGAACAATTGCACCTGTACTAAATGCTAAAGCGCCCATAAGGTAAATAAACAAAGTGTTATAGGATATGCTGTAAAACATCTTCCCTGACAGGGCAAGGACAAACAGCACTCCTGCCCAATAAGCTGAAAATATAACAGGCGGGTATAAATATGTTCCTGCAACATAATAATTAAAAAACGCTAATGAAAATAACATTGCAGAAAAAATAAGTAGAGACATTTTGCTTACATTCTCCTCCATAACTTTTTATTTATTCTATCTATTCTTAACATTTCAATCTTTTTTAAATCAACTAATCCGATTATCAACAAACCTGTTGCTACAAAATAATCCGAGATCTTCTTTGAATGCTTAATCATATTTTTATACACACGCCATACATCTTTTCGTGAACCAGCAATACCATATCTGTATATAGCTTTTATTAGATAATAAAAAACAGCCTCATGTTCATTTTTTAAAATTTTTTCATGATTTTTTATTACAATTTCATATGATCTTGCTATGTCATATGAACGTTTTATCAAACTTCCTGCACTTGATAAGTTATCTTCTTGATAATGAATTATTCTTAAAGGCTTGTTAATTACCAAAAAATTCCATTTTTTTGAAATCTCGTTTATAAAAACATGTTCACATCCTCGTAAATCTTCAGGAAGATGAAAATCTGTAAATACTTCACGACGATATACAAGTATTCCAGCACCTTCATAGTTTTTTCTTTGACATACTAAATCATATTCATTTAATATCTCGCCGTCTTTAAGTTGCGATTCTTGTTGCTTACCAGTATTTGCAATTACAGTAGCAAATATTGCAGCTCCTATGGATTCAGCTTTATCCATAATTTCAACCATTATCTTTAAACTGTTAGGATAAAATTCATCATCACTATCCAAAAACACAATATATCGTCCCTTAGCAACATTAACACCGGCATTTCTTGCCGCATTAACTCCTTTATTTTCTTTAAATTGTACGTACTTTACATGTGCATCCTTGATTCCTTCTATAACTTCTTTTGTATTATCAGAAGAACCATCATCAACTACTATCCATTCAAAATTTATTTTTTGATTGTTAAGACTATTCCATGCTCTTAGCAACAACGAAGCTCTATTATATGTAGGTGTAATTATAGATACATCTATCATTTTACTCTCACCTCCTACTTAACTTTAACTTCCCTCCATAAAGTGTCTGCCAATCCTTATTATTACTTTTATTTTGCTATAGGACTCAAGACATACCGCTTAATAATTATTATACACTACCCTAATCAGGTCAAAATTCATTTTTTATTAATCTTGCAAGTTCTACGCTATTATATTTTTTAGAAAGCTCTGTGCCTGCTTCAAATGCTTCTCTAACATACCTCTCATAATAATTCTTAATTCTCTCAACTACAAACCTTATTGTCTCTGGCCGCGTGTCTTCAACTATAACGCCGCCTCCATATTTACTAACCTGTTCTGCAAGCCAACTACCACCTCGCGTAATGACTGGTTTACTAAAAGAAAATGCCTCAAGCAAAATACTTGAAATAGAATTCCTATAAATAACAGGATCGTAGAGTAAAAGTAAAATTGAGCTTTTTTGTAAGAATCTTTTATACTCTTGATTAGGTAAATCATGTTCAATAACCATTACCCTATCAAACAATCTCTTTTTCACAATCTGAATATATTTCTCTATTTCTGGATCATAGTTACCAATAACTTGTAAAATAAAACTATAATCAGATATTTGGTTCTCTTTACAGTATTCAATAAATTTTACTGTTTCAATAAATCCTTTCGCTTTACTAGCAGCTCCTAGATATGAAACATAAAACACACTCTTATTAGTTTGCAGTAGTTCAAATTTTTCTACTAAATGTGAGGGGTAAGGTGCATTTGATTTAAGGTTAAATTTCTTCTTTTTAATAATTTCAATTATATTCATATGCTCTGTTTTAAGTTCAATTGGTGTAATAATATAAACAGAATCACTTCTAGGCCTAGCGAATTTTAAAATAACTCTTTCTTTTTGATACAAGAAAAATGTATGTGAGTAAAGAAATGTCCTTTTTTTAAGAGAGATGTTACATAACAAAAGTAGCAACTTAAAACCATCTGCTGTCGTAAAAAACAAGATATCGTGACTTTTCTCAATTTCCCTCAAAGCATGATAAAACTTAAACAAAAACGACATAACTTCAAAAATTTTCAAAAATAAATTCTTGCCTTTTAGGCTTTTATTCTCTGGTAAAATCTTTAAAAAGGATCCATTTTCTATTATACAGTTTCTGGGGACAAAGATATTAATTACATCCCTATTATCAACTTCTAAGAAACCCCTCCTTAATTCGGTAACGAAATTATAATAATGTCCTGAGTAATTTACTAAATATGGCTCGATTAATGCAATTTGCATAGAGTCCTCCAATCAAAAGGAACTCCTAATTTTATTATACTTCTTCCTTTTAACTCGTCAATCACATTCCACCCATCTAAAATGATACATTCCTTTTTCGCTTTGGATAAAGCCTCATGAAATTTCTCAGACTTAAAATATTTATTATTATTTGCTATTACTATAAGATCCACTTCTTGCATAGTTTCTGGAATTGAGGCAGGAATTACTCCTAATCTACTTAGCTCACTTTCACTTACTGTAGGATCAAACCCATAAACAATAAAATTGTTGTTTAAAAGAAATTTTACTACTTCAACTCCTGGACTATTTCTTGTGTCATTTGTTTCAGGCTCTCCTTTAAATGCTAAACCACAAACTAAAGCCTTTTTACCCTTAACTAAGGGTATTACTCTTAATAACTCAGCTTAACCAGTTCTTCATTAAGCTTGCGGGCAGTAAGTGAAATTAATGGGTTATTCTTCTTTGCGGAATAAGCCATTAAATAGGTATCCTTACTGAGGCATGGTCCTCCAACGCCTAAACCAGGCAGAGCAATACTTGCTCGAGGATAATTTTTATTAATAGCTTTGATGACTTCGTAAATGTTAAATCCCCATTCTTCTGCTAAAAGTGCAAATTCATTAGCTAATGCAAATTGTACATCTCTATATACATTAGAGAATAATTTAGAAGCCTCAGCTGCTTCAAAAGAAGATAAAACTATTATCTCAGGTGCGAATGAAAATAACTCTTTTAACATTGGCAAAATATCAGTAGATTCTACCCCTGCTAATTGAGGTAAAGTATTAAGTTCTAAAATCGCTTTTCCTTCAGCAGTTCTCTCAGGACACACTGCTACCTTGGGGGAGCTATTACTAAAGGTCTTATGACTTTTTATAAGATGGATTAATAAGGTTCTTGTAGTTCGAACTGGAACTGTACTTCTAACAACAAACAATGTATCTTCTTTAGCATATGGTAAAATAGAATTTATTGCTCTAACAAAATATGTAAGATCTGGTATCCTTTCATTAAAGGGAGTCGGCAAACAAAATATAAATGCATCATTATAATTTTTTGCCTCTTGAGGATCATTTGTAACAAAAAAATTATTACCTACTAAATCCCTGAGTTGTTCTTCTATACCTGGCTCCTTTACATGACTTTTGAAATTCTTCAATTTGTTAATAATTTCTTCATTAACTTCCAATCCTAATACTGAATGCCCTTGTTCTGCAAGGACAACCGCTAAAGTTAAGCCCACATAACCCAAGCCAACAATGCTTACTCTCATAATTGTCTCTCTATATTTTTAAAATTTTGTTTAATAAACCTATACACATCATCAATTATATCATCAAGAGTGTATTGAGGTTCCCATCCTAACATTTCTTTAGCCTTTAGAGAAAAACCAATTCTAAACTTTACATCTCCAGGAGGAGCAGGAAGGAATTTAAAACCAGGAAAATCAATTCCTGGATTAACTTTTTCCCATATCTTCCTTGCTAATTCAGAAATTTTTAAAGTTGTTTTCCCACATAGATTAAAATCTTCGTTCAAGATACCTTTTTCAATACTCAATCTTACACCTCTTAAAATATCTTTTGCATGAGTAAAAGTTCTAACTTGCTCTCCATCACCAATTATTTCAAAAGGTGTTTGCCTGATTAAAGCTTTATATACTAAATCAGGAATTACATGAGACATACCAAATTCAACTTCACCACTTTTGGATACGCTTGGTAATTCTCCTCCACCAACAGCATTAAAAGGTCTTATTATGATATATTTTAAACCAAATTCCTTACTAGCACCTCTTACCAGATATTCCCCAAAAAGTTTCTGCATTCCATAGTTTGTAAATGGAACAAGTTGATTTAAAGTATGTGCCTCTGTAACTGGTTCTTGTGAGCGCTCATAGACCATTGAAGAAGAAAAATATATAAAAACTGCATCAGGATTTGAAGCTAAAGTAGAATCGATAGAATGTACAAGTATCTGTGTATTATTTCTTGCAATCTGATAAGGTATCTTATGGAAGTATTTTATCCCGCCAATTAATGCAGCAAGACATAACACATAATCATATCCTTTAAACTCCAAAGGAAGCATTTCTCTTACATCTTCTATCTTAAGTTCAAATTTTGGATGATTGTAAAATTCATGTTCTATATAACCATACTTTGAAAAATTATCTACTACTGTTACCTTGTAACCATTTTCTAGAAGTTCTCTGGTAATATAAGACCCAATAAAACCTGCCCCACCAAGAACTAAAACTTTCTTCATCTTTTCCTCCTAATTCTCTCTATGAAACTATTTTTTCTAAACTATTTCGATCTAATGCCTCAAACCTCATCACTAATACTGACAGTAAGTCTTTCCTCTCCATTTCCTGGATTTACAAAAAGAATCGTCCCAGGTATGCCGCAATTTCGATGTAACAAATAAAACTTTGCTTTGGGTAAAAATTTCAAAATAAATTTGGGAATCGTAATTATATCTTCAGGTTTATGATAAACAGATATTGCCATTTTGGGCTTGAATTTTTTAATAGTCTGAATAGCACCTTCAAGGACTTCCATCTCTGCACCTTCTACATCAAGCTTTATAAAATCAAGCTTGTCTAATTCTTCTTTTTCTACGAAGGAATCTAAGGTAAGAGCCTGAATGGTTTCATTTCCTCCTTCAAGAGCAACACTTGCAGCACCGCCCGTTATATATAAAGAAAAAGATCCAATTCTATTAGATAGGAGCTTTTGAACTGGAATTATCTTATCTTCTACCCCCCCATTTTTTTATATTCTCAATTAATACTGAGAAGTTATATGGATCAGGTTCAAAAGAATAAACCCTTCCTGCACCTTTTGAAAGAAAATAGAATGAAGTTTCTCCTCTAAATGCTCCTCCATCAATAACATAATCACCCTCAGCTACTTCGCATTTTCCTTTAAGATGATAATTTTCAAATATCCATGTTTCTGCAACTTCTGCAGTCGCATCTACCCACGACTTGAAACTAAAATTCCGAATGCTTATTAGTCCTTTTAGATTATTACTTTTCAAAGCATTTATCCCCTTAAGAAATTCAGCCTTTGTAATCTTTGGCGGAAAAACTTCTCCTGCAAGTTCACCTAAAAATGAATATGCAACTCTATATCTTATAAACCAATCGAAAGTATTCTTTGAGTCTTCGTCAAATAGCAAATTATAAACTTCGTCAAATTTTTCAGGGTTCTCAAGAGCAAGTTGAAGGATCCCAATAGAACCCCATTTGCCCATTTTCCAATAATTCAGGGCAATTAGTTCCTCCAATTTGTTTTTATACATCAAATGAAAGCCAAACTTTCCTAAGATTTTGTTAACTATAACTTTTAGTCCTCTTAAGTATATCTCTTGAGGTACCCTATTAAGTTCATTTATATATCTTTTGTAATTAAACTCCTGAACTTTTTCAAAAGCTTCTTCAGTTAGTGAAAATACATGAGAATTCCTCATATTTTATCTTCTCCCTGCATAAGCGTTATCAACAAACCATTTAACGGTTTTATTCATTCCATTCCTAAAATCTTCAGTAGGAGTCCACCCCAGCTCTCTTTTAATTTTTTCAATACTCAGTGCATATCTCCTGTCATGACCGGGTCTATCCTTTACAAAAGTGATCAATTTCTTATACTTGTCAACAGGTTTCCCCGTTATCTCTGCAAGAATTTCACATATTAAATTTACAAGGTTAATGTTCTTCCACTCATTGCCACCCCCAATATTGTAAATCTCTCCAATTTTTCCTTTATGAAGAACTAAATCAATACCTCTACAGTTATCTTCAACATAAATCCAGTCTCTTACATTAAGGCCATCTCCATAAACCGGTAAAAGTTTTCCCTGTAAAGCGTTAGTAATCATTAATGGAATAATTTTTTCTGGGTATTGTCTCGGGCCAAAATTGTTTGAGGAGCGAGTAATTAATACTGGCATGCCATAAGTTACGTAATATGCTCTTACAAGAAGGTCGGCTGCTGCTTTTGATGCAGAGTAAGGACTGTTTGGTTTGAGGGGAGATTCCTCCATAAACTTCTCGGTGCTTTCCAAAGGTAGTGAACCGTAAACTTCATCGGTGCTTATCTGAAGGAATCTTGCAGAATCAAACATATTATTTTTCAACCAAAACTCTTTTGCAACATCAAGAAGCACTTGTGTTCCATAGACGTTCGACCTTATAAATACTTCTGGACCTTCTATGCTTCTATCCACATGGGATTCTGCTGCAAAATTCACAATACATTGTGGTTTAAATTGCTCAAAGATATATTCAACGAGTTCCCTGTTTGCAATATCACCTTTTACAAAATGGTAATTCGGGTTATCATCAACTCCTTTCAGGTTTTTAAGGTTTCCTGCATAAGTTAACTTATCGAGATTTACAATTCTGTAATCAGAATGCTCTTTAAAAATATAATGAATGAAATTTGAACCGATAAAACCAGCTCCGCCAGTCACTAAAATATTCTCTAATCTTCTTTTCATCGTAAATCGTCCTCCCTATTAACCCGAAGGTTATTGGGTCAAGTTCAAAAGTGAAAAAGGCACCACGGGTATATCCTTAGAATATAAGAATCTCTTTTATTTATTTTTTATGAGATTGCCGCACATTTCACTTCCTTTGCAATGACAAAAAACTTAAAAAATCTGTTAGCGCATCTTCCCAATTTCTAATCTCTAAATTTAATTCCCTCTTTATTTTTTCTTTGCTTAACCATGACCATTTCGGTCTTTGAGCAGGAGTAGGATATTCTTTCGTTTCTATACCTCTTATTTCTACTTCCTTATTAGGATCAATTATTCTTAATTTTTTTGATTTTCTGTAAATCTCTCTGGCAAATTCATACCAATTGGTAACCCCTTCATTGGTAAAATGATAGATCCCAAATTTATCAGAATCATGATTAATCATCTTTAAAATAACCTCAGCTAAATCAATGGTATAAGTTGGAGACCCCCACTGGTCAGAGACCATTTTTATCTCTTCTTTTTCCTTAAATAGTTTTAACATGGTAGAGACGAAATTTTTCCCTTTTAATCCATAGAGCCAGGCTGTGCGAATGATAAAATATTCCTCTAATATCTTTTTTATCTCCTCTTCCCCAGCTAATTTGCTCTTACCATATATATTTATAGGATTAGTTTTATCATCTTCTCTATAAGCAACGGCACTCCTCTCTTTCCGGCCATCAAAGACATAGTCAGTAGAGATATAAATTAATCTAATCCGTCTCTTTGCGGAAAATAAAGCAATATTCCTAACCCCATCTTGGTTTATCCTAAAGGCTTCATCTGTTTCCTCTTCTGCCTGGTCTACTTTAGTATACCCTGAACAATTGATTATCCATTCTATCTTCTTATCCTTTCCAAACTTCTCCAGCGCTTTATAATCACCAATATCGACTTCCTTATCACTAGCCCAATAAGGAAGCCCTCGTTCTTTCAATAATTTTTCTACATCATTACCCAGCATCCCTTTATTTCCGATAAGCCAAATCATAGATTATTCTTCCTCTTTTATAAAATCTAAATAAAATTCATCCTCTTTATCTTCATGCCTTATCTCATCAACTTCTTCTTTTCTATCCCAACCCCGATACAGTTTATTAGGATAATTTATTACCATTCCTGCCACTTTTTGAGAAATATTTCTATATCCATGCACTATCCCAGGAGGCACAATTACAGTTATAGGATTATCTTTTCCTCCCACTACTTCTATGCAATTTCCATAAGTAGAGCTTTCTTTTCGATTATCCCAGAGCTTTATCCTAAAATTACCCGGACCCATAAAACTGAAGATATCGGTCTGACGGTGATGTTCATGAGGACCTCGAGCTATCCCTGGTTTTGTATAAGAAACATAACTCATTACCGGCTGTAACTTATCCGGTAATTTATCTATTCTAAAAGCCTCTACCAAATAACCCCTTTCATCAGTAAATTTATTTAATCTATTTATGATTACTCCTTCAATTTCACCTTTTTTAAATTCCATAGTTATCTTACTTTACCTTTTTCTTCCTTTAAAATCATCTCTAAATAATTTCTATAATCATTTTTCGGCAATCTATTGATTGTTTCCTCAAATTTATTCCTATTAATATAACTCATCCTGAAAGCTACCTCTTCTATACAGCCAATCTTTAATCCCTGTCGTCTTTCCATGGTAGCAATATAATTAGAGGCATCAAGAAGACTATCCGGGGTGCCGGTATCTAACCACGCATATCCTCGTCCCAAAAGCTCTACTTTGAGTTTCCCTTTCTTTAAGTATACTAAATTTACATCGGTTATCTCCAATTCACCACGACCAGAAGGTTTTAGATTTTTTGCTATAGCCACCACTTCATTATCATAAAAATAAAGACCAGGAACAGCATAATTTGATTTAGGATATTTGGGTTTTTCTTCTATGCTTATAACTTCATTATTTTGATTAAATTCTACTACTCCATATCTTTGAGGATTGGCTACCCAGTAGCCAAAGGTGCAAGCTCCCTCTTTTAGCTCTGCCATCTTCTGTAAAGTCAAAGATAGACTATGTCCATAAAATATATTATCCCCCAGTATCAAACATACTGAATCTGCTCCAATAAATTCTTCTCCGATGATAAAAGCCTGAGCAATACCCTTTGGCTTGGGCTGTTCTTGATAGGAAATGTTTAACCCAACACCCTTGCCATCTCCAAAAAGCTCCATAAATTTTGGTAAATCCTGAGGAGTAGAGATAATTAAAATATCTTTAATCCCCGCCAACATCAAAATAGACAAAGGATAATAGATCATTGGTTTATCATAAACTGGAATTAATTGCTTACTAATTGCTTTAGTTAAGGGGCTAAGGCGGCTTCCTGAGCCTCCTGCTAAGATTATGCCTTTCATTCTTTTTTCCTTTAATTAAAATTAATGTTATATATTCTGTCTAAAAAGTTTTCAGTATTTTCTAACCATAAACTAAAATATTATACCACAAACAACCCCAAACCTTTTCCCGCAAATCATTCCAGTGAGGGGGAAACGAGCGAAACAATCTCGCCTTTCAATCCTTTACTTTCTAAACCATCCAAAAAACTTCTGAAAATATCCCTTGGCCAAATCAAAGCTTAACGACCTCAACAGCCCGGTCAGCGCCACATACACCACCCCCATAAAAACTACTATAACCCCAAACCTGAAAAGTATAACCAAGAACTCTGCCCTCTGCGGAATAAACAATTTCAATAAAAAGGAAAGAACGCCAATAACCGCCGAGGCAAAGATTATCTTCAAAAGCTCCCCATAAATTTTGCGAGAACTTATCCCGCTTACATAATGCTTTTTTTTGAAACTTAGGACATAAAGCAGTAATGCAATAAAAGTGACGATGGTTGTGGCAAGGGCAATTCCCGAAGCTCCCCAAAGCCTTGCTAAAAGAATATCCAGCACGATATTAATTCCTGCCGTAACGAGGCTTATAGACATAGGCGTTTTGGTATCCTTAAACGAAAAAAATGCATTATGAAAGATAGAGCTGAACGAAAGTGCAAACAAACCTATTGAGTACATTGCCACACAACCTGCGGTAAGATTTGTTGCCGACACACCAAAGGTCCCACGCTGAAAAAGAAGCTGAACAATCGTATGCGAAAATACCACAAAAAGTACCGAAATAGGAATCATTATATAAGCAAGGGAAAACAAAGATTTCTCAAAAAGACTTGAGTAGTTACCTTTATCTTCTTTCACGGCATAAGTCGAAAAAGAGGGATACACCGAAACCGAAATTGAAGTGGCCAGAAGTCCATACGGGATAAGAAACACTTTCTGAGCAAAATTTAAAGTAGAAATTGACCCGGCAGGAAGAAACGAGGCAATCACCTTATCTATTATTTGATAAATAATCCCGATGCCACTTACCACAATTATGGGAAGCATAAGACGCACAAATTCATAAATTTCATTCCACCTGATTTTTCTAAGCTCAAAAATGTCAAAGAACTTCCACCTATACTTTAAAACAAAAAACATCGGAAAGAAGTGAAGTAATCCATAAAGATTCTGCCCCACTGCCCAGCTTCCAATCCCCATAAAAGGCGAAAGAAGAACAAGAGATAATGGAACAAATATATTACTGATTAAACCGATAAAGGCAGGGTAAAGAAATTGCTTCTCAATCTGAAATAAACCCGTAAAAAGTCCACCTAAGACCATCATAAAACCAAAGGGAGTAAGAAACTTCATAAAGTTTGATGCAAGCGAGAGCCTTTCACCGGTAAATCCAAAAGCAACTATCTTTATAAAGAATTCACTAAACAGAATCAAAAAAAGCGATACCACTGCAAGCACAATTGAAAAGATAAAAAAAATTTGGTTTATCAAGATTTTTGCCTCGCTAATATTTTTTGTCTTTTTCTCTGCATACTCCCGGATAACCACTGTTTGAATTCCACCTGAGAAAAGCCCAAGGATCATTGAGGGAATAAGCATTGCCACAAGAAAAGCATCAGTTTGGGCTGAGGTACCGAAATATTTTGCAACCAGTACCTCTCTTGCATAGCCAAAAATTTTACTTAAAAAAGTAATGATTGTGATAATAACAGCAGCTTCAGTAATCGTTTGCCTTTTTAAAATCCTAAACTTTTTAGCTTTTAAAAACAATTTTACCTCCGTATGATATATATCTAACCTTCCCCTCTCTTCTTTTTCCTTTCTTACTAATAACTAGTGACTTGTTTTTTAATTTATTATTTTTGTTTTTACTATCTACTAAATACTTAACGAAACTACTTCTGGAATGATTATAAACATTTCTTCACCATAAAAAGTCTTTGCTTTACATTTAAAAGATTTTTTAAAACAGAGTGCAGTTTGTTCTAATGTTTTTGAAAAAACCAATCTCCTTGGAGCTTTTTGAAGCTTTTGAATCCTATCTCCTCTAAAAATATAGATATGATTCTCAAGTAATTTGACTAATTTTTCATTGTTAAACATATCTATCTCTCCTCTCTTCCAAAGAATTAAAATACCAAATATACGCAATTTTTATTCCTTCCTCTAATCTTATTTTTGCTTCCCATCCCAAACTCTTCATCTTATTATTAAATATCGGGGTCAGGTCTCCACATTTGACATTTCTTCATTTTTTAACACCATTAAAATCCTTAAAAGAAAATTGTGACTGTCCTTATTATACCATCCTTTTGAATCTTATTTTCCAATCTTCTCGCTACTTGATAAATAGCTTTGTAGTCTATATCGATAAGTCTTATCTTTTTTGATATTCATTTTAATTACTGCGTAAACAAGAATAATGGAATAAACTAAAAATTTTGAGAATTAATTTTTATAATATATCTTATAAAATTTATTTTCTACAATCTCCCTACTCCCTCATAGATAAACCCCAATTCTTTTATTTGAGCCGGTTCATATAGGTTTTTTAGGTCGAGAAGGATGGGAGATTTGAGTAATTTTTTTATTTTTGTTAAATCCAGATTACGGAATTGATTCCAGTCCTTTCAATCTACCAATCGACCAATCGAAAAACAAATAAATAATCTACCAATCTACCTATCACCCAATCGGCCAATCAAGATTAAAAACAAAATTAAAAAACAATCGGCCAATCAAAAATAATCTGCCAATCTGCCAATCAGATTCAATTGATCAATTTACCGATTGACCGATTTACCGATTAGGAAAAAATAAAATACTAAATTAAAATATTTTTGTTATTTAAAATTTGTTTTTTCCTTTTGTTCTTAAATATTTAATTAATCCATTAACTTGTTTGCCTAAATTCTTAGATTGTTCATATGTTTCTTGAAATTCTTCTTGATTTATATATTTTAAATCCAAAACTATAAATCAATTGACCGATTCTCCAATCCGTCAATCGACCAAACTGCCAATCGGTGGTTCTTTCAGCAACCATTTCCATATAGGTATATATTTTATTTTTTTATCTTTAATTATTTCTTCACCTTCATCGTTAGAAGTAATAATTAATAAATGAGTGCAATTTAGTTCTTTGCTGGCTCTAATTAGGGATTTAGTTTCTCTTTCCTTGGTTTGGTAATCAGATAGATCAAAAGAAGACTGAATTAGAGTAGTAATTTTTCTTCCTTTTTTAATTATAAAATCTACCTCTTCATTATTAGAAAGATAATAAAAGATTTCTTCGTTTGGTTTTAAGTCTTTTCTTAAAAGAGAAAGAAAGACTATGTTTTCTAATTTACTGGCTTTATTTTCGCCTACTATAGCTTCAATTAAGCCATTGTCGACTGAATAAATCTTGGGAATGCTCTGTTCAATATTTTTTAAAGACCAGGAAAATCTTCTTAAAGGGAAGAAGATAAAAGCATCGTTAAAATATTCTAAATAATTATATAAACTATTTTTGCTTACTTTAATATTTAATGATTTTAAAAAATTATAGAATTTGTGAATAGAAAAGGCTCTTCCTTTAACCAAGTAATTAAACATTAATTTAATTACTTTTAGGTTTCTTATTTTATGCCTTTCCATAAGATCACGGAAGATAGTAACTTCTATAATTTCATTGATCAATCTTTTACTTTCTTGGGGATACAAAAGTATTTCCGGATAACCTCCCCAGGAAAAATATTTCCCAAAGGCATTTAATAAATTTGCCTTTTCTTCGGAAGATAAATACTTTTGGTAATTGATATTTTTTAATCTTAAATATTCTTTAAAAGAAAAAGGTAACATCAAATAATCTAAGGTTCTACCCCGGAGTGAAGTGGCAATTTCCCGGGATAAAAGTTTGGAGGAGGAACCAGAAATAAATACAAAGGTATTTCTTTTATCTAAGATATCTCTTATAAAAATCTCCCAATTTTCAATAACTTGTATTTCATCTAAGAAAAGCCATATTTTTTGTTTCTTATTTTCTGGATAAATCTCATAAAAAGTATTTGATAAAGAGATTAAATCTTTCAAGTCCATGGTGACTAATCTTGGATTCTCAAAATTTATGTATAAGGTCCTCTCTTTTTTAATTCCCTTTTGAATGAGCTTTTTTATTAAAGAGTAAAGAAAAAAAGTTTTACCGCTTCTTCGAGGACCTAGAATAGTAATTGCCCTATTAAGGGGAATTTCCAGGTCGATGTAATTCTGTAGTTCTCTTTCCACTAAGGGGGGTAATGTATTTTTTTGATAATCTAAAATTATTTCTGATAATATCTCTTTTTCTATCATAATAACCTTTCTGCCCTGCATAATTCGCAAAAATATTAAGTTTTTACTTAATTTAGTATAAACATATCTTATCTTATCATATTTTATCTTATAGAGGGAAATTATTACTATTTATTTCCCTCTATATATTAAGGTAATATTACTATAAAATAAAGGTAAAGACAAGAACAAATTCGATCTGCCAATCAGATTCAATTGACCAATTTACCGATTGACCGATTTACCGATTAGGAAAAAATAAAATACTAAATTAATCCGTTAAAAAGCAATGTATAAATCACTTTGTACTTCGGATAAGGATGTTTTCTATGTTAATTATTTTAATATTTTTTTGGATATTTTCGTATTTATTTATTTCTTTGGTTAATTTCTCCGGGTTGTTGGTAGAAAGTATGATTATCTTTTGGTCGGAGAGATTATTTTCGCTTGCGTATTGAGATAGAAAATTTTCTATACAAATGGTCTGATGACCTAAGAATTTTTCTTTAGATGGGTCGTCACTGA
>Ga0315274_10002997_pt1 | contig 25124 bp, 22 predicted proteins | sample YL17G02_20_MG_FD_203700 | JGI IMG/M metagenome (GOLD analysis project Ga0315274, IMG submission 203700) | Sediment microbial communities from Yellowstone Lake, YNP, Wyoming, USA - YL17G02_20 | ecosystem: Environmental > Aquatic > Freshwater > Lake > Sediment | place: USA: Wyoming | collected...
ACGGCTATGACGATGTCGACCTGCTCGCCGCCGCAATCCCAACGCCCGTCCTGTTAATGGCCGGCGCAAAGGATGAGGTCTTCAAAGGCGAATGGAGCGACGAGATCGCGGATACGGCGCGGCAGTGCTTCGGCGAGGGAGGCCATGGCGAACGCTTCCGCTACTTCAGCGATCCCGGAGGCCACGCCTATACGGTCGAGATGGCGCTCGAGTTCGTCAAGTGGATGGATAAATGGGTTCGCGACACGCCGGACCGCGTTGTCCCACGCCTAACGAAAAACGATTTCGAACTCGATCCGCCGGAGGTCCTCACGTGCAACCCCAGGCTTGACCGGAACATCTTCACAGTGAACCGCGATATGGCCCTCGATCTTGCCAAAGACCGCGGGACGATCCCGCCGGCGGAAGCGGCCAAACGCGTGGTCAACGCCGTGACACCGACTCCCGTGCCGCCGGTTCGCCGAGGCGAGCGCACCCTCATCTGGTTCCACTACCTCGAAGAACTGATGCTTGAGACCGACAGCGACATCGAACTGCCGGCCACGTTCGTTTATCCCGCACGCGAAGGCTGGCGCGGCGGTGCGGTCCTGTATTTTGACGACCGCGGCAGGTGGTCGGACTTGCGACGTTCCGGACCCTTGGCGGGGATTACCGGGTTCACCGACGCGGACACGAACGGCCCGGCGATACTCACGGTTGACCTCCGCGGGTGGGGCGATACACAGTCCGCCGACATGCCATACGACGTTGCGGGCTGGGCCGATCGTTCGCGCTGGATCGCATACGTTTCGGCGGCGCTCGGCGACCCGACCTTGGCGATGCGGATTCGCGATGGCCTCTCCGCGCTTGCGTACCTTCGCTCGCGAGCCGAGGTCGATCCGGACAAGATCATCATCGGCGGAAAAGGGATGGGCGCGGTTGTGGCCCTTCACGTCGCAGCCATCGACGCCAACGCGGCGGGCGTGTTTGGGATCGACGGGCTGGCGTCGTTTCAAGACCTGGCCGTCTCAAAGGACTATTCGTGGTCCCACGAGGACTTCATGACGGATGTGCTTCTTTACTACGACCTCCCCGATATCGTGAGGAATCTGAAGGGGCCTGCCCTGATCGTCAATCCAATGAATGCGCAAAAGGAGCCGCTCGATCAGGAGGCCGCGGCCGCCCTGTATCCGCCCACGGAAACAGTCCATGTTGAGACGCGTTTGGACGGCAACGCGGCCGGTGGCCGTGTGGCGGAATTCGTGCGTGGGATCATCGGCAAGTGACGCAGCGAGGGTTGCATTCAATCATCTTTGAGTGTCATGCTTCTCGACAACTTAACCATGAGGAACGTTCCGTCGTGAGAGTGATGCTGTTTGGCGGCAAAGTGGGCGAGATTCGGGATCAAGTGCGCCGCCATCCGGGTTTGGAGATGGTAACTGAATCGCCGGACGTGATTGTTTGTTACGGCGGCGACGGAACATTGCTGGCCGCGGAAAACTTGTGGCCCTCGATTCCCAAGGTGCCGATCAAACAAAGCCAGCACGGCAACCGATGTATTCCGCATCCGCCGGACGAGGTGCTGGCGCGTTTGGCCAACGGCGAACTCGCGCGCACCGAATACATGAAGCTTCAGTGCGGGTTTAGGCCGGGCGCTGCTTCGAAGTCTGCGCACACGCTGACGGCCATGAACGAGTTCAGTGTTCACCTCGCTCGAATCAACTCCGCGGTCCGCTTCAAACTGTGGCTGGATGATGAGCCTTACCGCGTCGAGCACGAAATCCTCGGCGACGGATTCGTAGTGAGCACTCCTTTCGGCAGCACGGCGTATTTCAACCATATCACGCGCGGGTTCTTCCGCTCGGGCATCGGCATCGCCTTCAAGTCAACCTCCGAGCACACCAATCATATGGTCGTCGGCGAGAACGTCGTTGTCCGCATTCTCATCACGCGAGGGCCGGCTATTTTGGCGCACGACAATTCGGGCGATTTTTTCGACATCGAGGGCGGCGACGAACTGGTTATCAGCAAACACCCTCTTCCCGCCGTGCTGTTCACCTGGAGTGCAATGAAGTATCCTTCCGACGCGTTTTGAAGACTCTTCGCGGATCTTCTCTTGACCCCCATGCCGGCATCGTGCAAGATCCGGCCATTCCAGCACCGGAGGAAGCCGGCACTATGAAGATCACGAATATTGAAGCCTTTCCCGTTCCACCCCGGTGGGTCTTCTGTAAAGTCGAGACCGATGAGGGAATCACGGGATGGGGCGAGGCATCATTGGAGGGGCACGCGGCCACGCAGGTGGCGGCGGTTCATCAACAACGCTCTGTGCTGGTGGGCGAAGACCCGACCCGGATCGAGTATCTTTGGCAGGGCGTATACCGCGGCGGTTTTTATCGAGGCGGTCCCGTGCTGATGAGCGCCTTAAGCGGCATCGATCAGGCGCTGTGGGACATTCTCGGCAAATCGCTTGATCGGCCCGTCTACAAGCTCCTGGGCGGCGCGTGCCGGCACAAGGTCCGCGTTTATGGAGGATGCGGCGGCTCGGACCCGTCCGAACTCCACGAGAGCGCGCGGAAATGCGTCGAGGCCGGGTTCACGGCCATGAAGTTCTGCCCGTGCGACCAGATGGAAATCGTCGACGGTCTCGATGTTATCCGGCGCGTCGAGTTGCGTGTCGCGGCGGCCCGCGAGGGCGCCGGCGACGCGGATCTTGCGCTCGATTTCCATGGCCGCGTCTCGCCTGCGATGTCGATCGCCCTTGCGGACGCGCTTAAACCGTATCGTCCGTATTTCATCGAGGAACCGGTACAATTCGAGAACGTGGATGCGTTGGTCCGCGTGGCCCGATCGACGCCGATCCCCATCGCAACGGGCGAGAGGCTTTATGGCCGGCACGGGTTCCGCGAGGTCATCGAGAAAGATGCCGCCGCCATCCTTCAGCCCGACCTGTCGCACGCAGGCGGGATAACGGAGGTCCGGAAAATCGCCGCTATAGCCGAGACCCACTATATGGCCATTGCGCCGCACTGCCCGCTCGGGCCGATCGCGCTTGCGGCCTGCATACAGTTTGCGATGTGCACGCCGAACTTCCTGATCCAGGAACACGGGCACCTCGGACACGGCTATCTGAAGAACCCGTTCAGTGATGTCGGCGGCTATCTCTCTATTCCGGAAGGGCCGGGCCTCGGGATCGAAGTGGACGAAAAAGCCGTCCGTGCCATGAAGTGGCAAGAATGGGAAACGCCCCGTCTCTTTCACGAGGACGGGGGCGTTGCCGACTGGTGACGATTGTCACTACGACAGCGAAGTCCTCAAGGTCAGTATGCGAGCGAATGCGCGCGTGCTTCCCATAGCTCGGTTTCGGTGCTGATCGTGGCATATGACGCCTGACCCTGTCCGGTCGCGGCGATTCCAACGGCGCCGGGATTTACAAACAGCGTGCCGTCAACGAGGCGCGAAAAAAAAGTATGACTCCGGCCACAGATGATGATGTTGGTGTTCGCCGCCTCACGGAGTCTCCGGAACTTCCCGATATCGTCTCCCTCGTACAGCGCATCGTTCCGGCCCTGCGGAGTGCCGTGGCATAGGCAGATTGAAATCCCGTCAATGGTCAAGGTCAACTGCCTTGGCAGGCCGGAAAGGAACTCAATGTTTTCGCCCCGAATGGTGTCATAGGTTTCCCGAATCAGCGCGAAGTCGTCGGGCGCGAGGTCGCGATCCAGCCTTGCCCGCTTGCGTTCGAATTGCGCCACAAGCCGGTCCCGTTCTCCCTGGACGGTTGGGATGTTCCGTCTGCGCAACAGGTCGATCACCTCATTGGGCCACGGATGCCCGACGACGCAATCACCCGCATTGACGATGGTTTGGATTCCAGCCGCGTCGATCTCTCTGAGGACGGCTTCAAGCGCGGGGAGGTTGCCGTGGATGCCTCCGATAGCTGCGATTAGCATTGGGATGCCATGCTCCGGCTTTGCCGCTACATATCGCCGCCGCTGTGAGGCGCGGGATCAGGCGAGGGGTTGCCACTGCCCGGTTTGTCCGGTGACGAAGAAGCCGGCCAGATGCTCGCCGCCCGGAATAGCTCCTCGATGCGAAAGCGGATATCGCTGCATACCACACGCCCATTGTCTGACGTGTCCGCATCCATCCAGAAGAGGGCCTCGAGAACGATCGTCTTCTCTCCGAACTCCGAGAACACGACCTGCGCTTTCGGACTGGTGAGTATGGCGCTCTGCTCCTCGACGGCCATGAGAAGGAGGCGTGCGGCCTCGCGAACATCCGCGCCGTTGGATACGATGACTTTGATTGCGAAACGGAACCCGGTATTGGAGAGCGTATGATTGATGACCTTGTTTTCAAGCAAGGTGCTGTTGGGTATGAGCAGATCAACTCCGTCAAGAAGACGCACATGCGAACACCGAGGCCCAATGTTCACAACGCGTCCTTGCTGTCCGTCAACCTCGATGATGTCCCCTATCCGGATGGGCCTCTCAATCATCAATATCAAACCGCTTATGAAATTGTTGACGATGCTCCGGGCGCCAAAGCCCAGGGCCACAGCGAAGACCCCGCCGAACATGGCGAAGGCCGTCAGCGGCACGTTCACGATGTGGAGCGCGGTGAACGCCACTAGAGTGAGCAGGATGTAGTACACGACCTTCTCAATTGTTGCAGCAAGGCCCTTTTCCACTCCGGCCCTCCCCAAGCCGTCGCGAATCACCCAACGAGCGACTCGACGGCTCAAAAACAGTCCGATGATCAGCACCGCCAGGGCCACGAATGCTGTCTTGACGGTCGGCTCGATCATGCCAACTCCTTCCCGGTTGAGCTCACGCTCAACGCGGCATGCAGGACGCCCTTCTGTTGATGCAGCAGATCCGCAAGCTTCTTGATATCGAGAGCGCGGCCCTTGACGACAATCACCTCGGCGCACAGCGTCTCATCGAGGTGGACGTGCGTCGAGACGAGGATCACACGATGATGGTGGTGCTGCAAATGCGTCAAGCGCCCGGTCAGCCCACGCTTGTGATGGTCGTAGATCAGCGTGACGGTCCCGACGGCCTCTTCGTTCTGTTTCCATTCCCGCTGCACCAGCCGGTCGCGAATCATGTCGCGAATAAACTCGGAACGGTTAGCATATCGCCCCTCACGAACCAGACGTTCCAGGCGTTCCAACAGCGGCTTCTCGATGGAAAAGCTCAGACGCGCGACACCGCTCATGACAATCCTGGCCTCCCTCAAGAGAAACTGTCCGTTGTACACCCTTTGGGGTGGCGGGCTGTTGTTGAATCCCCCGGCCAAAGCCGGTACAACAAACAAATATTCCTTCGGATTGTAGAAGCCACGGAAGGGCATTTCAAGGACTGCGAGGAGACGCCGGGAATTGAGGACCTCTTCAACCGCGTGTTAGACTGCGCGTGTTCATGCACTGGCACGATGTGAAGGGGGGCCGACCACGGTGATGGCTGCACAGTTCGCACAACATGCATTTCACGATCGCAAGGAACGGCCTGTGGCGTTTGAAGGAGGCGCCACATGAGCCCTCGACGCGGCGGGCGTAAGCTGCGCGTCGTCTTTTGTCACTTCACGGCGGACATATGCGGCGGCGCCGACTATAGCCTGTATCACATGATCAAGTACCTCCCTCGAGATCAAATCGAGCCCCTTCTCATCCTCAAGAAAGGCGATCCCATGGCGGAGACGTATCGAGGACTCGGCCTCGATGTTCTGCAACTCGATCTCGTGCCTCCACGTCGAGCGTTCGAACCCGGGAAACTGTTCCGGTATTTCGCGTCATTTCTCCCTTCGGTAATCCAAGTGTCTCGCGCAATACGGCGCCTCGATGCCGATGTCGTCCACGTGAACACACTCTATAACCTGCAGTGCGCTTTCGCCGCGCGCCTTGCAGCGCGTCCCTTGGTCTGGCACATCCGGGAACTGGGTTCCGATTCGCGGCTGGCACGCGTCATGCTCCGCTGTGTTTCCCTTCTCGCGACGCGAGCGGTTGCCATTTCGCAAGCGGTTGCGGGAACGCTCGGGCGTTGCGGACCTCGGCTCCGGACGATCTATGACGGCATCGAACTGTCAAAGTTCGATGTTCCTCCCGAAGTGGGGCGCGTCCGCACGGAACTGAAGCTTGCGCCGGGCGCGCCGGTGGTCACCACGGTCGACCGGATTGAACCTTGGAAGGGCCAGCACGTTTTGATTGAGGCCGTGCCTCGCATCTTGGAAAAGCACCCCGACGCGCGCATCCTTATTGTGGGTGCTCCGGCGGCCAATAAGCCCGAGTATGAACGCCGGCTCCGCGCCAGATGTATGGAACTCGGCATTGAAGACAATGTCCTCTTCACGGGTATCCGGCGAGATATCCCCGATATTCTGGCCGCTTCATCCGTATTGGTCTTGCCTTCCGTGACACCCGAACCCTTCGGCCTCACGGTCGTGGAAGCCATGGCCGCCGGTTGTCCGGTGGTTGCAACTGCCGCAGGCGGCCCGCTGGAATCCGTGCTGGACGGTGGAACCGGGTGGCTGGTTCCTCCCAACGATAGTGAGGCGATCGCGGAACGGGTCTGCCGAATACTCGAGCACCCCGGAGATGCCCAAGAAATGGGCCAACGCGGCCGCGAGCGAGCACGAAAGTGTTTCGCTGTGGAGCGTTACGCCCAAGAGATGGCCGCCTTGCTTGAAGAGGTGGCGTCGCCCCGGTGATCCGGTTTTCCAAGACCGGACTGAGGTTCGTGCCGGATCTGGTCTTGGGAAAACTGCACTACCGGGGCGTTGCAGGCGGATTTGGGTTGCATGCTATGCGCAAAGGCATCCCGCGTGATATCATCGCGAAATAATGCGCACCACATCCCTTAATGCTACAAACATGACACGATTGAACGAAGAACGCCAAGTCATTCTCGTCTACTTCGTAACCGATCTCGTCCTTTATTGGGGGGCGCTGACGGCATCGACGCTTTCGCGCCTCGACGTAATAGGTTGGATTGACTTCAGTGAGTTGCTTCGAGATCGCTTGGCGTGCATGGTCTTGTTTGGAATCGTAAGCATTGTGGCGGGCGTATACCGCCCGCAGCGCATAACGGATCGGTTCGACTCCGCGTACTACGCGTGCATTGCCCTCGGATGGACGGGCTTCATCCAATTGGCGCTCACAGCGATCCTTCCGGCGTCCGTTCGCGAGATAACGCGCCGCGAACTAATCATCACCCTGTTCCTGGCAACGCCCGCCTTGTGCGTATGGCATTACTTTGCGTCGACCTTGACTGGACGTTTCAGGTCCCTGGGCCGATTTTTCTATATCCTTGGCAGTCCCAACCAAGGGCGGCGCATTGCCGACGAGATCGGACGGAACAGTGCGTCGGTACGGGCCGAGGCCGAATACATCGACCTTCAGACATTGAGGAGGGACGTGCAGGCCGCGAAAGAGGGATCGGGCGGCAAGCATGTCGCGTTGCAAGATGCCGTCATCGCTCTCGAACCCAAGGACCATTGGCAGCTCGACGAGCTTCTCCTGTTTTGTCGTGAGAACTGCCGCAGGACGTACATGTATCCCAGCGTGCACGACGTGCTGTTGTTTCAGCGCCTCAATCTATTCGCTCCCGCGGGTATACCGCTGATCGACGTTGCGAGCCAGCAGTTGGTCACGCCTTACACATATGTCAAACGCGTTATGGATGTGGTGGTAGCCGCGATTGGACTTGTTCTCTCGTCGCCGATCTGCCTCGTGGCCGCGCTGGCGATCAAACTGACCTCGCGAGGCGGAATCATCTATTCCCAAGAGCGCCTGGGCATGGGAGGCAAGCCGTTTCGCATGTACAAGTTCCGCTCGATGGTGGAAGGCGAGGAACTGAAAGATGAGACCGGCCACGTGCTCGCGCAAGAAGACGACCCGCGGATCACGCCCGTGGGAGGGGTCATCCGAACGCACCGGATTGACGAAATCCCACAACTGTTCAACGTCCTTAAGGGCGATATGAGCCTCATCGGGCCTCGTCCGGCCTGGCGCGAGTTCTACGAGATCAACGGGCAGAGAATACCTCTGCTCGAGCAACGCCTGGCCATCCGCCCAGGGTTGACCTGCCTTTCGCACGTGCTGGGGTCTTACGGCTCCGAGCCGGAGGAGCGCCTCACATATGACCTCCTGTACATCAGCACGCTCTCGTTCATCACCGACCTTCGGATCCTCGTTGGGACCATCCGGATCGTCCTCAGCGGGAAAGGCGCTCGATAGATGGGACGGCCACTGATCGAGAACACGCGCCGGGGCCTGATGCTGTGGTGCGCGGCTGTTGCGCTCCTGCTGGCGCTGATCGAGGCCTTTGACTTCGGCTTGCGCACGTATGCCCGCGAGCGCCAGAAAAGCGACTATCGGACATACCTTGTGGCCGCGACGGATTTGATGGGCCATTATGATTATTCGGGCGCTCTGGTCCAAGTGGAAGAGGCTAAACGCCAGGGGCCCAAGGCGCCCGAGCCGTACGCGGTCGCAGGACACGTCCGCTATCAACTCAAGCACTGGAGTCGAGCCATTGCCGAGTATCAGGAGGCCATCGCCCGCGGCAGCCGGGATGAGGGAGTGTTCCTGAACGTCGTGTGGGCACTGATCGAACTGAACCGCTATGATGAGGCTGCGGCGGTCGGGATCAAGGCGCTCAACGCGGGATTCTCGATGCCGGCCTTGCCGCGGTACATCGCCGAGGCGGACTTCCGCGCTGGGCAGCTAACCAAAGCGATCCCGTATTATGAGCTGGCGCTCAAAGGTTACCCGAACGACCTCTATCTGCTGGACCATCTCCGCCAGGCCTATCGTTCGGCGGGGCAGCTCGACAAGGCCAAGCTAATGCAGGCCCGGATTGCGGACATCGAGGCTTCCATAGACGCCGTGCGGTAAGGCCGAAGGGTTCAGGGTTTGGGGTTAGGATCGTCCGACCTGTCTGACGGGTCAGACCCCGTACTGAACTCTTCGTCACCCGGAATTCTCTCTCCAGTATTTCTTATTCATGCTGAGCCGGCGTTTCACGGAAACGGGCAGATGCCTTTCCATTGTTCCCAACCGGAAGCCGATAAGTTTCGCCGCCATCCGCCCAATAGCGGGCAGGATGAGAAATGGCCGGCGGCGCCACAGGAAGCCAAGCTGTGAGCGAAGAAAGCGCATCCCTTCGCCTTCCGCTTGTCCAAAACGTTGGCGAATCCACGACTCGCGCGAGTGGAATACGCCAAAATCGAAGTAACGCGAGAACTCCTGTCGGAACGTGTACGCATGCGAGTGGTACACTTGCGCCTCCGCGCAATACGCTATCTCGTAACCCGCGAGGACGATCCGTGCAGCCATGTATTCATCTTCCATCGAGATCGTGCCGCTCTTGAATCCGCCCACTTCCTCCAGAACGCTCCGCCGGTAAGCCCCGAACGCGTTCGAGAAGAAGATCGTGCGGAAGCCGAGCGCGGGCGCATCTTCCATGCCCTTTAGGCGACTCTCAGGCGGGTAGTTGAAGCTCCGGACGTGGGCTTCGATTGCCGAGGCGTCCGGATGAGGAAGTTGCCGGCCATAGGCCGCGCCCACCGTAGGCCTGTCGAAACAAGCAACAATCTTCTCAAGCGAATCTTTGTCCGCAAGCGTGGCGTCCTGGGAAAGGAACACAACCACATCCGCGTCGGACGCCCACTCGACCCCCGACTGACGTGTCCCCCCGTGATCGAATTCGTCTCGAGAGATGACGCGGACCTCGAATCCGGCTTCGCGGGCAAGCGGGACCGTTTCATCTTCCGACGAGGAGTCGATCAGGAGCAATCGGCCGGGCCGGCGCGTCTGCCCGCGCAGTGCTTCAAGCCAATCGCTCCATTTCGGGCCGGCGTTGCGTGTGGGCACAACAAGGGCCACGTTCATGACACGGCGTCCCCTCGCGGAAGCTTTGACAAGTAGTCACGCAGGGCATCCCTCCACGGAGGCATGATGTCAAGCCCTTGCTCCCTCAGGTGCAGGTTGTCAAGAACCGAGAACCGCGGACGCCTCACAGCCGGTGAAAGGCCCTCGCGCGAAATCGGGGCGAGCTTCGCCTGTAATCCCGCCTCTTTGAATATAGCCTTCGCGAATTCGTACCAACTGCAGCATCCTTGACACGTGCCATGGTAAATGCCCGGCTCGCCCTTCTCCGCAAGCGCCCTGATCTGTGTTGCAAGGGGCGCCACATACGTGGGCGTCGTGAACTCGTCGTCGACGACTCGCACTTCCACTTCGGCTCGTGCCTTGCTCAGCATACTCCTCACGAAATTGTCGCCCGGCTTCCCGCGGCACGGTGCAACACCGTACAACCCCGCGGTCCTGACGATACAATAGTTCTCGGAACAAGCAGCGATCATGTGTTCCCCGGCAAGCTTGCTTGCGCCGTAGATGTTGAGCGGCGCAGGCAAGTCCGATTCGACGAGAGGCCGAGTGGGATGATTATCGCCGAAGACGTAATCCGTACTGATATGGATTAACCGCGCGCCGCGGATCTGACACGCCGCGGCCACGTTCTTTGCCCCCGTGGCGTTAACCGCAAACGCCCATTCCGGCCTCTCCTCGCAACGCCTCAAGTCATGCGCCGCCGCCGTATTAATCACCACTTCGGGCTTGATAGCGCCGACAATGACCTCCGTCGCACGCGCCTTATCCGTGACATCCAGGCGGAGATCGCCGGAGTCCAACTCGGCGCGGACCAGTTCCACGTCTGCGAACGCCGCGCAGACCGCCGTTCCGAGTTGGCCTTCCGCACCTATGACGAGCACCTTCATGAGACCCTGACCTGAGACTCGTTCACTTCGACGGCTTAAAACCGAAAATGCGGAGGCGTACGCCCCCGATGTTGCACGAAATGCCCTGGACCCTATACCCCGAACCCTAAACCCTCTCACGCCTGATGTGTTCAACGGTACATTTGAGTCCTTCACGCAGATCAACCGCCGGTTGCCATTTCAGAATCTCGGCGGCGCGATCGCCTGTCGTGTAGATCCGATCCACCTCACCCGGGCGCAACGGCTCAAGGATCGGGTCCTGGGTGAAACTCAAGAGCTCTCTCAGTATGTCGAATATCTCGAGTACACTTGTGCCCTGGCCTGAACCGAGGTTGACCGTCTCGCCATCGCCTCCATCCAACGCCAGGACGCTTGCTCGCGCGATATCCCCCACGAAAACGTAGTCCCGAAGCGGCTTGCCGAAGCCGTACAGCGTGGGCCGTTTGCCGTCCAGCATCAGGGCAATCAGGATCGCACACACACCTGCCTCACCGTGCGGATTTTGCCGCGGGCCGTAGACGTTTGGAAAGCGCAGCACCGTGTATTGAAGCCCATGAAGGTAGTTGTACAAGCGGATGTAATGCTCGACGGTGTATTTGCTCACCCCGTAGTGACATACAGGAGCGGCGGGACAGGACTCTGAGGCAGGCAAAATTTCCGGGTTGCCGTAGATGGCGCCCCCGGTGGAGGCGTAGATGATTTTCCTGGTTCCATGCCGGACGCAGCACTCGAGCAAGTTGATCGAACCGAGTATATTGACTTCCGCGTCGAACAGCGGCTCCTTGAGGCTTCGCCGCACGTCCATCTGCGCGGCGAGATGGGCGACGAATTCGGGCCGCTCCTGTTCGAACACGGCATTCAACTCCGCACTCCGGACATCCAGTTCGGCAAAGCGGGCCTTCAGATTGACATTGCGGCGGAATCCGGTGGACAGGTCGTCTACCACGACCACGTCATGTCCTGCTTCAACATAAAGGTCGACAATATGTGAACCGATAAACCCTGCGCCGCCCGTAACCAGGATCTTGGACATGCTCACCTCTGCTTCTAGTAGGATTCCGCGAAACGGACGCGCGCCATGATTATCCGCGCGCCTGTTGAAGCTTTGTAAAGACCTCGATGTTGTAAAAGCGCTCGTCCGAGAAATCGCCGAACTCGCCCAGGTGTCGATGAAGGCTTTCCACCATGTGACTCACGGTGTATTTCGGGGCGAAGCCGAGGCAGGTCCGCGCCTTCTCGCAGCTCACTTTGTAGTTGCGGTAGTCGTCCTTGTGATGAACGGTGATGAGGATCTTCTTGCCGGTCGATTCCTCGACGGCATCCTTCACCAGATCACTGACCTGACCCACGGTGAAGTTGTCGAAGGCCACGTTGAACACGCCGCTGATCGCATGGTCGGCCTCAATAGCGCGAAGAAACGCGGCCGCACTGTCGCGAACGTCGATCAATGGCCGCCATATCGACGGATTGTCCACAACGATTCGCGACTCGAGCATCGCCGCCTTGAACATCGTGTTGACGATGAGATCAAACCGCATACGCGGGCTGTATCCGCAGACGGTGCCTTGGCGCAGAGCGATGGTCGAGAACGCGTCATCTTGCAGTTTCAGGACGCCGAACTCGCCCTGCAGCTTCGAGATGCCGTAAGGATACCCGCAGGTCGCCGGGGACTCCTCGTCATACAGCTCGTTGACGGTGTATCCATAGACCGAACATGAGGACGCATAGATGAAACGCGGCACGCCCGCTTTCTTCGCTATGAACGCCAGGTAGGCGGGCAACGCGGCGTTCTCGACGAAGTTCAGCGCGGGGTCGTGCTCCGCCATGGGATCGTTGGAAAGGCCTGCCAGGAAGACGACGTCATCGTAGCCGCGCAGATCGCTTTCTTTGAGGTCGAAGAGGTCTTTTACAACGACGTTTGTACCTTCCGGAAGATGGTTCCCAAACCAGGCAAGGTCGACCACGTCAACGTCGTACTCGTGCTCTTGAAGAAGAGGCACCAAGACGGAACCTATGAACCCGGCCCCGCCCGCGACGAGAATCCTCACGATGTCAACTCCAGTTGGAAGTCTAAAGTTTGAAGTATGAAGTATAAAGCATGAAACATGCAGAATGTCGTCCTTCACCCTTCAAACGTAAACGAAGTTGTACTCGGCCTTGTCCAGAAACGGCGCTTCTGCATCTTTCGGCGAAACCAGCGTGGGTGCGACGGGCCACTTGATGCCCACCTGCGGATCCCGGTAGTTCAAGACCCTCTCGGCTTCAGGAACATGCACCTGCGTGCACTTGTAGAAGACGATGCTGTTGTCGTCAAGGGCAACGTAGCCATGGGCGATTCCTGAAGGAAAATAAATGCCGACAGCATCCTCCGCCCGCAACGTCCGCCCAAGCCACTGCCCGAACGTCGGAGAACCCTTGCGCAAGTCCACGCCAACGTCGAAAATGGTGCCCGAAAGAACCCGAATGAACTTGCCGATGCCGTAAGGCTCGACTTGGTAGTGCATGCCGCGCAAGGTGCCCTTCCGGGACAGGCTCAGGTTGTCCTGGATGAACTGCTCTTCGAATCTGGCGTCGCGCCACGTGGTCACGGAGTAAGCTTCCGAGAAGAAACCTCGATCATCGAACGCACACTTGCTCTCGATAAGCAGTACGCCCGGCATCTCGGTTCGGATGGTCCTCACCGGCATGGGCATTACAGCAGTCCCCTGTTCAGTTGCAGCATCGCATCTTCATCCCGCGGACCGATTCTAGCGGATGGGCCATAAGTGTTCAAGGGCATTTCCTGCTGATGATCAGTCTCAGAGATTGCTTCGCAATGACGCTGGGTTTGTCTTCATTTTGACGGCTCTGCCGGACGTATGCTGCGCACGCAGCGGAAGCCGTAAATGTCGTAACCGAAACATGCGTCCGTATAGGCCGGGTTTTCGTTGTAACGAAAAGCCGACCGGCACGCATCCGAGGTCGAATTCCAGCATCCGCCCCGGAGCACTTTCTTGTCGCCCGTGTCGGGTCCCTTGGGATCTTGCGCCGGACTCTGCGGGTAGTAGTCGACTTTGTAGAAGTCGTTGCACCATTCCCACACGTTCCCGTGCATGTCGTGGAGTCCCCATGCATTGGGCTTGCGTTGGCCGGCTGGATGCGGCTTACCGCCGGAGCTTGTCTTGAACCATGCGTACTTCGGCAGCTCGGAATCGGAGTCGCCGAACGAATAGGCGGATGCCGCCCCAGCGCGGGCGGCATACTCCCATTCGGCCTCCGTCGGCAGACGATAGCCGTTCGCCTCGAAGCGGCAGGTCCATGTCTTCAGGTCATAAGCCGGGTCGAGCCCCTCGAGCCGCGAGCGTTCGTTGCAGTAGCGCACGGCATCAGACCAACGCACCTGCTCGACGGGGTTCTTGTTCCCCTTCACTTTCGACGGATTGTTCCCCATTACCTTCTCGTATTCCTCCTGCGTTACCTCGAACTTGTCGATGGCAAACGGACTGAGCGTCACTTCATGCGGCGGCTCATCCACCTCGCTGTCTTTCTGTCCCATGGTGAACGTGCCGCCCGGCAGCGCGATCATCTGGACACCCGACGGAGTGGCGATTTCTTTCGGCGCGGTGGGCGACGATTCCTGCGCGCACACGATGGTGGAGAAGATGCACGTCACGACACACGTGAGAACGATGTCGGCAAACATCTTGTTCCCAAGTTCAACTTGGGAACAAGGGGGGTTGTTGAGCTTATCCCGCATATCCAACTCCTTTCACCACGGCGGGGCCGCGTCAAGCGCCGTCCGAGTCGCGGCTCGAATCGTTTGTGCATATCCGACGGCTTTTGGCACATTCGCGCACTCGAGCGCGGCCGCCTGCGCCCATTCCCGTGCCAGCATGCTGAAACGCATTCCCGTCACCTCGGCATGTCCCCACGCAAGCACGTTGCACGTGTCCAGGATCTCGTCGCACTCAGGGCTGACTTCCGGATCGCCGGTGTCGAGGAGTTCCTTGAGGCGTTTCGCGGCTTGGTCCGCATGGGCCATGTGCTGTTCGGGAGTGCCTTCTCCGTACAATTCCATTTTTCTCTGGAGGCCTTCCTTGAGTTGGTCGGCCTGCTTCAGCATCTTCTCGAGATATGTCCGGACCTCGGGGTTGTCTTTCTGATCTCCCATCCACGCGTTAAGCTGCTGGTGCGTCTCATCGGCGAAGCGGAAAAAGGCCGCATTCCTCGTTTGAACAATGGCCACATAGTCAGCGAGAAAATCGGCGTATTCAGACAGGAACTCTTTCTCGCGCTTCTGAACACCTAGCGGGAAAATGGTTCGTCGCATGAGCTTTGTCCCGCCACACGCCACAAAACCGACGTTTGGCGCGTTCCTTGGGCCGTGTGGGATTTCCGCACGCTCGTTTTGCCCCGTCACGATGCTCGCTACACGCGTCCTCGAGAGGAATCCCATAAGCGTCTTGTCGCCGTCCTGCATCGGGTACATTACCGCCTCGCCCACCGGCGGGATCTTCTTGCTCAGCCGCATGAAAGGCCGCTCGCCTTCGAACCACACGGGCCAGGAGCAGTCGCCTACCTCGGGCCGATACTGCGTGTTCGGCTTCTTGTAGAATTGGAAGGTGCGCAGCGTTGTCGTTTCGGCCCTGATGGGAAGCTGTGTCTTGTATGTGGCGGGGTAGGGCCGTTTCCAGTCAAGTTCAACGTTCTTCTCGAGATAGGTGGGTTGAAGCGTTTCTCGATGCCAGATGCCGGGGCCCGCAAGCAATTCCAGGTACAGTTCTTTGCCGTCCAGCGTGATCTTGACGGCGCCGAAACAATGAGTTGAAGCACTGCTCTCCGGAAATAGGGACACTGTCTGACCGCCGGCGGGCCACGCGCAAGCAACAATTCCGCCATTCCCTTGAAGCAGACTCGCGAACCAATTTTCCGCGGGTACGTGGACCTCCGCGAGATTTGGGTACCTGTCCGCGACGTACAGCACATCCTCGAGCCGTATCCCCGGCAAGATCCCTACTGCGATCTGCCCCTTGACATAGATCCCGCGCATCCCCTGTCCTGGCGTTATCCGGACGGTTCCCTTAGCCGTCAAGTGAACCTGCGCATCGAAGGGGATGCCTGATGCAGAGAACGTTACGTGCAGGTCCGCTTCATTTGAGCCGCCCGTGTTCGCTGCTTCACACGACACAACGCTATCGGCCTCGTTTCCGGTGATCGCAAATGGAACGATAAACACATGCTGACTGCTGGAGAGGAGCGTCAGCCCTTGCTTGTTGATGATCACACTCGAGTCGCCGCCCGAAATAGACAAATCTGCCGAAGCCGCCCAGTTGTCTTGGATCGAGATGGCGCCTTGAGCGGCAGATGACGCGCAAATCAGAAAAAGAAACTCCAGGGCAAAGGTTGTGAAGCACGCTTTTGCAGAGTCCCCCTTTGAAGGGGGATTTAGGGGGATGTAGAACCCTGGCCTCGCGGAACGCCCGCTTCTGTCAGTTCCGTCCACTCCGTCCATTCGGTCCATTGCGTCCATCTTGTCCTTCCACCTTCAGAAACGACTACTTCAGCGGTATATCAGGCGCGAACGGTGTCTCGCCGCGCCAGTCTCCTTCCAGATAGTACCTGTTTCTCAAGACGGCCCGTGTCTTCTCGCGAAGCTCATTGCTCACCGATTCGAGATCGGGGTTTGTGAGAACGATTTGCGCCGCACCGTCTTGCACTCGCTTTAGCAGTGCCCTGTGCTGGGCGAGTATATTCTGCCTTTCCGAAAGGACCCTTTCGCAGCGGTTCGAGAACTCTTTGAACTCGTCATCGTACCAAAGCTCGTAGCGGAGCGTGTCGTTGTACCAGAGACGGCCTTCTTTTGCGGCGAGATAATTCCAGAACTCGTCGTATATCGCGGCCCATTCGTCTTGCCCGGGAAGTTGGCAGAACGCCCTAAACATGGTCAGCGTCATGCCGTCACGCGTCCCCGGAATCCTCAATACTTTCTCAAGCGATTTCCTGACCGCGGCAATATCGGTTCGAGGCGTCGCGCGGGTCGATTCGAGGAGTTTTTCGGCTTGCATGCGAAAGGACGCAAGAAAACCTTGCCGGTCATCCTCTTTGTGGGTGTCACAGAATGCCGCGATGTCGTTCAAAGACGTCTCATATTCGCCGATGCGCGTCTCAAGACCTTGAAGCAGATCCACGGCATCGTTGCCGAGATGCGTGACAAATGAGCGGACACCGCTGGTTCCAACAGGAAAGACACTTCCCATGATCTCGAGAACGCCAAAGTCCGACTCATCAAGAACGGCCTTGGCGGGATGCCAACTCGGGGGATGAACAATGAGTTCCCTGAACGGCGTCGAGCCGTTTCCTGAGCGATATCCTCGAATCCCTTCGATGTCGAGCGCGCTCTCGTAACCCTGAACGCCCAAGACATCAACAAGGACGTCGGCAGGGGTCAGCAACTGCGGAGGAGACACGGGATCGCGCGCCCACGCGTACATCACCGTCGTCTCAGGCGACTGCGCGAACGATCCCTCGATGGGCAGCGGGCTGCCCGCCAAGTTTCCGAGCTCAGCCGCACTCCACATGCGCGCCCAGGCCGTATCGCCGCCGCGTGTCGCAAACCGCCAGTCCGCAATGAAAGGTTTGTCCCATTTCGCCGACCACGTTCTGTTGCCCTGGTCTTGAACCAGCGGCGGACTGCTCCAGATCCCGGTCTCAGCGAGGAGGGCGACCACAACTCCCTTTTCGCCGGGTCTTGCGGTGAGTGCCGTCAGCCGTCGGCGATCCTCACTGTTGCCGACGCTGAAAGAACACCCATCCGACAGGGCTGTCAACATCAGCATGGCAGGCGAACCCCCAAGACATCCGAGGACGAACGGCGTTCGAGGCAAAGGAATGGTCACGCCCGGCGGGAGCTGGCCTGAGGCCAGTATCAGGTCGTTCGACACGCGGTCGGGGACTATTGCAAGCGCGATGTCTGCCTCAATCGATACGCGGCCCGCTGCTCCGTCGAATTTCACCTCGACGAACGGCCTGCAGCGCGGCACGCGAATGGTTGCGTTGACCGCCCGGCTGTCATTGCTGAGAAACGATGCTTTCAACTCGAGGTTGTCGGCAGTTTTTCCCGCGAGTTGGACGTTGCCGAGTTTTTCCGCTGGAATTCCCGTGTCGTCTGACACGCCCAACGTCATGGGCTTTCCAACAGAACCTCCCGACTTGGGAACGAGGCGCGTCGCGTCGCGCGAAAGGTGCAACATGAGCCATTCGTTCTCTACGACCACTTCGCCGTCGAAGGAAGCGGTTGGGGCGCCTTCCGGAACCAGTTCCCACCCAGGTTGCCCTTCCGGACCCCGCGTGAGATCAAGCGGCGCCGTCCCGCGCCAGAGAACGAGACGCCCGTCGAGTCCTTTCGTGGTCTTAAACGGCTCCAGTGAGCTTCCGCTCCAATCGAACCCCGGATGCACGCGCGGTTCGATGACGTTCACGGTTCGAGGATCGGAGATCGAGACTTGGCAGATGTCCCACGCATCGGCGAGCGGCTCACCTGTGGAACAGCCGCCCTCGGCTGTTGATCGCACATAGCAAATGCTTCGACCGTCTGCGGCCCACACTGGATATGCCTGAACGCCGGGCTCCGTCGTCAACTGTCGCGCGGCCCGTGTTGCAAGAGTTGCGAGATCCGTGAGGTAAATGTGCGCGCCGTGCTGGAATGCCAACGTCTTGCCGTCCGGAGAGCACCGCGGCGCAGCACCGATCTCTCCTTCGACCAGCACCTCGAGAGGAGCGGCACTTCCTGGCGAGATGCGGTAGACGCACTTGCCGGCTTCATCCCGGCAAAGAATAGGCGACGTTGCGTCCGCATCGGCGGCATCGGGTTTCGGCATATAGCTCGGAAATGAGAGAGGCGGCGCGCCTTCCGGGCTCATCTGGGTCTCAACGCCCGACTCCAGGACGCGTTCGAAGATGCGGCCATCACGTTGAAATACTATTCGTTTGCCGTCATGAGACCACGCGGCTTGACGGCCGTTCGTCATTCGTTCCTTCCGGCGGCTCGAGCGATCGGCAATCCATACGCCCATCTCGCCGCCTTCCACGGAGTTGAAGAGAACCCTGCTTCCGTCCGGAGAAAGTTGCGGCGCAACGTGCGGCCCTTGATTAAACAGCAGGCGATCTTTCGAGGACTCCGACTGAACCAGCACGCCCACTTGCGGCCGCGAGTACACGAGCAGGGATGGCCCGATCGCCTGCTGATCCGGCGCCGCTGAGGACTGAAAAGCGATAAACAAGGCAAGGACTACACCCGCAGGAACCACCCGAACTCCTTCCTTCGACATGCCGCTGCCCTTCCGCCCTTGATTGAACACGCTAAATGTAAAAGAATGCTTGCGCCCGATCAAGCAATACTTTCAAACGGGTCTCCTCAATCTTCTTCCGCTACATTCTCTCCGAATCAGAACTGGAAATAGATAAACGGCTGGCTGCCGGCGTTCGCGAAGAAGGCAATGTAAAGCAACATGACCACTGTAAGCCCAACCCGTACGGGAGCCAGGTCGAGTATGCTCCTGATCCGCGATTCGTAAACGAATTGATAGGCCCACACTGACAACACGAGCCCGATCATCAGGAGCGGGCATCTCGGATCGGCCACGCCCGACGTGAAGATCCGCGTGACTATCGTCCACGCGTCGGCGAAACTGTCGGCACGGAAGAAGATCCAGCAGAAACACACGAACGTAAACACGAACGCCTGTTTCACGCAACGCGGCACGCGTTCCCGGTAAAACTCGGACCGTTCGAGTTCACGCGTCACAACGCGGCCGGCGGCATGGAGTGCTCCCCAAGCAACGAAAGTCCATTGCGCGCCGTGCCATAATCCCGAGACGACCATCGTGACGAACATGTTGACATACGTGCGAACTTGCCCTTTGCGGTTGCCTCCAAGAGAAATGTACAGGTAATCCTTGAACCAAGTTGACAGGCTGATGTGCCATCGGTTCCAGAAGTCTCCCAGACCCGAGGCGAGATACGGGTTGTCGAAATTCAGCATCGTGCGGATGCCCATCAGCCGCGCGACGCCGCGCGCCATGTCGGTGTACCCGCTGAAATCAAAGTAGATTTGCCATGCGAAGGCGAACGTGGCCAACATGAGCGCCGGCGCCTGATACTGGTCCGGCACGCCGTATACTTCATTCACATAAGCTGCCAGATAATCCGCCAACGCAACCTTCTTGAACAGCCCCACCACGAACAGAGACAGACCGTCAGTCATATCTTGCTTTGTGATCGGCGCCGGCTGTCGCAATTGGGGAAGCAGATTTCGAGCGCGTTCAATAGGCCCCGCGAGCAATTGGGGGAAAAAGGCAACAAAGGCCGCGTAACGGATGAAGTTCCGTTCCATCTCCACGTTGCCTCGGTAGAAATCGATGCTGTAGGTCAGAGACCGAAACACGAAGAACGAGATCCCTATAGGCAACAGCACATCAGGTTTGGGAACCGTGCAGCTTGCGTGGAGCCATCCCAAGAGCTCGTTCAGGTTTTCCGCGACAAACCGGCTGTATTTGAAGAATCCCAAAAGGCTGAGGTCGCTGAGGACGCTGAGAGACAGCCAGAGCCCCTTCCTTCTTGACCTTGACATCGCAAACACAACCGCATAGTCGACCGTTGTCGTGAAGACGACAAGAAGCAAATAAAGAGGGTTCAGCCAGGCATAGAATAGGTAGGAGACAATCAGCAGCCAGAGCGAATGGAAACGTGTCCCCCTTGCGAGCAAATACGCCGGAAAGGCGACCGCAAAGAAAATCAGGAATATCCAGCTCTGAAATACCACGCCGCCCCTCGCCGAAATACCACGCTAAACGCCGCCGCAATAAAGGCCCGATTCTACCGTTTAGTGAACATAGAGGACAAGAGATGCGATCGACTGTCGGACGAGCCCAACCACGGGTAGCAGATGAGGGTGGCATGGATAAGCCTGGTTTGGCCGGCTCGAAGCTGCGTGCGTAAGGTCAGGGTCCCGGACCGGCCAAACCAGGCTTATCCATGCCACCCCCCGGGATCGCCGACATCACTCTTGCCGACAGATATGAACCCGAAACCCGAAACCCGAAACCCGACCGGTTGACCGGCATCTTGTTCTCGCGTATGCTTTTCACCGTCGAGCATGAGGGTGATGGCAGATGATATGTGAAGCGACGGCCTATGCGCGGGCGGGCCTTGTCGGCAATCCCTCGGACGGCTATTTCGGGAAGACAATCAGCTTCATTATCCGGGATTTCGCCGCGAAGGTGACGATGTACGAAAGCCCGGATCTCGAGATCGTCCCGAGTTTCCAGGACCGCTTCAAGTACGCTTCGATGCGTGAACTCCGCGAAGATGTCAAGTCCCAGGGGTACTATGGCGGCATCCGTCTCATGAAGGCCACGATCCGGAAGTTTCAGGACTACTGCGACGACCACGGGATCAAGCTCTCCAGTCAGAACTTCTCGATCCGCTACCGCTCGACCATTCCCCTGCGCGTGGGGCTCGCAGGATCGAGCGCCCTCGTCACGGCTACGTTGCGCGCCTTGATGGAGTTCTACGAGGTGAACGTCCCGAAGGAAATTCAGCCCAGCCTCATTCTCAGCGTCGAGAAAGGCGAGTTGGGCATTTCGGCCGGATTACAGGATCGTGTGATCCAGGTGTACGAGGGCTGCGTGTTCATGGACTTCGACCGGACGCTGCTCGAATCGCGCGGCTGCGGCCGCTACGAGGAACTCGATCCCGCCTTGCTCCCGAACCTGTTTATCGCCTATCGCACGGACTTGGCCGAAGGCTCCGAGATCTTTCACAACAACATCCGCGAACGGTGGGAAGCCGGCGATCCGGAGGTGCTCCAGGCAATGAAAGACTTCGCCTCGTATGCGGAAGAGGTGCGCACCTTGCTGTTGGCGGGCCGCGGCAATGGGATCGGCCCCTGGCTCAACAAGAACTTCGACCGCCGCCGCTCGATCTACAACATCGACCCCAAGAACGTCGACATGGTCATGCGTGCACGTTCCGTCGGAGCTTCCTGCAAGTTCGCCGGGTCCGGCGGCGCGGTTGTCGGCACATACGATGACGATGCCATGTACGAGCGCATCCAGCAGGTATACGCGGGTGCCGGAACCGCCGTCTTCAAGCCCACGATTGTCGCTTGAGCGCGCGGACATCGGAAGATGGAGAACGACCAGCGAAGCGGGTCACGTGAGGAATGCCTTTGAGAGAGGCCGGCAAGAGGACGTCATTCCAGTCGGGCAGAGAGCGGAGTCTGAAATATCCCCCTTTGAAGTCGAATGAAGCGGGTCGCTCCATGCGCCCACTTCCGGGCAGAGAGCGGAGAACTTGTGAAGAAATGTCCCCAAGCTTGTGGCGCGGACTTCCAAGTCCGCGTGGCTCGGCGGGCTTGGTAGCCCGCCCCACAGGCGCAATGATTTCCTCACAGGCTCGGAGTCTGAAATATCCCCCTTTGAAGTTCGGCAGAGAGCGCAGCCTGAAATATCCCCCTTTGAAGGGGGGGAGGGGGGATGTTAGATCGCTACTGTATCCCGCCTCCGTGCGAAGCGGAACATCCCCCCTCCCCCCCTTCAAAGGGGGATATTACCTCATGCGCACGGCTATCGAACCAGTGGCTCGTTCCCAAATTGAACTTGGGAACGAGCATCGACGAGCCTTACGATGAAGAATCAGCTCACGCCCACCCTCTACATAATCGCCACGCCCATCGGGAACCTCGAAGACATCTCATTGCGTGCGCTTCGCGTCCTCGGCGAGGTCGACGCCTTGGCATGTGAAGACACGCGACTGACCCGCCGCATCTTCGAGCGTCACCAGGTCCACAGCCCCAAAACGATCCTCTCCTATCACGAACACAACGAGGCTCAAGCCGGACAGCGCATCCTAGGCCTGCTCGATAGCGGCGTTTCCGTGGCGCTATGCACCGACAGCGGATATCCAGGCATAAGCGATCCCGGCTATCGCGTCATCGCCCAATGCTACGAACGCGGCCACCGCGTCGAAGTCATCCCAGGTCCCAGCGCAGTAGACGTCGCGCTAGTTGCCTCAGGCCTCTCCACCGCAACCTACACCTTCAAAGGATTCCCTCCCCGAAAACCCGGACCCCTAAAACGCTTCCTCGAAATGGATCGCGACACCCCCCACACACTAGTCTTCTTCGAATCCCCATTCCGCGTAACAAAGATGCTCGCCGCCGCCCGCCAAGTATACGGGAACCGCTTCGCCGTAATCTGCGTCGAGCTCACCAAGAAATTCGAAGAGGTCCACCGAGGCTATCTCGAAGAACTCGCCCCAAAGTTCCAAGCCAAACCCCCAAAAGGCGAAATCACAATAGTCATCGCCGGCAACAACCCCAAATTCGCGCGCCCGGACGAAGAATCGGAAACAGACCAGGAAATGCCTGCCGAGGAAGAGATCTGATGCCCGCACTCCCCACGCCCAACGGCGACATTCCTCTTCCCGCACCTTTCACAGTGTCATTTCAAGCGGAGCAATCCCATGTATCGCCAATAAGCTCGCCGCGGAACACCCCGAATACCGAGTCGTCCCATCGACCGGGAGATAGGTGGCTCTCCTCTATTGCCGATAATGCAACCTTTCTTGCGTTAAGTTGTATTGATAGTGTGTGCGAAGATTAGGGCCGGCTTTTCCAAAGCGGGCTCGGAATTGCGCTGTGGGCCCGATGCCGGCGGTCGAGCTGGATTCGACGCGGGGCTTTGAGGCCCGGGGTGGGGAAAACTGGCTGTACTGGGGCGTAGGCGGACGCGGGCAGCATCACGCGAAGTTCGTGAAAAGATAAGGGGAGATTTTATTATGTCTAGGATGATCCTGCCGAGCATTGCGTGCATTTCACTGACGGCCGCATCGTTCTCGCTGGTGGGCTGTCCTCTTCGTCCTGCTCTCGAGGGAGAGGCACTCCCCGCAGAGGAGGCCCTTCAACCGCAGCACCCCTGGGTTTTTCAGACGGGACAGCGGTACTCGCCCGTACAGGTTCAGCAGACCTCAGATGGCGGATATGTTGTGGCGGAGACAACCGACGGCCGTTTTGCAGGCGGGAAGCAAATGTGCCTTGTCAAGATGGACGGAGATGGCAGCATGTTGTGGTCCAAGACCTTCGGCGGAGCTCAGGACGATTTTGCCTATGCTATGCAGCAGACCTCAGACGCCGGTTACATTCTGGCGGGCGAGTCCGTGTCCCTGGAGGGCGCTGTGGGGGGCACGGCTATGTACGTGGCCAAGAGCGACGAGTCCGGGAATCTCATGTGGTCCAAGACCTTTGCCGGTAATAGACAAGGCTCCGCTGCGGCTGTACGGCAAACCTCGGACCGTGGATACCTCGTCGCCGGCAGCGCCCAACGTTTGCCCACGGCAAGCGAATTCCTCCGCGAGTATGGGCGGGAGTACGTGTACCTGATCAAGACTGACGCGAGCGGCGAGCCAGTTTGGTCTAGGACAATCGAGGTCGGCTGGTATGACTATGTCAAATCCGTACTCGAAACATCGGACGGGGAATATGCTGTTGCGGGATGGTCTCTCGATTTTCCTATTGCCATAAGCAGCTACGCTTGGGTGCTCAAGATCGGGAGCGACGGCCACGAAATCTGGCTCAGGAAGTATAAAACAAGCGATTTGACGGAGGAAATGCTGGTCGGCCTCTTGCCGGCCGCTGACGCAGGTTATTTCGCGGCAAGCGAAATCTCCTACCTGGGGCCTTTCGAGGTTATGGCTGTTCCCGTTGGCTACTGGCTACGGCTCAGGAAAATCGACGCCACAGGCGATCTCCTTTGGGAGAGAACGTACAACGCAGACACTAGCTCGGGCGTTACGGAAATATGCCCGGCTGTAGATGGCGGGTTCCTCCTCGTAGGAAACGAGATCATAGTTGGCGCCAAGATCTGGGTCTCAAAGTCGGACGAGAATGGCCAGGTCTTGTGGGTCAAGAGTTTTGGGAGTGAGGGAAGCGACTTAACAGCCACTGCGGCGCAGTCGGCCGGCGATGGTGGCTACGTCATCGCAGGCCAAATGACGAGCCGTGATTCTCCGGGGATTACGGACATGTATGTTCTGCGTATTGACGCCAATGGTGATCCGTTGTAGGGCAGCGAAACCCGATGCACTGCGGGCCTCGTTCATTGGCTGGAAATTGCTGGCTGTCCCGAATGGCACTAAGATAAGGCTCGAAGGCGTTGGACTTTCATGAGCCTGGCTTCAGCGGGCTCCTCTTTGCACCCTCCTTCAGGACTACCAAGTATAGGCATTTTTGCTACCGCTACCGTAGGTTTTCGCCAAGGAGCCAATCAGGTCAGAAAACTGGTTGACCATCGAGAACATGGTCATGACCTGGAGCATACCTCGCATGA
>Ga0315274_10002999_pt1 | contig 25111 bp, 28 predicted proteins | sample YL17G02_20_MG_FD_203700 | JGI IMG/M metagenome (GOLD analysis project Ga0315274, IMG submission 203700) | Sediment microbial communities from Yellowstone Lake, YNP, Wyoming, USA - YL17G02_20 | ecosystem: Environmental > Aquatic > Freshwater > Lake > Sediment | place: USA: Wyoming | collected...
GACGAGCTCCTCCTTGATGTGGCCGATCATGCCATCGGGGAGGAAGTAGACGGGGGTCCTGTACTGCTCGGCGAGGTTGAAGGCGCGGACGGCGAGGTCGAACATCTCCTGTGCGCTCCAGGGCGAGAGTGCTATGATCTCGTAGTCGCCGTGTGCGCCGTATCTGGCCTGGTAGAAGTCCTGCTGGCTCGCGTCCGTTGACTGGCCCGTGGAGGGGCCGCTGCGCTGGACGTCGACGACGACGAGGGGCGTCTCCGTCATGTGGGCGTAGCTGAGGTTCTCCTGCATGAGGCTGAAGCCTGGGCCGCTGGTGGCCGTCATGGCCTTTGCGCCGGCCCAGCTGCCGCCGATGCAGGCGGCGATGCTGGCGATCTCGTCCTCCATCTGGAGGAAGTAGCCTCCCGCCTTTGGTAGTTCGCCGCTCATGTACTCGGTGATCTCGTTGGCGGGGGTGATGGGGTAGCCGGCGAATAGTCGGCACCCGGCGCGCAGCGCCCCCTCGGCGCAGGCTATGTTGCCTAGGGTTAGGTGCTTTCCAGGCTTAAGCAACAGTGGTCTCCTCCTCGATTGTTATGGCGAAGTCGGGGCAGTAGCGTTCGCACCAGCGGCAGCCGGTGCATTTGTCTGCCCCCTCGGGGAGGGCGCCCCCGAGCAGGGTCCTCTTCTGCCCGTACCTGAGGTTCTTGCCGCCCTTCGTCTCGCAGATGTGGACGCAGATTCCGCAGCCCTTGCAGGTCGCCTCGTCCACCTTAACGTTGAATTTCTTTGCCAACGGCTCAACTCCAGTTGATTCCTTGTTTCTACTCCCCGCAGAGGTTTATAGGTAGTGGTTGTGGGGGAAGAGTTATTAGCACCCGATAATTTATTTCCTATGGGAAATAAAATGGACTCCGAGGCCACCGCCGAGATACTAGCCCTAACGAAGACCCCGCGCAGCGTCTCCGAGCTAGTCGCCTCCGTCCATATGAGGAATAAGTCCGTGCTAGAGGCGGTTGCCGAGATGGAGGCGAGGGGTCTCGTCGAGAGGCGTGTTACGAAGGGTAGTGGCAGGGGGAGGCCACGCGTCATCGTCTCCTCCACGGCGCTCGGCGAGGAGTACCTAAAGACGCATAACCGATTGGGCGAGATCGCGCTCAAGGCTACTCCCATCGCTCTCAGGCGAGCTAGGGCGGACGCCGAGTACGCCTCGCGGCTGAGGACGAGGAACCTCGACCCCTTCCAGCTATTCCTGGAGCTGAACGAGCATGTCCGGTCTGCTAAAGGCTCTGGGTGACGCCGTCGACCTCCTCGACGGGGCGGGCCTCGACTACATGGTGCTCGGTGGCTTCGCCCTCCCATTCTACGGCCGGATAAGGTCAACGCTCGACCTCGACATGGCTGCCTACATACCCACGGAGGAGGCTTACAAGCGTCTTCTCCGCCTAGCCGGGGAATACGGCTTGAAGCCGACACTCTGCTCATACAGGAACCCGGTCTCCATCTTCGTCGACGAGGGGGCGGGTCTTGAGATTGAGTTGTGGATTCGCCCCGACGGCATCGCCTGGGAACGGGAGACCCTAAGTCGCCGCAGGAGGGTCGAGAGCGGCGGCGTCGGCTTCTGGATCATCGGCCCCGAGGACTTCATAGTCTCCAAGCTGGCCCGCCCGGACCGCATGGAGCAGGATGAGATGGATGTCAAGAGTGTCTTGGTCCTCATGGGGTCGGGGCTGGATGATGTGTACCTCGCGAGGCGGGCGAGGGAATACGGCGTCGACTCCCTGCTATCCGTGATCCGAAAGAAATGATGGCTAAAGCTGGACTATGATCTTGTCCGCCTTCTTCCCGCTCATGTGGTCGATGTCGATGCGGCCGACTAGGATGCGCCCCGTCGAGTGGGGGGTGATCTGCTCCGCGATGATCTTCTCGGGGTCGTCGTCTAGGTGCCTGATCATGATGCGGAGGGCGTGCTCCTTCTCCGCCTGATCCTCTACGAATGTTACCCTGCCGTGGAACTGTGCGGTCCTGTATAGGTGGTCGCAGCTCCCCTGCTGGTAACCGTTGTCCACGAGGGCCTGCCCCCAGACGCGTGGGTTCGCCCTCAGTATATCGACTTTCTTCCCCTCGGGGGCGCAGTGAAAGTAGACGCAGTTCCGATCCCCGTCGTAGCCGTGACTGAGCGTGGTGAGGTATGGCTCGTCGCCGAGGCTCATCGCGATGGTCACGTGCTTCGCCTCCCTGAGGATGGCTCTCAGCTCCGCCTCGTCGGTGATCTCCTTATCCCTGCGTCTCATTGGGTGCATCGGCGACACCGGTGTCAGAGCTTGACGGGCTTCGGTGGGCTCGGGTAGGTGAACCTGCTCTGGGTCAAGCCCAGCTCGACGAGCATCTCCGCCATCTTGATGGATGTCCTCCCCGGGTGAATTATGGTGGCCCCCGGGTGGGACTCCCGCAGCTCCTCCGTGAGCCTATCGACGTGGTTGTTGAGTGCCATGCAGCCGAAGCAGACCGCGTCCGCCCCGTCCTCTATCGACTCTATCACCGTCTCCTTGACCGCGTCGTAGCTATCCGGCTTCCCCAGATCCAGCACGGGGATGTCGACGCTGTAGACGCCGACGCACTTCTCCTCGAGCCTGTAGTCCCTTATCTGGCGCCAGGCGAGCTGCTCCACCTCGGGGAGCTGGACTATTAGGCTGAAGTAGTCGGCGAGGAAGGAGGCGACGTGCATGGAGGCACTCCCCGGCCCTATCACGGGGATATCAACCAGGCTCCGCGCCGAGAGGAGGGACGGGTCGTGGCCGCCCCATATCAACACCGCGTCAGCCCCATCCCTCTCAGACTGCACGACGCGCTCCAGAATACCCGGAGCCGCCAACTCCATCTCCGCCAGCGAATCCACCGACGGCGGCGGGTTCCTCGTCAAGACGAGCCTCACCTCAGTCCCCGGAGACGCGTAGCTACGCAGGATCTCTATTCTCCTCTTCAGGTCGGCGTCGGATAGGCCGCCTATCAACATGACGACATCTATGCGCAAATCAATCACTGAGAAGTAGGAACCGCGTCTAGTTAAAAACAAGCTCGACTAACTTCATTTATCATAGAATCTTGGGTTAACAAATCGGGTTAATGCGAAGATCACGGCATTTTTTGAGACGCTAGTTCGTGTTAACTTTAAGTTGGTGAGTACCCCCTCCGGGCCTTCCTTTGACAGTATTTCCTGTTTGCCGAAGAACGCGTCTATGTTCTTCCTGCTTGAATCCGATGTTGGCTCTATCTGTCTCAACATCTCAGGGGGGCAAACATAACCTGCCGAAGTACCGACGCCGACCTCGTTCGCGTGGAGTACAACGGCTATGTGTTTCACTATCGTCCATTCGCGTAGCCTCTGTAAGCCCCCCTCGATCCCTACTGCAAAATCTGCGGAAGGCTCTAATTTGAAAGTGGTCTCGGCTCTATTTAGCGCCCCTTGGAGTGTTTCATCATCAGACATAGGGTACGGGTTCACGTTCGATGGGAGGCGAAGCCCCTTCACAGTAAAGTCGTTGAAATATTCAGCGAATGCCTGTTCGGTAGCAGTGACCTTCACTGGGCTAGTGGAACCAACGACTATCAGCATCAACTAAGAAGAATGTTAGTTAGTCTTTAAATTATTAATGAGCCTTAACGACTTTTTAGTATTTTATTCAAGACCAGGTTTGCCACAGATGAGTCCTGTATGGCTACGCCGACGCTCTTGAAGACGGTGATGCCGTCCTCGGGTGTCCTCCCGGGTTTCTCGCCCGTTACGATTTCGCCCAGCTCGGCGTGTATGTGGGACTCCGTGATGGCGCCCTCCTGTATGGGTATCAGGATGTCACCCGACTCGAGCCTGATGGCCTCCCACTCGTCGATGACCACCTTGGCATCCGCGATTATCCCCGTCTCCAGCTCCCTCCAGTCCGGGTAGAAGGCGCCTATTGCGGAGACGTGTACCCTGTCGCCGAGCCACTTCCGCTTCACCACCGGGGTCTTCGAGGTGGTCGCCGTGAGCACCATGTCTGCGCCCCTGCACGCCTCCTCCCCGCTCGCCGCCTTCACGATGGGGACCCCGAGCCTCGCCTCCATCTCCTCGGCGAACCTATCCATCGCCGGTTTGGTGGGGTCGTAGACCCTGATCTCGTCGAGCTTCCTGACCGTGGCGGCGGCCCAGGCCTGGTTGCGTGCCTGTGCGCCTGCTCCGAAGACGGCGGCGATCCTAGCGTCCTTCGGCGCGAGGTACTTGGCGGCGACGCCGGAGACTGCGCCCGTCCTCACCCCCGTCAGGTACGTGGCGTCCATGAACGCCTCCACCTGCCCTGTCTCGGGGTTGTTCACCACGATCCACGCCGCCGTCGTCGGCAGCCCCCTCCTCGGGTTGTCCGGGTAGATGCTTATGATCTTCGTCGCCTGCGCCCCCGACTCGTCGAGGTACGAGGGCATGAAGCTGATGCTCCCGTTGTACCGGGGGAGCATTATGGTGCTCCGGGTGGGCATCACGACCTTTCCGCGGCGTAGCTGGGAGAACGCCCCCTCCACCGCCTCTATCGCCTCCCCCATGGACAGGAGACCGGCGACGTCCCTATCGCTCAAAACGAGCATGGGATAACCACGCGCCCACCCAATAAAAAACCATAGGGGGGAGGGGGGCACCCCCGATAACCTGTTCCCGAGCCTCTTCAGCTAAAAGGAGCATGGAAACGACGCCGCTCGGACGCCGATCTACGCAAAAGGAGCACCTATTCCCTACAAAAGGAGCACCTATTCCCTACAACAATAATCATCGATCTGACCCCGAAACCCGTTAAAAATCGCTAAACAGGCGCAAAATATCGAGATAATAAAAGGAGAGACTGAGACGCCGCTTAGAGCGTCTTGGTGAAGCGCTCGACGCGCTCCACGGCGTCCTTGAGCACCGGTATCGGAGCCGTCATCGGCACCCTGATGAAGCCATCCTGCTTCGTACCGAAGGCCGCCCCGTTGCTCAGCGCCAAGTTCTCCGCCTTCTCCAGCCTCGCGACGAAGTCCTCGCTCTTAAACCCATACCTCCGCGCATCGAACCACGCGTAGAAGGCGCCCTCGTACTTGTGACACGGCATACCCATGTCATCGATCGCCTTCGTGAAGTAGTCGCGCCGCGCCTGGTACTCCTTGCGCCTCTCCTCGACGTACTTGAAGTCGCCGCGCAGGCAGGCGACGCCCGCCGGGTAGATGAACGTCGCCGGACGAGGCGCCGTGACCTTCGCCACCGTCTGCGCCTTCGCCAGGTACTTATCAGGCACTATGACGTACCCGAGCCTCCAACCCGTCATGCTGAACGTCTTGCTGAAGCTCATGATGTTGATAGTCCTCTCACGCAGGTTACCGATCGTGCTCGGGGCGACGAACTTGTTGTCGTCGTAGACGTAGTGGAGGTAGATCTCGTCGCTGAAGATGGCGAGGTCGTGGTCCTCGGCAAGGTCGCCCACCGCCTCGATCTCCTTCTTCGTGTAGACCGACCCAGTCGGGTTGTTAGGGTTGCAGACAAGCACCGCCTTCGTCTTCTTCGTCACGTAGCTCGACAGCTTATCCAGATCCATGTGGTAACCGCTCTCACGGGACAGCTCCGGGATCTTCATCTTGATCCCCATGTCCCTGAGCATGATGTAGTGGTTGCTGTAGCTTGGCTCCCAGAGGATGATCTCGTCACCCTCCTTTAGGACCGCAGCCATCGCTATGTATAGAGCCGCGCTGCTCCCCGCCACCGGGATTACCTGCGACTCCTTGTACACCGGACCTATCCACTTCTTGTAGTAGTCCACGACCGCCTCGCGGAACTGCTTCGGGATCTCCGATCCACCGTAGTGGGTCCAGTCGCCACCCTTCTTTATCGCGTCCTGAACCGCCTCGATGGCATACTTCGGGGCCTCGACGTCGGGGTCACCGGTGTTTAACTTCAAATAAGGCTTGCTCGGCATATCTGGCACCTTTCACTAGAAGGCGTCGAAAAGGGTATTTAACACTAGCCGATTGGGAGCCACGCCCATTCCTCAACCAACAGGTTCAAAAAACGCCCCTCTAGCCACCCACGGCTTCCCGAAACAAGCCCAACCAGCTAAAACACGCCTATAAGCAGTGCCATCAACCCCCAGCACAGAAAGGTGAAACGATGCACTCAATAGAACTCCAAGACCTCACGAAGCGGTTCGAGGACAAGACCGCAGTAGACCGCCTCACCCTAAAGATCAACGAGGGTGAACTCTTCGGACTCCTCGGCCCCAACGGCGCGGGGAAAACAGTCACCATCAAGACCCTCTGCGGGATACTCAAGCCCACGTCGGGCGCCGCCACGGTCAACGGCTTCGACGCCACCAAGGACGCCGACAAGGTACGCGAGATAATCGGCCTCTGCCCACAGGAACCAGCCTACTACAGCTACCTGACCGGCAGGGAGAACATAGAGATATTCGGCACATTCCACGGCGTCCCAACCAAGCAGCTCAGGGAGAGGACCACGCAGCTTATCGAGGCTGTGGGTCTCGGTGACGACGCTGATAGGCGGACGGGTAAGTACAGCGGTGGCATGGTGCGCAGGGTAAGCCTCGCCATGGCCCTCATCCACGACCCCGCCGTCGCCTTCCTCGACGAACCCACGGTCGCCATGGACCCCCAGAGCCGCCACGCCACATGGGACATCATCCGCGACCTCAAAAAACGGGGAAAAACCGTCGTCCTCACGAGCCACTACATCGAGGAGGTCGAGGCACTCGCCGACCGCGTCGGCGTAATCGACAACGGCAAACTCATAGCCCTAGGCACACCGACGGAACTCAAGCAGAGACACGGCGCCGCCAGCCTCGAAGACGTCTTCATCACTCTGACGGGGCGAAAGATCCGGGAGGAATCCTAGATGAACGCGAGAAGAGTATCCGCCCTCGTCATCAAGGAGCTGAAGAGGACGATACGGGAGCCCGCCAACCTATTCATGGTCATAGTCTTCCCCCTGCTGCTCACCATCGCCTTCGGGGCGAGCTTCGGCGCAATAGGCGGAGCCGAGACAAGGTACAGCGTCGCTGTCATTAACCAGGACACCGGCGCCATGGGCGCAGCCTTCACCGGCGCCCTCGCGCATATCGAGGTCCTATCCATCCAAAACTACACAGACCCAGCAACCGCCCAGTCGGACCTACAGCAGGGCAGGCTAAAGGCGGTCCTCACAATCCCCGCAGACTTCACGGATAGCCTCCAATCCTACACGCAGAGCCCGGCGACCCCCTCCAAGTGGCACAACACGACGCTGAGCCTATCTATCGACGAAGGCTCAATGGTGGCGAGCGCAGCCATCCCGCCGATCATCCAGCAGGTTATCTCCGCCGTGACGCAACCCATAAACAAGGTTGGCACACCCATCACCATCGGGGCCCCGACCCTCGTCGAAGCCCAAGCGATAAGCCAGTTCGCATACATGGTCCCCGGCCTCTTCAGCTACGCGGCGGTCTTCCTCATAATGATGGTCGCCCAAGCCCTGACGACGGAGCGCGAACAGGGCATCCTCAGACGCATAAGCGTGACCCCAACGACCGTCGGCGACATCTTCGCCGGACACATAGTCTCAAACCTCATCCTCGGCGCAGCCCAGGTCACACTAGTCTTCGCCGCATCCTACCTGATGGGCTTCAGACCCCTCGGCGGAGCCACAGGCGTGGCGATCGCGTTCGCCGCCGTACTCACGCTAACCGTGACAAGCGTCGGCCTCGGCCTCATCACCGCCGCGTTCGCCCGGAACAGCGGAGCCGCGACGGGCATCAGCTTCGTCTTCATACTCCCACTCATGTTCCTCGGCACATTCGTCCCCGCCCCCGAGTACATCTCCCGCCTCGTACCCACGTGGTACGTCACGGACACCCTGACGAGCATCTTCCTCAGAGGCGCTCCCATCACAAGCGCCACGATCATCAACGACCTCCTAACCGTCGCGGGGGCGAGCACCCTCATCATAATCGTGGGCATCCTCGCCTTCCGCCGCTTCGGGAGAGACTGAGGAAGACCCCATGCAGCCCATCGATCTCGAAGCCCTGAGGCGCGAGGCGTTCTCCTCCCCGCAGAGGGAATCCTATACCCCCATACAGTCAGGGGGAGACCACCGGGTCGGGGTGGGCGCAAGGGTCAAACAAAAAGAGGCACAATACTTCATCGAGGTGATAGTCACCCTCTGCCGGGGCGGGAAACCAAGCCTCTCCGACGTAGACGAGAAGCTAACCATCCTCAGAGCCCTCGAGACGCGTGGCTACGCCCTCACATGCGAAGACGACGGAAGCATATCATGCGAGATCCAGCTACCAGGATCCAGCGTCGATGCCGAAGTAGAGCGACTCACTGAAGCGGCTAACCGTGGAGAAGGCGGCTTATCATAAACAGCCTTCAAGTGACCCTACACTGGCGCCGCCTTGAAGCCCCTAATCTTCGAAGCCTACTCGGGAAGAGGAGCTAACCAAGCAGGCTCTGAAGGTAGTCGGCTATCTTCTCATGCACGGGGATGCCCGTGGCTTCCATCAGTGCCTTATAGCCGGGGTAGCAGTTCGCCTCGAGGACATACGGCTTCCCATCCTCCCCCGGGAGAACGTCCACGCCACAGATCTTGAGCCCGCTAGCCTCGGCGACCTCGACTGAGAGGTCATCGTATATTGGGTCGTTGAACGCCTCGGCTGAGCCGCCGACGGCGACGTTGTAGCGGAAGTCCTTCTGGTTGAACCGCCTCTCCCTGCCGACGACCCTCCCATCGATCACGAGGCAGCGAACATCGTGGCCGAGGTTCTTGATGTACTCCTGTAGGTAGTAGACCCCCTCGGCGTGCTCACGGGTGTACCAGACCAGGAACTGGAGCAGGTCATCGCGCCTCCTTATGCCGCTGAGCTTCGTGACCCCCACACCCCTCGCCCCGCATGTAGGCTTGAGGACGACCTCCCTCCCCTGCTCGAGTAGCTCACGTGAGAAGTTGTATGCTTCCTCGACGTTCTCCGTCGCGATCGTCTTGGGGTGGGGAAGACCGAGGCTGCTCAGCCTCACTGTCAGCTGCTCCTTCGAGTAGAGGAGCATCGACTCAACGGGGTTGACGACCACCGCGTTCCTCTCCAGCTCCCTGAGGATGAGGAGCCTGTGGGTGAGTTCGTATGTGCTTCCCCTGTGGAGCATGTTGCTCGGCGCGTAGACGACGCCCGCGTCCAGCTCGGGCATATTGGGTAGGCTGAAGTCCCAGGGCGTCATCAGGCGCACACGTATTTCTCTCCTCCTCAGCTCCTCCGCGACGAGTTTGACCTCCTGTACGCCGGGGTTGTCTGTGAATATGAGTACGCTCAAGTCGGCAGCCAAATAGGGTTCAGGTGGTTCGCTTAAATCTCTTTTCCGACCATCTCACATCGCCCATTCAAGGAAGTATACCCTGACCCTCGGATCTATATAGTCACCATAGTTTACTGCTGGATATATTTTCTATGAAAGGAAAATATAATACCGGACACACCCCTCCGATCCTTAAAATCTACCAAGATAATATTGAGATGGGGGGATGCTGTGGCGAATCGGGTGTTTGGATCGGTATCAAAGACGCTCGATAACCTGTCCTCTCGCCCCGGCGTCAGGAAGCTAGTTTACTCCGCCGCGGTCCTCTTCCTCGTCTCCTTCATACTGCTCCCCCCAGTCCTCGGCATAACCTTCAAGCTCGGGTTGGCCGAGCAGGTCTTCTCCGACCCGGCGCTGCTCACCCGGGCGGAGTCCGCCTTGTTCTGGTCGTTCGCCATCGCCCTCTCCGTGGCGGCGCTCGACCTAGTCGCGGGTCTCCCCCTCGCCTGGTTCATCACCCGAGGGCGCTCCCGCTGGATCAGCGTCGTGGACGCCCTCGCCGACATCCCATTCGTAATCCCGACGGTCGCCCTCGGCTTCTCAACGCTCCTCTTCTGGGGCAACACCGGCCCCGTGAGCGTCCTCGGCTTCTCCATCCCCCCCGGCCTCATCCTCGTCCTGCTACTCCACTTCGCGTTCTCCTTCCCAGTCGTCGTCAGGGTCATGGTCGGCGCACTCATGGCACACAACACCATCTACGAGACGGCTGCGAAGACCCTCGGAGCCCGCTCCTTCACGATCGCGAGGACGGTGACGCTTCCCCTCCTGAGGCCGAGCCTAATCGCCGCCTTCCTGCTCGCCTTCGCCCGGTCTCTGTCCGAGACGGGTGCCACGGTCATCGTCGCGGGTCTCTTCGAGAATGGGCCCGTCTTCATAAAGAACGCGAAGGACGCCGCGCTGGAGGGGCCCATGGTTCTCGTCAGCTTCACGTTGATCCTATCATCCGTGGCGGTCTTCGCCCTGATACGTCTCCTCGGGAACCGGTTGAAGATACCCATCAACACCGTCTTCCCCGGACCTGAGGCGAGGCTCAGCTCGAAGAGGAGCGTAAACTTCAGAGACGGGGCCACCCTCCTAGTCTTCACCCTCTTCGTTCTGGTCCCATCCATCTACATCACGTTCCCCGCCATCAGCGCGTTGACCGACGGGACACTGCAGAACGCGTTATCAGGCACCGGCGTCTGGTCGAGCTTCTGGCAATCCATGGCGCTCTCCTACGGCATCGGCGTCCTCGTAACATTGATCAACATAGCCGCGGGGCTGCCCGTCGCGATACTCATCGCCAGGAAGAGGCTCGGGAAGCTCAGCACCACGCTACTCGACGCCGTCGTCAACGTCCCCATCGTCGTCCCCAGCGTCGCCCTCGGCGTCTCCCTCGGCTTCTTCTGGCGCTCAATCACATTCATCCCCGAGTTCTGGATACTCGTCTTCTCCCACATGACCATCACATACACCTACTTCGTCCAGGCGATGGCGGCCGCCATAGAGGGGATACCCGAGGAGATGGAGGAGACCGCGAGGACACTCGGCGGCAAGCCACTCCACGTCTTCAGGAAGATCATCCTACCCCTGACCAAGTACAGCTTCCTCTCGGGGGCTATACTCGTCTTCACCAGGAGCGTCGACGAGACCGGCGCCGCGACGGCGGTCTCACAGACCCTCAAGACCGCCCCCGTACTACTCGTCTCATGGGTGAAGCATCAGGTCCCCGCCACGGACTCGGACATCGCCCTCGGCATCGCCTTCCTCGTACTCACATCCTTCGCCGCGCTACTGGCGCTGAGGCTCATCGTCTACAGGAGGAAGAAGTGACGTGCCATCCCTCCGCCTGCTCAACGTGACGAAGCGCTTCGGCGCCCTCAAGGCACTAGATGACATCATCTTCGAGGTCAAGGACCGCGAGTACCTCTGCGTCCTCGGCTCGACGGGGAGCGGGAAGACCACCCTGCTCCGAACGATAGCCGGGATACTCAGGCCAGACGAGGGCGAGGTCTACATCGACGGAGAGAAGGCCAACGACGTAGCCGCGGAGGACCGGAACGCCGTCTACGTCCCCCAGACCTACGCACTCTTCCCACACATGACCGTCCTGGAGAACGTCATGTTCGGCCCACTCGCGAAGGGGACTGGCAGGGCCACCGCCGAGGAGACCGCGATGAGGGTGCTCAAGCTCGTCAGACTCGACAAGAGGGCGGACGCGTACCCCAACGAGCTCAGCGGCGGCATGCAGCAGCGCGTAGCCCTCGCCAGGGGGCTCGCATCGGGCGCAAAGCTCCTACTCCTCGACGAGCCACTCGGCGCCCTCGACGTAAGGCTGCGCCTCGAGCTGAGGACTGAACTCAGAAAACTCGCGAAGGAGTCAGGGTTCACAGTAATACACGTGACCCACGACCAGGAGGAGGCGATGACCATAGGCGACAGGATACTCGTGCTCCGCAAGGGCCGCCTCCAGCAGTACGGCACACCATACCACGTCTACAACCGCCCAGAGCGGATATTCGTGGCCAACTTCGTGGGCAACACAAACTTCCTCGAAGCCATAATCGAGAGCAGGTCGAAGGAGGGCAGCACACTGAGGCTTAGGGAGGGCCTCAACGTCGTGGTGCAGGACTCAAGCTTCGAGCCCGAGGAAGCGGTCATAGTGGCTATCAGGGAGGAGAACGTCTCGATCACACCCGAGCCGAGGGGAGACGAACCAAACAGGCTCTCGGGCGAGGTGACGGCGGTCCACTTCCTCGGCAGCTTCACCCGCTACGTCGTCAAAATCACGAACGGCGACGAGGTCGCCTCACGCGTCCCCATAAAGGATGCGAAGACAGAGATCAACCAGGGAGACTGGGTCAGCGTAAGCTTCGACCCCGGGAACACGCGCGTCTACGAGTACCCCACGCTAGGTCTCTCAAGCGAGTTGGAGGCGAGCTAGATGCCGGAGATAAGGGCAGAGGGGCTGAGGAAGGCATACGGGAAGGTCATCGCCCTCAACGGCATCGACCTAACCATAAGGGACGGCGAGTACCTCTCCATAGTCGGCCCCAGCGGATGCGGGAAGACGACGCTCATAAAGTCGATAGCCGGCATCATCCAGCCTGACGCCGGCGAGATAAAGATCAACGGGGACATCGTGACCTCGCTCCCCATCGAGGACAGGGGAGTCGGCTACGTCTTCCAGGAGATCGCTCTCTTCCCCCACATGAACGTCTACGACAACGTCTCCTACGGCCTAATGGTCAGGGGGGTCCCGCCACCCGAGCGCATGGGGTCCATCGAGGAGATGCTACACATGATGAACCTCGAGGAATACGTCTCCCGCTACCCCAGGGAGCTAAGCGGCGGCGCGAGACAGAAGACCGCCATTTCCCGCGCACTCACATCGGGCTCCACGCTCCTACTCCTCGACGAGCCGCTTGGCGCCCTCGACCTAAAGGTGAGGACCGTCCTCCGCTACGAGCTGAGGAAGCTCGTCAAGGACCTTGGCCTTACCGCAATCCATGTCACACACGACCAGGCGGAGGCCCTCTCCGTCTCTGATCGGATTGTCGTTATGAGGGCGGGTAGGATAGTCGAGGTTGGTCCACCCCTTCAGCTCTACTTGAGGCCGAAGGAGATATTCACGGCAAAGTTTCTCGGCGAGGCGAACTTCATGATCGGCGAGGCGACCGAAACGAAGGACGCAGGCATGAGCATCAACGTGAGTGGCTCGAAACTCAACGCAATCATCACTGGTGAGATAGCCCCGAAGAAGGGAGAGGCGTGCGTCATTGCTATCCGCCCGGAGTTCGTGGACCTTTCCTCTAAGCCGAGGAAGGGCAACACCTGGGTATGCGAAGTCGTCGGCGCGAGCTTCGTGGGCGACTCCATGAGGTACGAAGTACGCGCCAAGAACGAAGTCACACTGTTGGCTAAGACGCCGATAGCCGGCGGCGAGTCGAGCTTCGCAGCCGGAGACAAGGCATACGTGACCCTACCCGGGGAAAACCTCCTCCTATACGGGCTCCCAGAGGAGGGTCTAGAGAAAGCTCTATCACTTGAATAAGCGGAGATGATAACGTGAAACCCCTCGAGAGTTGGCTGAAGACCCGCCGCAAGGTTCTAGCAATAAGCATGGTGCTCGAACACTCCAAGGCCACAGTGATGGCTATCGAGCAATTAGATCGATGCATCAGCTTCGCCCTCGCGGGCAAGAGGGAGGAACTCATGCGGAGCTTCGAGATACTCCAGCTCAAGGAGAAGGAGGCGGACCTCCTCAAACGAAAGATCATCGGGGAGCTGGCGAAGGGTGACCTCCCCGTATCCGAGCGGGAGGACCTCATGCGCCTCGCGAGGCAGACCGACGACGTCATCGACTGGATAAACGAGACCGGCCGCATACTCGTCGAGTTCAGCCTCAAGGACATGCCCGAGGATGTGAAGAAGACAACGATCGAGAGCGCACAGGTCATCAAGAGCTGCGTCATAAAGCTGGATGACTGCATCGAGAAGCTGACTAACAGGGAGTTCCAGGACGCGCTCAAGGCGGCGGATGAGGTTGAGCGGCTTGAGGAGAGGATGGATGGTCTCTATCAGCAGGCGAGGCGGTCAATCGCCGGACTAAAGTCGGGGACGGTGGAGATCGGGCAGGCTATTCTTCTATCCGACTTCATGGACGCCCTCGAGACCATCACCGACCGCTGTGAAGATAGCTGCGACGAGGTTCGGGTGATTGCGGTCACCGCGCCGCTTCTCTGACCCAGAGTGCTTTTATACGCAGGGTTTTCCTCCCCTAGGTCAGGTTCCCAGTGGTGGCGGCTGTTTGAGCAATGTAGATCGGCGGATCGTTTTACTCGTCGTCACAATGACCTCCTTCCTGACGCCATTCGCCTCCAGCAGCTTCAACATCGCCCTCCCGAGCATCAGCAGCGAGTTTGGTCTCGACGCCATCACTATGAGTTGGGCGAGCCTGGCGTACCTGCTCGCCTCCGCCATGTTTCTCGTGCCCTTCGGGCGCCTCGCGGACATCTACGGGAGGCGAAGAGTCTTCGTGTATGGTACCTTCGCCTTCACGGTATCATCGCTGCTTCTCGGCATCTACCCGTCGGCTTCGACAATCATCCTCCTCAGGGCGCTCCAGGGGGTATCCTCTGCGATGATATTCGGCACTGGCGTCGCCATACTCGTCAGCGTCACCCCGCCGAATGAGAAGGGGGCCATACTGGGCGTCAACGCTGCATCCGTCTACGTTGGGCTATCCGTTGGCCCCTTCCTCGGAGGGCTGCTGACGGACTCCCTCGGCTGGCGTAGCATACTCTTCCTGACCGCGGGGCTGGGCGCCTTGGCTGTGCTCTTCATGGTCTGGCGCCTCAAGGGGGAGTGGAAGGAGGCTGTGGGGGAGAGCTTCGACCTCAGGGGCTCACTCGTCTACAGCCTCATGCTACTATCGCTGATGTATGGATTCTCACTGGTCCCGTCGGTGAGCAGCCTTGTGCCGATTGCGTTGGGACTCTTCGGTTGTGGCATATTCATATGGGTCGAGGGGCGAGCCGAACACCCGGTGCTCGACATAGACCTCTTCAAGAGCAACCGGGCGTTCACCTTCTCCAACCTGGCGGCGCTCATCAACTTCAGCGCCACCTACGCCGTGACGTTCCTGATGAGCCTCTACCTCCAGTACATCAAGGGGCTGAGCCCTGAGGGGGCCGGGCTACTGTTGATTGCCTCACCCATAGTTCAGGCCATCTTCTCCCCCATCGCCGGGAGATTGTCTGACCGGATGGAGCCCAGGAAGGTCGCCGCCATAGGCATGGCTGTGACGATGTTAGGACTCGTCCCATTCATCTTCCTCAACGAGCAGACGAACGTGTTGATAGTCGTCGGGAGTCTAGCCGTTCTAGGCTTCGGTCTATCCCTATTCTCTTCTCCAAACACCAACGCGATTATGACTTCTGTCGAGAAGAGGCTCTACGGCGTCGCCTCTTCGACCCTGGGTACGATGAGGCTGACGGGGCAGATGATGAGCATGGGCATCACGATGATCATCTTCGCCGTACTGATTGGCAGGGTCGAGATCGTGCCCGAGGTATACCCCGCACTGACGGGGAGCATAAACATCGCCTTCATCATCTTCTCCCTACTCTGCGCCCTGGGGATATTGGCCTCCCTCGCAAATAACCGGACACCCAAAACGCGTTAGGCGACCTTGAAAGGTCTTAAATCCGTTCCGGGTACCCATTCTCAGGTGCAAGTGTTTTGAGCAACCCCTGGCTTGAGGTTGACAAGAAGATAGTCTCGGAGATCTACACGTCCTCTGAGCCGATGGACAACCTGAAGATGCTATGCGACGTCCATGGGAGTAGGTTCCCTGGTACACCCGGTGACTTCGGCTCGGTCAAGTACATGGTCGAGAAGCTGAAGGGCTACGGGATCCCGGATGCCCACTATGAGAGCTACAAGATCCCCGGCTGGAAGAGGGGCCCCGCCAAGCTCACGATGGTGAGCCCCTTCAAGAAGGAGGTCGACTGCATCAGCCTCCCCCACAGCATAGCGGGGGAGGTCGAGGCGAAGCTCGTCTGGCTCGGTGACGGCGCCGTCGACGTCTATGAGAAGAGGAAGGAGGAGGTCGACGGCAACATCGCCATGGTGAGCAGCGCGAACCCTCTGGGCATGACGCGGTCGCTCCACAGGTCGGAGAAGTTCATGAGGAGCGTCCTCGCCGGGGCGAAGGGCTGGATATTCATGAACCAGTACCCCGCCTACGGTCCGCAGACTGGGGGCATAAGCCCGGTCATCCCATCGATAAGCGTGAGCTACGAGGACGGAATGTACCTCGTGCGGACCCTGGAGAGGGAGGGAGAAGTCACCCTCAAGATCAAGACATCTGACAGGAACATGGACGTGACGACCTACAACGTCATCGCGGATGTCCCCGGGACATCGAAGAGCAAGGAGTACGTCGTCGTCGGCTCCCACTACGACGGGCATGACATCAGCCAGGGTGCCGAGGACCCCGCCTCGGGCGCCGTGACCGTGATGGAGATAGCCCGGAACCTCTCCATGGTCAAGCAGAACCTCAAGAGGCGCGTCCGCTGCATCTGCTTCGGCGCAGAGGAGATCGGCCTCTACGGTAGCTACAACTATACAGCCATGCACGCCGATGAGATGGCTGATGTCAGGTTCATGCTCAACCTCGACAGCGGCGGGAGCAAGAGCCGGAAGGGCGTCATCCTCCACGACTTCCCCGAGCTCGAACCATTCATGGACAAGTGCGCCACTGAGATGAAGGCGGAGCTGCCCTACTACCAGCGCGTCGGCCCATACAGCGACCACTGGCCCTTCTACCTACGCAGCGTCCCCTGCGGTAGCGGCGGAGACCCCGAGACGATCCGCACGAGTACAGGGCGCGGTTTCGGCCACAGCAAGTACGACACCGTCGACAAGGTCGACCTTGAGTACCTCCGGCTCGCCGCGTCTAACTACACGCGGTTCCTCCTCAGGGTCGCAAACGCGGACAAGTGGGAGGCGAAGAGGAAGACGCAGAAGGAGATACAGGAGTTCATAAAGAAGCAAGGCTACGACCAGACGGTTCAGCTCGCGGACAAGGTCAAGGCCTACGTCCGCACGTGGCCGGAGATTCACCCCGAGACTCAGGTTTGGCTCGATAGTAAGAGCGACTGGTAACCTCTAAAGTGAAGGGGTCCAGCACCCCAACTTGCGTGGCTATAGATAACGGAAAAAAAATTTACTTTAACGGGATGAGGAAGTTTCCATCCGTGCCCACGATCAGGGTGTCTATGTTGGGGCTCATCTCCTTCAGCTTCTGCATGTTGTAGTATGTCTGCCAGCCATTCTGGCCGACGACTGCGATTATCTGCTGTATGGCGTCGGCTTCACCCTTCGCGCGTGCGACTTGGGCGTTCGCCTCACCCTGAGCCTGTATGAGTGCCGTCTGCGCCGTCGCGTTGGCGAGGATGAGCGCGCTCTTCCTCTGGTTCTCCGCCGTCACAACCGCCTGCTGGGCGGCAACGGTTGCCTGAAGCTCATTCACGAGCGTCTGGGGGAAGGCGACGTTCTTCAGGTCGACCTCGATGTTGATTATGGCGCCCTTCAGGCTCGGTTCATCGCTCAAGGCCACGACTATGGCTGCCTGTATCTGGTTGGCGAGCTCGACGCGTTTGTCCTTGATCTCGATCCATGTGTAGTTCTTGGTTATGCCCTTGGTCGTCTCGGAGGTTATGCTGTTGATTGTGGTCAGCTCCCAGTTCATGGCGGGGTAGCTCTGGTAGAGTGCGGCTGCTTTGTTCACGTCTATGCCGAAGCGGACGACGACGTCCGTTTTTACCTCGATGCCCTCGCTGCTGAAGCACATGAGGCTCGCGAAGTCGGCGTTGGGGTCGCTGTCGCTGAGGATGAGGTACTGGGTAGAGTAGGGGACCTTGACGACGCTCTGGTATGGGAGCTTGAGGAACCAGCGTGGTCCCACGACGGGGTTGCTCACTGTGCCGCTGAGCGGATCTACCACCAGCGCCACGTCTCCGACGCCCACGCTGGCACCGGATAGCAGGCCGATGACTCCGATGAGTATGAGTGCGATGATCGCGACGGGTATGAGGACCGGGAACTTCGGGTATCTATATTCAGTCATTTTTACACCTCTTGTTAGGTATCTCTATCGCGTCCTCGGTGTTAAGGGTACCTTTTTCGGGTCCGTGGCGGGAGTTTCACAGGCTCAGGCGATGTCCGCAATGGGCGTTGTCTCCCATTTGATCCATGCTTCGTTTGCCTTTCTCGCTGGGCTCTTATTCCTCGACTATCTCGTTCGCACCTCATAATCCCGGCAACTGTGGAGATAATAGCCGCTATCAGGTAGGCTGTTTGCCGCGCTCCTCGGTCAGCTTGTCCCGCCACGTCGGGTAGATATCCCCCGTGTAGAGGATGTTCGGGGAGACAGACTCAAAGACCCCCTCTCTCTCGATCCTCTCCCCCAGCTCCTTCAACTCCTTCATACTCCTCGTCCACGTCACGAGCAGGTGCTCGCCCGGGAGGTTGCTGAAGGTCATCGTGTAGAGCAGGTTTGGCAGATACCTCATCGTGAAGTCTTGCTGGTTGAGTCTGACGCCGGGGCGGGTCCTCGCGTGGAAGATGGTCATGATGTCGTTTCCCTTGTCGGGGTACCACTTGAGGCCCATGTCGATGTAGTGGTTCTGGATCATGTCGTCTAGGTGGCGTCGAACCGTCTTAGCCGACGCGTTCACTGTCTCTGCGATCTCCGCGAGCGGCTTCCGTGAGTCGTCTTTGAGTTGGTAGATTATCTGCCAGTCGAGGTCGTCGAAGGGCTTCACGGGTGTAGGCGGTGCTCCTCCCCAATTGATGATGCCTACCTTCGGCTCGGGTATCTCTGCGGTCCCCCTGATGAACTCGGCGACGCCCTCCAACTCGGCGATGCTTCGAATATAGCAGCCGACGTAGAGGTAGTTCCCGCTCGCGACGGTCACCCAGTAGACGGAGTCGTTGGAGGAGAGCCTCTTCATGGCGTCCGAGACGGGGCTCGCCCTCGATTGACCATGGATTAACACGTCATAGGCCCCGAGGGCGTAGAGGCTGGGCTTCGCCGTGAACCCCTGAACGACGCCCTCCTCTATCAGTGTCTGGAGGCGCTTGTGGACGGCGTTGACGGATAGGTGGACCCGCTCCGCGAGGACCTGATAGGGCGTCCGGCTGTTCACGAGAAGAGACAATATCAGTAGGATGTCCGTCTCGTCCATCGCCTCAGAACTCTGACGGGAGGCTAGATAAGACATCCGACTAAACCGCTCGGAAGGTTAAAGTGCACATATTCCGAAGCGATGAATAGGTGGATCAGATGGCGTATTGTTCAAACTGTGGTAAGGAACTGGACGCGGAGTCGAACTTTTGCCCCAAGTGCGGCGTTAGGACGGAGAAGGGAGTCAAAGAGGGTGCATCGATACCTTGGGCATCCGACCCTCACTGGAGACAGGAGATGGATGTCGCCCTCCAGAAGGCGTCGAGGGCCATAGACGACGGCGTGAAGATCGTGCAGGAGACGTTCCGCGAGGTGGCTGGCGAGGTCGAGAAGGGCGTAAACTCGGCGAAGACCAGCGTGAAGGAGAAGACCGGCCCCGTCTTCTGCAGGGCCTGTGGAAAGGAGAACACTCGGTACGCCAAGTTCTGCACCAAGTGTGGTAAGGGGCTATAGGCTCCCTACTTTCTCGGCACCTTATCCACATCTACGAGCACTACGATGACGGCGTTGACCATCACGATGGGGTGGGTCTTCGCCTCCTCCTTCGTGGAGTCTGCGGGGAACTTAAGCCCGCCTTTTACGATGTTTATCCTCCTCTTTCCCTCGGGGAGTGTGGATAGCACCGCCTCGCCATCCACCTTGTCGGGATCGGGGGCAGCGATGGTCACGTCGACCATCAACGCCTCCTCGATCTCCGAGAAGTTCTTGATCTTGAATAGCTGGCTGAGGCCAACCATGCTGCTGTGGCTGATCGCGTCTTTTACCGCCCTCTGGGCGGCCTTCGTCGCGTCCTCGCCGTGAAGGTCGATCCCCGTACCAGCCTCGACTAGGTAGCGCCTGTAGTCCATGTCTCCACCGCGGGATACGGTTGGGTGAACCGGATAAAAGGCTTCGGAGGAGTTTTAGTTTCCCCGCCAACTCCATAAAGGAGTGGGAACCCTTAAAAGGGCTCCACCGTTGAACTACAGAAACCCCTCCAGAGGTTGACTACTATGGACGGGAAGAAGGTGAAGCGGAACCCCATCGCGGAGGAGCTTGTTAGGGGGTTCCTTTCCGAGGACCTGGGCTACGGCGACATAACCTCCGATGCCCTCATACGACGTGAACAGAGTGCTGAGGCTCGGCTCTTCTTCAAGGAGCCCGGCGTCGCGGCTGGGCTCGAAGAGGCGGCTGCGGTCTTCACTCTTCTCGGGTGTGAAGTCACCCAGCATGCCCCCGATGGCGCAAGCGTCGAGGCGAGGAAGCCCCTACTTGAGATCGATGGTCCCGCGAGGGCGCTGCTGGCGGGTGAACGCGTCGCCTTGAACATCGTCTCCCACATGTCAGGCATAGCAACAATCACCGCCACAGTAGTGAGGAGTGCTAGGAGCGCGAACCCCAAGGTCAGGGTCGCCGCGACGAGGAAGACCTTACCCGGGTTGAAGAACCTCGAGAAGAAGGCAGTCGAACTCGGCGGGGGCGACACCCACCGCCTCAGGCTCGACGACTGCGTCCTCATCAAAGACAACCACCTTGAACTCCTCCCCAGCGTAACGGAGGCTGTACGCCTCGCACGGGAGAAGGTCAGCTTCACAAAGAAGATCGAGGTCGAGGTTCGCGACGCCGCCCAGGCTGAGGAAGCCGCCGCCGCGGGGGCGGACATAATCATGTTCGACAACATGGGTCCATCCCAGATCCGTGAGGTTCTGGCTACTCTGCGGTCCAAGGGTCTGTGTGAAGGCAGGTTGTTCGAGGCCTCCGGCGGAATAACCCCCGGGAACACCGCGGAGTACGCCGCCTCGGGCGTCGACGTCATCTCCCTCGGCGGCCTCACCCACTCGGCGAAGGCCCTCGACGTGAAGCTTGAGATAAGAATGATCAGAGGCATGAACGCTTGAACCCGGAAGATACGAATGAGCTACAATCTAAGATTAAAGAGTTGAAGGCGGAGAAGAACGCCGTCCTGCTCGTCCACAACTATCAGGTCCCCGAGATACAGGAGATAGCCGACTTCCTCGGCGACAGCCTGGAGCTATGCAGGAAGGCTCAGGGCGTCGAGGCTGACATCATTGTTTTCTGTGGCGTCGACTTCATGGCCGAGACGGCGAGCATCCTCAACCCTGAGAAGAGGGTCCTGTTGCCGAATCTTAACGCGCGCTGTCCGATGTCGGCGCAGCTCCCTGTCAAGACCCTGTTAGAGGTTAAGAGGGCTCACCCCGGCGTCCCCGTGGTTCTCTACGTGAACACCCTCGCCGAGGCGAAGGCTGAGTGCGACGTCGTCTGCACCTCGGCGAATGCCTCCCAGATCGTTGAGAAGCTGGGCGCGAAGGAGGTCATCTTCGGGCCCGACTGGAACCTCGGCTACTACGTCTCCAAGAGGACCCCCGGCATCAAGCTCATCTCCGCGCCCGCGCATGGGTTCTGCAACACACACCGCCTACTCGGGAATGGCGACAAGGCGATGGAGCTGAAGAGGCAGCACCCTGATGCGGAGCTGCTCGTCCACCCCGAGTGCGAGCCCGAGCTTCAGGAGAGGGCCGGCTACGTCCTCTCAACCGGCGGCATCTACAGGAGGTGCAAGGAGTCCCCCGCGAAGACGTTCATCATCGCCACTGAGATAGGGATGATCGACAGGCTGCGCCGCGAGATACCGGGTAAAGTCTACCTGCCCGCGGATTCAAATCTGGAGTGCCCGACGATGAAGAGGATAACACTCCAGAATACCTACGAGGCGCTGAGGGACGAGAAGCCCGTCGTCAAGGTTCCCGAGGAGCTTCGGCTCAGGGCGCTGAGGCCGATCCAGCGCATGCTGGAGATGAGTAGGTAATCTTTTCACGCCCTCCCCCACTTCTCTCAGCATGTCTGTTGTCGAGTTCGAGGGCAAGAAGCCGAAGGTGCATCCGAGCGTCTTTCTCGCCCCCGGGAGCTGGGTCATCGGTGACGTCACCCTCGATGAGGATGTGAACGTCTGGACGAACGCCGTGATACGCGGAGACGATGATCGGGTCGTCATCGGTGCGCGCACGACTGTGCTTGAGGGGTGCCTGATCGAGGCGCCGACGGGTAACCCCGTCAACATCGGCTCCGACGTCATAGTTAGCCACGGTGCGACGGTTCACGGCGCCAAGATCGGGAACAACGCCATCATCGGCATTCAAGCGGTCGTCCTCGACCGGGCGGAGATAGGGGAAGGCGCGATGGTCGGGTCAGGCGCCCTCGTCAGCCCGAGGAAGGTTATACCACCGAATATGGTCGCACTAGGCATCCCCGCTGAGCCCAAGGGCGAGGTAACCGACGCCAACGTCCAGTACATGAAGAAGGAGCACGAGCGGACGCTGAGCAAGGCCAAGGTCTACAAGCAGATCTACGCGAAAGCTGGGTAACTTTTTGAGAATTGGGGGCTTTTTCAGCCCCCTGATGCTGGTATCGGAGGCTACGGGAGTATGGCTGTAGTCGCCGACGTGGTGAATCGTGGAAGCGCTGGATATAAACCAAAGGCACCTATGCGTAGGGGGCGGGTGGGTGTAATTGTCCTAGAGGGGGATCGGGTGGCAGAGGCTATCCTTACTGTTTGCTGCTCTCCCGCATAGCCAGCAGACGAACTTCGGGTCCCTGACGAGTTCCTTGTACTCCGCGATGGTCGTCCCCTTCTCGACTAGAGAGCAGAGGTGCCTCTCGTGGCTCTTATGAGGCGTCTCATACAGCGGCATATCCTCACCTAGTATGGGTGTGGGAAGCCGTGAAGAAAAACGTCTCTAACCTGCCTTGTTGTGTTTGAAGGTGAAGGCCGAGGGGCAGAGCTTGTTTACTACGCAGACTCCGCAGTCGGGCTTCTTGGCGTCGCAGACCCGCCTTCCGTGTGTTATGAGGAGGTAGTTGACCTCGTACCACTTTTCGCGGGGGATCAGCCTGAGGAGGTCCTGCTCTATCTTGTCCCTGTCCCTCTCCTCGGACCATCCGAGGCGCTGGCTGAGGCGCATGACGTGTGTGTCGACGGCTATCCCCTCGATGATACCGTAGGCGTTGCCGAGGACGATGTTCGCCGTCTTCCTCGCCACGCCCTTTAGCTTCAGGAGGTCATCCATGGTCCGGGGGACTTCGCCGCCGAACTCGTCTACTATCTGGCGGCAGGCGGTTTGGATGAGATCTGCCTTCCGGTGATAGAAGCCCGAGGACCTTGTGTAGAGTTCCAACTCGTCGATGTTGGCGTCGGCGTAGTCCTTGGCGGCCCTGTACCTCTTGAAGAGGGCGGGGGTGAGTTTGTTGATCTGCTCGTCCGTGCTCTGCGCCGAGAGTATCGTGGCGACTAGGAGTTCGAGGGGGGTCTTCCAGTGGAGTATCGTGCCCTCCTCGTATGGGTAGGCTGCCTCAAGTTGGGCTATGATCTTCTCGGCTCTCTCCCTCTCATCCATGGTCTATGTCACGCCGCTGGCGCCTTTAACCCATTCGAGGTCCTTCAGGTTTATTGCCGCCGGTTTGCACGGGTTTACTCGACATTGTTCTGGAGGAGAAAAAAGGGGGAGCAGAGGGGTGGATTGCCCCCGGATCAGGCGCCGATACCCCGGATACTCCGATGGGGTATCGACCACCCCGGAATTACACACGTCCTCCCCGACATCCCGAAGGAGAAGTGGAGCCTCACCGTCGACGGCGAGGTGGAGTCACCCCTCTCCCTGAACTGGGTCGACTTTCTCGCTCTGCCCCAGGTGGAGGTCGTGAGTGACTTCCACTGCGTCGAGGGGTGGAGCGTCCTCAAGCAGCGGTGGGGTGGCGTCCCCTTCAGAGCCATTCAGGAAAGAGCACAGCCGAGGAAGAGTGCGGAGTACACTTGGTTCGAGTGCGCCGACGGCTACACGACGAGCCTCCCCCTCGCGGACCTCCAGGGAGGCGACGCCGTCCTCGCCCACAGGTTAAACGGCGAAGACCTCCCACAGCCCCTCGGGGGACCCATGAGGCTCGTAGTCCCCCAGAAGTATGCCTACAAGTCACCAATGTGGCTAACGAGGATCACCTTCTCCACACGGGACAAACTCGGCTTCTGGGAACGCGGCTACTACAGCAACACCGCCGACACCCGGGGAAACGACCGATACCGGACGGACACCTAAATTATTTTTTCCGTTATGGGTAGTAGCACCCCATAAGCCACGCGAACACGCCAGACAGACCCCAAAACCCCAACAAACACCACAAATATGCCAAAACCCGATAACCTTTTAACTGAACGAGCACCATCATAGCACACCTACAGAAAACGAATGTCTGGAGGAGTCCAAAGTGGAGAGATCTAACACCGTATTCATCGGACGCAAGCCTATCCTCAACTATGTCCTGGCCTGCATGACACTCTTCAAGAGTGGCCAGGAGATCGTCTTAGTTAAGGCACGCGGGCAGTCCATCAGCAGGGCTGTCGATGTCGTGGAGGTACTCAGGAATAGGTTCATGCTCAGTGTCACAGTCTCGGAGATAAAGATAGGCACGGAGCAGCTCCAGTCCGAGGAGCGTAGCACGCCTTCAAACGTCAGCACAGTTGAGATCGTGCTGAAGCAGTGAAGGCGCTAACAATTAGGCTCTCGCGGCGGCTCCCCCGGATACCCGGAGGACCACTGAGTGCAAACGCAACTGTGCGAGTTCTGTCTAAAGAGCGGCATGCTCTGCTCGAAGTGCCAGACGAAGATCAAGACCGGCGCCGTCACGAATGAGTACATGGAAGTGGCCAAGAAGCTCATCAGCTACGAGGGCCAGAACCAGTTCCTTCAGAGTGTCACCCTAGAGAACGTCGTCGACGCCGGGGGCTTCCTCGTCCTCGTCGTCGGGAAGGGTGACTCGGTCAAGTTCAACGCCAACCCCAAGCCCATCCGCGACCTCGGTGACGCCCTTAACAAGAGGGTCGTAGTCATCGAGGCGGGGATGAACGACAGGAAGTTCCTAGAGGACCTCTTCTCGGGGCAGCAGATCGTCACCATAAACATCATCTGGCTCCCGGATGGGAGCACCGAGACACGCGTCGTGCTGGGAGCCCGCGGGGCG
>Ga0315274_10003001_pt1 | contig 25108 bp, 20 predicted proteins | sample YL17G02_20_MG_FD_203700 | JGI IMG/M metagenome (GOLD analysis project Ga0315274, IMG submission 203700) | Sediment microbial communities from Yellowstone Lake, YNP, Wyoming, USA - YL17G02_20 | ecosystem: Environmental > Aquatic > Freshwater > Lake > Sediment | place: USA: Wyoming | collected...
TCTCGGGTGGAATGGAAATCAAATCCGAGAGAAATCGGTGTATTTCTTTTGAGCCTATCTTGGTTTCGACAAGAGTCCTTAGCATCTTGTTCTCGTCGATTTCACTGTGAATAGCGTCCGAGACCTCTTTCTGGCTATCAGCGTTTCTGATTCCTCTCATGAAACGATTCAGCTGCGGCATGATGTGCTCATCTACAGGATGCGAGGCCAACTCAACCTCGACGATGTACCACCTCGGCGGGTCTGAAAAATCCACGACGTAGGCATCTGGAATTGAACCGATACCTGTCTTAGAAGTCAGTTTATGCTTCAAATCAAAGCAAACAGTGGTTTCGCCGAATATCTCCTTAGCGTGTTCTCTAACCGTGGCTTCAAAACTCTCTTCATCTGCAGGTGTCTGAAGCAGGTATTTCACACCGTCAAGCAGAAGCATCTAAATCATCAGAAATACTAAAAGCAGGATCGATATTTAACAGTTAGACTATCGTGAACAACCTAAAGAGGAATGTGGTTTAGGGTTCCGTTAACTCTTCGTGGGATTTGTTTGGGTGTTAACTGTCGTGGGATGAAAAACTTTGTTTTTGTTTCTATGGTTCAAATATCTGATAAGCAGATTTTCGTATGTTCCGAAGATACCGTTCTAACCATTTATAGGTTTCTTTATGTGTTCCTGCCACGATGATTATAACTTTGGTTTTATCATTGCTGATTTTATACACGACTCTACAATTAGACTTGTGACTTTTTACGTCTATTGACCTTAAACCTCTTAGAATACCCAACAAATGCTCGCCTTTGTCTGGTTCTTCCTTCAATGATTGTATTTCTTTCCAAGCAAGTTCTTTCATTGGTTTGTCTAGTTTCTTGAATGAATCATCAAAAATCGGGGCAAACCACAATTCCAAAGTGTCAGGTCACTTCAGATTGTGTTTCTCAATAAATTCCTGCTCTGAAACTAATTTTCCCTCATTAACCTCTTTTAACCCTTGCCTAATATCTTTCATGAGTTTCTTGTCGCATAAAATCTCCATAGTCGTAAAAAACTGAGCAAGTTTCTTCTTGGATGCAGTCATTTTGTTTAAGCGAACATCCTCTATAGGCAATTCCTTAAAGATGTCAAATGTCACATAAGATATGGACGAATCTCTTACAGCTCCATCAGCAAATAGCAACCATGTACCTACTTCATCACGTGGGACGTTCAACAATGACCTAGAGTTAATTTTCTGTGGAAACTGCGTTAGGTGTTTTTTTACGTCGACAGGAATTTCCCTTTCAATTTGGACAGTCATAATCATCAATCCTCGGGGTTAATCAACCGCAATTCTTTCAGGTAGTTCCATGCCTTTTTGCATTCAGCTAATGGAAAGTAATGTTGCTTCTTCTGAACAATAGCGATAATTTCGGTTCCTTCCTTTTGCGGATACAATTCTGTTAAGAAATGGAGTGAGGCTAGCAACTCTAGCCAACGTGCATCTTTCTTGGAACTTCCTATACGAGCCATGAATGTTGCAAACCTTTCTTCCGAATCCTTCTTTTTGAATGTCCCTTTTGGAACGCTGTTATAAAGCTGAGTCAACGTAAATCCGTCAGATGCTAATTCGGTAGAATAGGGACCATATAGGTACCATGAAAAATGATAGCCAAGATATAATCCGCATGCCTGCAATAGGTAAACTGTTTTTTGAAGTATGAGCCTTCCATCAAAAGTAGCCATACTAAAATTGTCTATCCTGTGCAGTATCGCACCTAAGACTAATATTCGTTCTTTTTCATTCATGAGCCAACACTTCAAAACCATTGCTCAAATGGGGAATGGTTTTACAACCCAACCCGTTATATGCATTATTCCCGTATCTACTTATAGTAATACATTCAATATGCTTAAGGGTTCTGGTAACTTGACGGGTGATTTGTCTTCGTGTTAACAGTCGGGTGATGAAAAGGTTCAGTGGTCAGACCCTAAACAATTGTAAGTCGTCTGGCTTTCTATAACCTCTTTTCAGCAAAATGTCTCTTTCTTTCAGCAGGCAACTTCTGTTGTGTTTCATAGCAAGTTCAGTATTTCCTTTCTCCAATGCTTCTTTGCATTCTCTGCCGATATTGTTGAATGGATCGTCATAATTCTCGATGTTCAAGGAAGCAACGGCATTTCCTTTCCATTCACGCTTGTCTCTGTTTAGTTCTCCGTCAAACTTAATGATAATTCTTAGCGAATGGTATAGCACTCCTTGTTCAAAACGGCATTGAAAAGCGTATAAGGGCTTTTCTAGGTTAGGTATTAGTTGGGCAACAGTGACCTTGAAGTTTCGTGTGGGTTCAACCCTTTTTGAACAGTCTATTTTTGAACAATATATCTTTAATTCGTTCTCGTTCATATACCCAAAAATGAGAGGAATTAGTTTTTGATATTCCCTCGAATCCCTATACTCTCTACAGAAATCCTCGATAGTCTCAATATCTATGATTGTACCTTTGAATTTGGATTCTACCGCTTCAGAGTGTGAACGATTACCATAAATAGAGTATGCTTGTGAACTTAAATAGGTGGTTTGTTGGGGTTCTGTAAAAGTCTTCGGTGAAGGATGGTCCATGTAAAAAATCGGTGATACGGGCCCCTGTGAAAAATCGGTTAATGAAAGTGAAAAAAACCTGACTGCTTGGAGTCAAATATCCTTGTGGAAAGCCTAATAGTATGAGATATACTAGCATGATAAGAAGTCTTATCTATTCAAATGCTTATAGCAAGCAACCTAGAGGGTTCGTATGAGTGAAAGAGCACTCTTCAAGCCTATCAAGGCTACTCTAGGTCTTTCTGGAATAACTGCTATGAACACGACAATGACAAATGTGCTATTAGCAGCAATGGTTTTCAAGGCACAAGGAAACCCAACATCACCGATAACAGTTTTCAAAGACGTTTCAGAAAAGGTGTTTCAGATGGTTCTTAAAAACGCGGCAGACAACAATTTCACTAAACTAGAAATGAGCGAACTCGCTGAAATAGTAAATGCTTACAAAGGAATACTGAAAGTAATACAATAATCAGACCTTGACAAAGCCTTTGCCCTTTTCGAGTTTCAAGGTGAAGCTGTGTTTTCCGTTCTTGTCGTAGTATTCTCTGAATTGTGCCTTGCAATTCGCACATGAGTAGGCTTGGACTGAGAAGTGCCCATATTTCCATTTCTTCTCTGGCTTCGATGCTTCTTTCTTGCAGTTTGGACACTTTGCCATAGGGACCATTTTTGTTTGTGTCAGCTTAATAGGCTTATTGCGCGGTTTGTTTTGGGGTTTTGTTTTCTTCTAGGTCTTCGGTTATGTTGTTAAACTGCTCCAGCGCTGACTGCAGGTTCTCGGTGATTTCTCTGGCGATGACGTCTGGTGGTGGCAGGTTTTGGGTGTTTTCTAGGCTTTCGTCTTTGAGCCAGAAAATGTCAAGATTGGCTTTGTCTCTTTCTATGAGTTGTTGGTAGGTGAAGGGTTTGAAGCGGTCGGTTGGTTTTCTGTCGAATCTGTTTTGCGTGTTGTAGCATTTTATGAAGTCTTGTAGGTCTTCGTAGCGTAGCGGGTTTGTTTTGAGTGTGAAGTGCTTGTTTGTGCGTAGGTCGTATATCCAGAGGGTTTTGGTCCATGGTTTTTCGCTGGCTTCTTTGCGGTCGAAGAAGAGGAGGTTTGCTTTGACTCCTTGGGCGTAGAATACTCCTGTTGGAAGCCTTAAGAGGGTGTGACGTCGCATTCATGGAGCAGCTTTTTTCTGACTGTTTCGCCGGCTCCGCCTTCGAATAGAACGTTGTCTGGAACCACGATTGCTGCTTTGCCGTTGATTTTGAGTAGGGTTTTGACGTGTTGGAGGAAGTTTAGTTGTTTGTTGCTGGTTGTTGCCCAGAAGTCTTGGCGTTCGTATGTTAGTGCTTCTTTGTCGGCTTTGCCTTCGCTGTTTGTTAGGGTTACGCTGCTTTTTCTGCCGAAAGGCGGGTTAGTCATGACTATGTCGTATCGTGTGCCAGGGTCTGATATGAGGGAGTCGCCGACTTCTACGGGGCTTTGGTCTCCACCGATACCGTGAAGATAGAGGTTCATGACGCATAGTCGGGCTACGCTGTCGACAATGTCTTTGCCGCTGAAAGTGTTGAATTTTAGGAATTTCTTTTGTTCTACGTCAAGCTGGTAGTTCTGGGGATTTGAAATATAGTTGTGGGCTGCTATTATGAAGCCGCCTGTTCCGCAGGCTGGGTCGTTGATTGTCATGCCTGACATCTACTATGGCTTTGATTAATGGTCTAGGGGTAAAGTATTGTCCTGCTCCGCCTTTGATGTCTTCAGCGTTCTTCTGGAGTAAGCCTTCGTAGATTTCGCCTTTAACATCAATGTCTAGGCCTATCCATGTTTCTTGGTTGATGAGTTCGAGTAGGCGTTTCAGTTTAGCCGGGTCTTGGATTCTGTTTTGGGATTTTCTGAAGATGACGCCTAGCAATCCCTCTTCTTTGCCTAACGTGTCTAGGATGTAGCGGTAATGGGTCTCTAAGGCGGCTCCGTCTTTCTCAAGCAGGCTCTGCCAGTCTAAGCCTTGCGGTATTGTGGATGGTTTGTTGAAAGGCGGTTTGGTTTGTTCGTCAGCCATTTTCAGGAAAAGCAGGTAGGTCAGTTGTTCTACGTAGTCTCCGTAGCTTACGCCGTCGTCTCTTAGGACGTTGCAGTAGTTCCAGACTCGCTGGACTATTGACGCTGATTCATTCGACATAACGAGACAACTCTACCTGTTCATCAATCTTAGATTTCCTATCGTTGATGCATCCGGCTTCTATGCGCTCTAACAGTTTATCTGCGGGCTCATCATTTGGGTTCTGTGGGATAAGTCGACCTTCAAACGCACGCTTCAATATGCTTTGACCTAATCGGTCTGCCAATAGAAAAAGAGTCGGCAAATATTCTTCCACATGCTCTAGTACCGAAAGATTCTGTTCGATTGCTTCTACAATTTGGTACCGTTCAACTTGGGAAGCGTAAGGAATTGGCAACGCTGAAACTTTTGAAATACTCAGAGTGTAAAGTCCTGAAGTTGAGCTGGCTACCCTTTTGATGTATGCTCGCCCATCTGGGGAAAGTAACCAATAAAGCACGTATTTTGAATCAACGATTTCCGCCAGTCTAATCTTAATGATGTGGTTTTGGTGAACACAGGGAGAAATTTGACCTTCCCATATGGCTACTCGACCTATTTGCTCAACACTCCCGTTTCCTTCAACTATTAACAAATCGCCTTTACTTAGACGAAGTTTGTCAACTTCTTCTCCGCTGACACCAATGTATTTTATTTCATCTAATAATAGCTTTCCAGCATATACATTGGCGACACGAAGGTAAGGCATTTTAAGTGAGTATTTTGCCCTTTGTGGATTCTTGGTTAACCCGCCAGTTATTCTAGCGATACTTTGTATTCTTATCCATTTCCAACCAGCAGGAAGAGCTCGCAAATCCGATGACTCGTTGGGCTGCTGGTTTGTTTCAAGATGAGGTTTTGAAGAGTCTGTCGGCGCTTTGTGGGTTTTTCGCCACGCCTCAGTCAGTTTCCCCTCAAACGCGTACTTCAGAACCACTTGGCGGTAACGCTTCAACTGCGCCTTAACCTTTCGAAGTGACTCCACACCGGCGACTAAGAAGGAAAAAAGCTCCTCAATCTTGCTAACAACCCGACGTTGCTCAAAGAGAGGTGGCAATGGAATCGGCGAACTCTGAAATCTATCTTTGGTAATGTGTTGCATGCCAGAGCCATGAACCACATCTTTGAGCTGTTGTATGTGCGCAGATACTAGATAGAACAAGAACATCTTGTCGATGTGCGGAGTGACTTTGAATATGTGCTGGTTTAGGACGGCCTCACGCCCTCTGTGAATGAAAGCACCTAGTGTTGCAGACCAAGAGATCAGAAGGTCGCCATCTTTCACCAGATACTTCTCTTCTATTGGTTTCGAGTAATAATGAGTCTCATTTGTCGATCTGGTGAGATTCTGGATCCTTAGTATTGGTCTCCCCGTGTCTTCCCATTCAGAAGATTTAAATGCTCTCCCATTCGTGTAATCAGCCACGACTCCCAAGCTGGTCCAAACCCAACCATTGGGTAGTTTGCCCGATTGATATTCTTCTGTCACTTTGCTAGCACCGTGTTGAGTTCCTCTAAAATCTTGTCTAGTCCGTGTCCGAAGAGTTGATAAGCTTTGATTGCTCCGCCTTTCTGGTTGAAGGGCACGTTCTCAAAATCCTCTATTCCAATGGTCAATGATGTTGCTATGTGGTCTTTTACCATGTTCAGCCATTCTGTCTGTTCAGGCGTGAATTTTCTCCCCAGCTGCTCCTGCCGAGCTAGCCAATCGTCAAACCTTTGATTCACTGTGTCAGAGAAGGGCTGCAAGACCTTGCTGGCTCCTGTCGCAAATCGCAGAAGCGAGACAATGTCTGCTAATAGCTTCTGTGGCCCAGCACCTTTTACCTTCGACTTTTCCAGTTGTTGATAGGCCATCCACAGGAGTTCAGGAGTAAGGTTGTAAGGCGGCTTCTTGATCGCTTCAGCGAGCTCCTTGATCGCATCGTAAGTCAGAAGCCTGCTAGCATAGGGTTTGCTGTAGATGATCTGCAAAGCCGTTAGCTCATCCTTGTTCTTCCCTATGAAATCCCCGAAACTGTCAACACGTTTCCGAGCAAGCTCCATCTTTGCCCCCTCATCTGGCCCAGCATAAACAACCACGTCCTTGCTCACGATGTCAATCGTCTGCTCACTCCTCTTCTTAACCTCAACAACCGTGTTCCTAAACTTCGGGTCATCAAACGGGCCACAGGCAACCTTCGTCAGTTCCTCCGCCGCCTTGCCTAGCTGCTCAGCCGTTGGCTCCTCTGTCCCGAATAGCTCCTTGGCCTTTTCCAGCTGCTTGTCAGGTTCTACGGCGTCCAGTAGGTCGTTTATGACTCGATTCAGCGTCTTGCCAACAGTCGCCTCGATGTCCCGTCTGTCCTTGTCATTTATCTCCACATTGAGCCTTGAGAGCCGTCCAGCCAAAGAAGTCAAAGTGTCCACGTCTCTGACGCCCAAGCCAACCTGCTCAACTAGCTTCTCGAAAGGAACGCTCCTCTTGCGCTCAAGCGGGCGTGAATCAGTCTTGTCACTCTCGCAAACGCCGACAGCGTCAACAATGACAAAACCGGTCTTGTTCAAAGCGTCAGGCGTAACCCCCCTCAGATCCGTGGAGGAAACAGTCCTAGTCCCTCGCCCCTTCATCTGCTCAAAATAGACACTCGACTTCACGTCCCGCATGAACAGCAAGCACTCCAGTGGACGAATGTCAGTGCCCGTGGAAATCATGTCAACCGTTACGGCAATTCTCGGATAATAGGAGTTGCGAAAGCTAGCGATAAGATCCTCGGTCTTCTCCCCTGTCGTCTTGTAGGTGATCTTCTTGCAGAAATCGTTCCCCTTGCCAAACTCCTCACGGACTATCTCGACAATGTCCTCAGCGTGAGAATCATCCTTCGCAAAAACCAAGGTCTTAGGAACCTCGCCTCTGCCGGGGAAAATCTCGGGAAGCTTGTCCCTCAATGTCCTGATGACTGTTCTGATTTGGTCCTTCGCCACGACGTCCCTGTCCAATTGCTGAGCAGTATACTCCATTTCATCCTCCAGCCGCTCCCAACGCACTTTCCTCGTGGCCCTGTCACGTTTGTCAACGATGTAGCCAGCTTTGACTTTACTTCCCTTCTGAGTTATCTCAGTGACAATACGGTAAACATCATACCCAACGTTGACCCCGTCAGCAACAGCCCGTTCATGACCATACTCCATGACCAAGTTCTGATCGAAAAATCCAAGCGTTTGCTTAGAAGGCGTAGCCGTCAACCCAACTATGAAAGCGTCGAAATACTCAAGCACCTGACGCCACAGATTGTAGATCGACCGATGGCACTCGTCCGTAACGATGAAGTCAAACGTCTCAATCGGGATCTCACGGTTGTAAGCCACTTCAACGGGCTTCATATCCCTTCGGCGCAACCTCAAAAACCGAGCTCTCCTCAATCGTGGGATCGGAAAGATCAGCTTCACCCTTCAGCATCGAAAAAAGACGCTGAATCGTCGTAATACAAACACGACTCACAAGATCAATCTTGTTAGAAGTAAGCCTCTGAACGTTGTAAAGCTCCGTGAACTTTCGCCCGTCATCAGGAGCCCTGAACTGCTGGAACTCCCGCAGCGTCTGGCGTCCAAGAGTATTGCGGTCAACCAAAAACAAAATACGCTTAGCCCCAGCGAACTTGACCAAGCGATAGGCGAAGGTGACAGCTGCAAAAGTCTTGCCGCTACCGCTGGCCATCTGAATGAGAGCCCTAGGCCGAGAAAGCGAAAAAGACCTCTCTAAGTTCTCAATGGCTTCGACTTGGCAACTCCTCAAGCCTTCTTTCACCAATGGAGGCATGCTCCTAAGCCGAGCCCTAAGCGTCTCACTCTGCCCAACCCATTCCAGAAGAGTCTCGGGCTTATGAAAAGCGAAAACCCTGCGAGAACGAGAATCAGGGTCCCTCAAATCCCTGAAAAAAGTCTCAGAACCCGTGCTCTCATACCCAAAAGGAAGAGGATCTCCAACATGAGGAATCTTCGACGGCAAACCATGCAGATATTTCGTTGTCTGTACAGAAACCCCGCCCAGCGTAGTTCCTTTAGGTTTTGCTTCAACAGCCCCAACAGCCTTTCTATCAACGAAAAGCATATAATCTGCAAAGCCAGTCGTGAGAGGAAAATTGCGGACAGCAACTCCTAGGCCGGCCCCAAGACTAAGCTGCTTGTAGTCTTGAAGAACCCAGCCTGCTTTCTTGAGCAGTTCGTCAATATCCTTTCGGGCTTCATCCTCTGGCGTCATGCAACCACCCCGTTCACTCAACGGACATCTTGATTTTGAGTGAAAAGATATGCACGAATCAGGAGTTAACCTTTCTGTCTCATGTGTCTCCTATGGCGTTTGAAAGAGAATTAAATCACGGAAGACTTTATTGAGTCGAAGAGCCGCTAAGACCTGAAGAACCCATCCAAACCGGCCTGCTTCGATTCTATTCTCAGCTTAGCCTTCTCTTGCTGCTCTGACAGAAGCCCAAGCCTTTTGATTAGGTGAAGGCAATTCTCAGGTGCGTAGCCGTGGAAATGGTTGTTGAAGAAACCATACACTGTCTTCACTTCGTTCGCTGCAACTTCAACCTTAGGCACCCATCCCTCAAGCTCTTCTTTCGAATACAGATAATCGAACCAAGGGCTGTCTCCTCTTCCGTGCCATCGGAAGTATGAGAAATCAGTAGTCAAATGGACATCAGGAGGCAACAAGGGCTCATCAACGTTCACATAAGCGACTTTATGCCTTTCCAGTAGCTGCCAAGTCTCCTCTCTAATCCAAGACAGGTTCCTGAACTCAACAGCGAATCTGAATTGAGGGTCAAGCATTTGGAAAAATGACTCCAAATTTCCAAGATTAAAATCATAGCTCGGAGGTAGCTGAATGAGGAGACATCCAAGTTTTCCGGCAAGCTGTAGAGGCCGCATCAGCTCGAGAAAAGCATTTAGATCTGCTTGGACGTCACCTTTCAAACCCAATCTCTTGTCATGAGTAATGATCTTTGGAACCTTGGCGGCAAAAGCAAATTCAGACGAAGAATAACGAAGCCAGCCCATCACTGTCCCTTTAGACGGAAACCTATACCACGTCGAATCTATCTCCGCTGCATTAAAGACTCGACAGTATGCTCGGAGTTTTCTCTTTTCTCCTTTCTGGTAAAATGGTCCTTCCCATTCTTTGTAGCTCCATCCAGATGTGCCCAGAAGAATCTTTCCTCTGCCCATCAATCAACCTCCAATACGCTGACAACCTCATCCAAATCGTAATACTTCTTGTCTGGAATCTTGGAAAGCAAGTCAGCCAGGTGAACTCTCTTGCTTGGAGCAAGGTCGATTACTTTCCAGCCTTGATCCTCAATCAACTCCGCCTTAGAAGAGGGAAATCGGGCATCCTCGCTCATAACTTGTCTAGCAGAATCTATTCCCGTAAAAGAAGTGACAGAAGGGAAGACTCCTGTGCTTTTATACTGCTTGAACCTTATGGCGTCGGTGTTCATCCTTACGCCATGATACGAAATGGCTGCGATCCTCGGGTTTGACTTGGTTAACCTTTCGTCAATTTCAACTAATTCCGCATCAGTGAACTGGTAAATGTTGTGTTTTCCCTTGCCAAACAGCCTACTGTAGACAACATCCGACTTGAAACTCGGCTCTTCTCTTGACAAATCGACGGAGTGAACAATGTTAAACTCTTGCATGAGTCTTGTTACCTTGGTTGTCATTGGAGACCTTACTTCCCAAGCAAGACGCACCCCCCCATGGTCTGCTGCTGCAAAGAACTCCCTTGCAGGTTCTATTCTGCCCTCATCGAATATGTGGCTTGGCGGGGTCTCCAAAACCAGGAAATGAGCGTCAAGGATTCTGCAATAGCTAACCATCTGATTGAATACTCTGTAAGCTTCCTCGACTGGTCTTAAGCCTATTCGATGGGTGAGATCTTGATGGCACCTCACGCTGAAGACAAAGTCTTTAGGCACCGTCCTCCGCCATGTTTCAACCCTTCTCGCATCTGGGTATTCGTAGAAGGTGTAATTCACTTCGGTGAAGTTGAAAATCTGAGAGTATGACCTCAACTTGTTTGGAACATTAAGATAGGCCCAGCCGCCTGTTCCAATCAGATACTGAGTCACTGGATCACGCTCTCTAGTTTGCTTTCACTGAATGTGCTCATTAATCTTCATGCGTGACGGTTCACTTTAACTAATCTCTCCACGGCTCCAAAGCGTCGTTCGAAAGATACCTTGAAAAGCAAGAAAAACGCCATCTCAATTCCTCAAACCTCAGGGGAGAAAAGCTATTGTCTCAAAACACGCTAGTCAAGCCAAGGCTCTCTCAAAAGCCACTATCATTCGGTATACCAAGCATTGACAGACTGTTTCCAGGCTTCGCATTAGGCGACTTCGCATGCCTATATGGCCTGCCAACGATTCTACCCTTGTCACTCTTCCTCTCCGTGAAAGCCCAAATGCCACGCGAGCTAGGCGGCTTAGAAACAAAGGTAATCTTCATCGACGGCGGAAACACTTTCAGACTCTACCGAGTCTCTAGCCTGGCACAACTGCACCAATTAGACCCTAGACAAGTCTTGGAGCGAATCGTCATTTCCAGAGCATTCACCGCCTACCAGATGACCTCACTTGTCTTCGAAAAACTGGAAGAAACAGTCAATCGCTTTGACTCAACGCTCGTGATAATCTCGGACATAGCGGGACTGTATCTTGACAAGGATATTCCAACAGCAGAAGCCAAAGAAGTCTTCGCTCAACTAGTCACTTATCTCTCCAAATTCGCGGAAGAAAAGCAGCTAATAGCAATAGCAACATATCTTCCCCACATACGCTCAAGACGGAACACGTTCCTGCACGCAGTAACTTGTGGAAGAGCAAACGTAGTGGCCTCCGTCAGACCAACCAAGTTCGGCCAAGAATTTGTCCTTGAAAAACACCCCGTCCTTGGCTTGGGATACGCAAAGTTTCCGCTACAAGACCTAACGTTAAACGAGTTCATGGAGAAATGAGCAATGGGAAAGACAGTTCCGTCATACCGTATCGCGTTGGACGAAGAGATTGGAAGATGGAAAGGTTTCACACAAGCGCTACGCAGCGAAGACAGAGAAGCCTTTGAACAGCTGATGGACGCTTGCAGAAGCTATGCCTCAGCATCCAGCAATGCTACAAGACCCGTAATTTTCGAGCCAATGGCCATGTCCATCCTGCTCTCCCAACAGAAGAGACTAATCAAGCTAGAGAAGACCCTAGATGCTATCAGAAAATGCTCCAGCCAACCCCACGAGGGTTAGAGGCTGGATACTCGACATCTACCCATCAGCGCTTGGAGAAATCGCCGTCTGGATCATCGGAGAGAATGGAGAACGAATCAGACTCACCGACAAGTTTGAACCCAAGATCTACGTTTCTGGAAAGGAAGAGGACATAGAAAGACTGGCAAGCCGATTCTTCGCTTACAAGGCCATCGCTTCATGGAATTTCACATACAAGTCTGCCCGAGCACAAGACACAGAGAAATCCAAAGTCTTAGAAATCACGTTGGAGGATTGCAGGAAAACCACATCCTTCGTTCGCAGCGTCTTGGAACTTGGGAGATACTTGAGGTATCAGGTGCACAACTGTGACCTGCGGGGCGACCAAGCATACCTCTATGAACGTGGCATCTTTCCATTGGCACTCGTCAACATAGAAACTGAGAAATCTGGACTGAAGTATAGCCTTCAGGATTCTACGGAAAGCACAGACTACCGAATCCCACCTCTGCGAATGATGCGAATATCCGTAGAAATCTGCAAGAAAGGAAAACTCGCAAACCTCAAAGACCCAATAGACAAGATAACCGTAACCCAAGCAGACAACCAGACAACAATAGACACTGGCGATGAAGGAGAAAAACTCTTAAAACTGACGGAAACCGTCAAGGAACTCGACCCAGACATAATCATAACAAACGGCGGGGACTCACATCTATTTCCATACCTCGCGCAAAGAGCAGCCGTCAACAACGTTCTTGACGAGCTCGTCCTGAGCAGAGACGACGTTCCCCTTATCGCTAGACAAACGCGTGGCCGATCCTTCTTCTCATATGGACGTACATACTACAGGGCTCCCTTGAGACGGCTGTATGGCCGTGTCCATGTTGATGAAGCCAACACCTTCATTTTAAGCGAGTGCGGACTCGATGGCCTAATCGAGATAGCCAGAACCTGCATGGTTCCTCTGCACACTGCCTCTAGGTCATCAATAGGTTCAGCCATGAGTTCGCTCCAGTTCTGCCAAGCCTTGAAAGACGACGTTCTGATCCCTCGAAACAAGGGCATCCCAGAAGCTTTCAAATCAGCCTACGAGCTTCTAGTCGGAGACAGAGGCGGCTTCGTCTACGAACCAGAGGTCGGAATCCACGATGACGTCGGCGAAGTTGATTTCGCATCCATGTATCCTTCATTAATGGTTAACAACAACATCTCCGCTGAAACTGTTCTCTGCAAATGCTGTCCCGACTCAAAACTCCGCATACCCGAGCTTGGCTACAACATTTGCGAAAAAAGAGTCGGCGTAGTGCCGAAGGCTCTGAAACCCGTAATCTTGAAAAGACTCGTGTATAAGAGGCTGAAGGCTGAAACTCAAAACCCACAATTGAAGGAAGCTTATGACAATCGGCAGACGGCCCTGAAATGGATCCTTGTAACGTGCTTCGGTTACCTCGGCTACAGAAACGCTAGATTTGGCACTGTAGATGGACATATCGGCGTGTGTGCCCTCGGCCGAGAAGCTTTCCTGAAAGCCTCACACACAGCCGAGAAACGAGGCTTCAGAGTGATTCACGGGATCGTCGATTCATTGTGGCTGAAGAAAGCTGGTGCAACCATAGAAGAGTATCTTGACCTATGCAAGGACGTGAGTGAAGAGATAAAAGTGCCTTTGAATTTTGAAGGCCGCTACAAATGGATAGTTTTCCTTCCTTCCAAGATGCATCCTGCGATTGGAGTTTTGAACAGATACTACGGCGTTAAAGAGGATGGCACGATAAAGATTCGGGGGATAGATGCTCGAAGAAGAGACACCCCCAAGTTTGTATATGATGCCCAGATGGAAATGATTAAGGTGCTGGCTTCTGCTAACAATTCTGGAGAGTTTCTTGGAAAGGTTCCGGAAGCGTTAGAAGTGGTAAGGGAGTATCGAAGGAAGCTACTTGAAGGCGAGGTTTCCATTTGGGATCTGATTATTACGAAGCATTTGTCCAAACCTCTCGAAAGATACAAGCAAAAAGTGAGCCAAGTTATCGCTGCTGAACAACTAATGAAGGAAGGCGCAGAAATCCATGCTGGCAAAAACATAAAATTCTTACTGACTAGCACAGGCAACAAGCACTATGAAAGAAGGGTAAGAGCAGAAGAACTAATCGAAAAAGACACAAACCCAGACATCAAGAAATACCTGCTTCTGCTGTATGCCGCAGCTGCAAACCTCCTAAGTCCTTTAGACTTCACAGAACAAGAAATCTATGAAACAACAAAAGGATACCAACGAACAACTCTTACTCAATATCAGGAAAAGATTGCGACTACTCCCTTCACGCAGTCAGGATCTGCGGGTTCCTGATGCAGACGAAGGTCTACTAATTCTGGAAGAAAGAAGATTGGGAATAGGGCTTAATCGAATCTTCTGTTTCTGTTCTTTCTGGTCAGAGCTACTGCAAGCATGGTCAGAACCATGAGGACTGCTAGAATTGCTGGTGATGAAAACTCGGGAACTACTATGGTCTCGGGTTTGCTTTGGCTGATGCTGGGTCAGCGAATACGTAGCCGTTACCCATGCCAGCGTAGATCTTGCCGTCATACATTATCATGGAAATAGCATAGTAGGCTCCTTCTGTAGCGTTGAACGAGGTTTCCCAGCTCGTTCCGTTGTACGTGAGGATCTTGTTGGCTGTTCCAGCGTAAAGCTTGCCATCATACTCCTCAAGCGAGTAAATCCAATAATCATGGTCAAGCACGGTTGTCCAGTTTTCACCGTCAAACTCGATCACTCTTCCACTGAAGCCTGAACCTCCAAGGTACATTGGTCTTCTCCAACCTTGATCTCTTGTCGCCAAGTACAGTTTGTCATCATACGCTTGCAGGTCAAGAAAAGCGCAAACATCGTCGTAGCTGACTACGGTGCTCCAGTCTGTTCCGTTGAAAGAATACAGCTTTCCACCTGAACCCACGTACATCACATTGTTGAAAACTGCAAAGGAGTCAATACTTCCGAAAGCACCGGAGAAGCTCAGTATAGCTGAAAAGCCTGTGTCTATGTGCCAGTCGTCTGGGTTTTCAGCTGAGCCGTTGCAGTAGTAGAGTTTCGGAGGGTTGTCAAGCATTGTTCCAGCATGAAGCGTGTTGTTGTAGACTCCGAGCGTTTTGATGTAAGTAGGAACTGAAAATATCAGGCTAAACGATGCTCCATCATAGCAGTAAAGCCCGCCTTGTCCACCAAGAACAAGTCTCTCCAAATAAGGCTCAACGGCACTCGTCTTCACCAGCCAGAAATCACCCTCTCCAGCACCGTAAGAGGATGTGATACCCGCCACTGCGTATCCTCCGTCTTGAGTTTGGACCAGAGAATAAGCACCCTCCCATTGTGATCCTCCATATTTCGCAGTCCACTGTACGTTCCCACATGCATCGGTCTTGACTACTGAAGCATCCCTATTCCACCCAGTCGTGTGTCCGAGGCCCGCCAACGCATATCCTCCGTCCTCTGTTTGAATCACGGAATAGGTTCCGTCTTCTCCCGTTTCTCCGTAAGTCTTGTTCCACTGCATGTTTCCAAGGGCGTCCACTTTGACTAGCCAAGGATCCCACGCAGCACCTGAAGCGGTGAAGCCTACCATTGCGTATCCTCCATCACTAGTCTGGATTACAGAACGACACTCTTCCTGCCATGCTCCCTCATAGGTCTGATTCCACTCCATGTTTCCAGCAGCATCCGTTTTAACCAACCAGAAATGTGTTTCTCCTCCCGTAAGCATCGTAGTGCCGGCCAAGGCATATCCCCCATCTTCCGTCTGAATCATAGACCAGGCGAAATCGAATGAGGGCAAGGTTGAGTTGAAACCATAAGTCTTGTTCCACACTTCGTTACCCGCGGCATCAGTCTTTATCAGCCAAAACTGGGCTGCATACCCTTGAGAACCTGTCCACCCTGCTATTGCGAATCCGCCATCACTTGTCTCAACCACAGAATAGGCTTCGTCTTCTTCTTTTCCTCCGTAAGTCTTGTTCCACTGCATGCTTCCATCAATGTTGGTTTTTACTAGCCAGCAATCCCCCAGTCCAACAGAGTAGGAAGAGGTGTATCCCGCAATCGCGTAGCCTCCATCGCTTGTCTGAATCAGAGTGTTCGCGATGTCGCCACCTACTCCTCCGTAAGTCTGGTTCCAAACCATATCGCCCTCACCATCAGTCTTGACCAGCCACGCATCAACTCCAATGCCGAAAGAATAAGTGTAGCCTACAATGGCGTATCCATCGTCATCCGTTTGAACCAGATCTCTAGCATAGTCAGCTTGTGCTCCTCCGTATGTCTGGTTCCATTCGGCTAAGGGACGTTCCAGGTTCGTTGCATTTGCAGGCTCCATAGACGTTATATAGGTTGGCGCTTCTATAGCGTTCCAACCGCTTCCGTTTTTCACATAGAGTTTGTTGTCGGCTGCAGCGTACAGGCTTCCATTGAAAGCAGCGAAGTCAACGATCGGATTATTCCTCGGCTCTGCGAAGTCGAGTTTCCAACCTGAAGGCCACGGATTCATCAAGGGGTAATTGTCTTGGTTTTCTAAGTCAATAACATACGGGTTGTCGCCCATTCCGTCACTGCCAGTCTCATTCTGATATGAACCACTGTACAAGTCAACACCTGCGTAATCACTCCAGTAGTTTCCGCCCGAAGGATAACCATCATCCCAAAAGTTGGTGTATCCAGGCCTTTCGATATACACCTGATGGGCGTTGTCTACGAAATTGTTGTGATAAATAACGTTATTTGAAGAGTAATCGAGGTAGATACCATACCCGTTGTTTGTTATGTTGTTTCCACCTATGCTATTGTTTGGAGCCATCCAGAGGGAGATGCCATCTCGGTTGGTTGTTGTTATGTTGTTTTCAGAAATAGTATTGTTAGAAGACGAGTCGAACTCGATGCCAGACCAGTTGTTTGCTTTTATGCTGTTTCCAGAAAAAGTATTATAGTTAGACATATAGCCGCAGATGCCAATGCCATTGTTTGTTATGTTGTTTCCAGCTATGCCGTTGTTTGAAGACGATTGGAGGTAGATGCCATAATCGTTGTTTTCTATTATGTTGTTTCCAGAAACAGTGTTGTAAGAAGAAAACCAGAGTTCGATGCCACGCACGTTATTTGTTATGCTGTTCTGGCGAATTAATACATCGTTGCTATAGGCGAGTAGTATGCCTTGCCAGTTGTTTTTCAGTTCCAGTCCTTCAACAGTGATATTGGTTGAGTTTACCAGCGCCAAGTATCCAATGTTCGGGTATGTGGATGGATCTATTACAAGATTCTTCTGGTTAATGAAGTAGTATACTGGCTTGCCGTTCACAGTATTCGAAACATCCACATCATTAATAAAATGCAAAAGCGTAGAACCAAATACTGCAAAGCTGTAGTTATTGGCAGCCATAACGTTATTCCTAAGCACATTGTTAGAAGACATGGAGAGCTGGATGCCAAAGTTGTTGTTTGTTATGTTGTTTCCAGAAATGGTGTTATAGTTTGAAGGAGAGTAAAAATAGATGCCATGACCGTTGCTTGTTATGTTGTTTCCAGATATGCTGTTGTTTGAAGAGGAATCGACGTAGATGCCATAGTAGAATACTTTGATTTGTGTATTTTTGATTGTTATGTTGCTTCTTCCTGAGAGGCATATTCCTTTGGAGTAACCAGCTCCTGTGCCTTGAATCGTGTAGCTTGCTCCATCAACCACAATGCTATCCCTCTCCACAACGATTGCGCTTGACAAAATTGGAACTTCTCCAACAATGTTATCGGTTAATGTGTAGGTAATATTGTCAAAACTCGAAATCGGTGCTGTTGGTGGGTCTATGCTCCCGTCAGCCCTAATGTAAATGGTTCCGCTTGCCTTAACGTTTTGAGTGTTGAACGCGAATGCTAGCGTATTCGCTAGAAGCAAAATCGATAACACTATGAAAGATACTCTCTTCATGCTCGCCTGTCTCCTTCCTCCCAGAACTGACAGGTTATTCTGTGATCCGCGTTCCTATTATGATTTATGGAAACGTCTTCTATAGGCATGAAACAAAAACGTATGTGCCCTTTTGAGTCAAACGCAACTCTCACAAAGGCAAGACACCCACAGTCAAGAGCATATTCCATGAGGTCACGATCCAACCATTACTGGTTCGTGCATCATACGAGTCAATTTAATGCCAAGAGTTCAAAACTGTCAAGAACAGAGAAAGGGAATAGTGGGGGAGATGTCTCCAAGAAAGTGCGGGTCCGTACTAGACTGAGGGCATAACTGAGTCTCTAAAACAAAAGTGTAGGACTAGAAAACAAGAGAAAAAGGGGTTTTGTGGGTGACGTCTCCACTGTGGTGGGGGTTCGAATCCCACCCCTCGCCAACAGGCCAAAAAGAACAGGAGTCTGGAAGCCTTAAATTGAGAACTTGTTATCAACAGGGTTAACGTCTTAGGCAAGTCCTACGACAGGTATACAGAAGCTAGAAAACAGAAAAATGGGGAGTTGCGGGAGATGTCGCCACCTCGGTGCGGATAAAAACTTATCGACATAGTTTTTGAGTGTATCTACACGATTTTGGCCTATTTCCGTTTCCGAAAGATTTTGCCGCCATCATTGTACTCGCCTGTTACATACTCGAACCCTGCTTCTATCAGCGTAGTTGCCTCTTTCACGTCGCTTGCAACCCTAGCGGTCCATTGATCGTCTACCGTTTCAAAGATCGTGGCCTCAAGGTCGATGTACTTGAGTGTATTTTGAATTGTTTTGTGGCCTAGGATCTTCTTGACATATAGCACGTCTTTTGTCCTGTGGTATTCCATTGTGCCTTTCCAGTGTCTAAAGGTCGTGAAGCTTATCTTTCTAAGTCTAGGGTTACTGAATTTCTCTGATATTCTCTTTCGTTGCCAGAAGAACGCGTTCTTCAGGTTATCATAGTTTCTGAAGACTGCTTCAGAAGTCTTTGGTAGTCGTTCTAGCATGTTTATGAACTGTTCTGAGACCTTGGAAACTCTGGGGTTATGGCCTTTGATGGGCGTTATGTTCAGTGTTCTTGTTTCCTTGTTGATGTCGATCCATCTGAGCTTAACTAGTTCGCCTGGGTCTGCTCCTGTGTCCTTTAGTCCTTGCAGGAAAGTGCTGATTTTCTTTGATGTTGCCGCTATCAGCTGATCTATCTCTTGTTCTGTTGGAATGAAAGGGAAACTTTCACCCTGCCTGTATCTTGGACGAATCCATTTCAGGTTTTCCATTTTCATGAAGGATTCATATGCGTAGCATAGGAGCATTTTGTAGCTGTCTTTCCACGTCTGCCTAGATAGTGTTTCTTTCACGGTTTCGGGGTCAGAAATGTTGACGCCTAGTCTCACAAGTCTAGCTAGGTTTCCCGTTCGCACTGCAACCGTTTCATCTGGGTAGCCTTGCATCTTACCTGTTTGAGTTACAAGTCTATCAAGCACTGCGGTTAGCTTTCCATGAACCTCATCGGAAATCTTGAGTGTCTTCACCTTCAAACCTAAATCACGTAATCTGGTTTCTTCAAATAATCTTTCTCATAAGAACCATTACGTAACAGATCCTTGACTTCCTCCAGCACTCTTTCATTTCTTTCTGCCCAGTCAGGATAACACGCAACAACCTCAACAGCTTTCGGGTGGCTTGCATCTTCAACCTTGATGACCACATCACTGCTCTTGCCAGACAGGTCACCAACAAGTGCGGACTACCCATCGACTTCTGGAATGTTGATCCAGTATAGGTAGACTCCCTCTGACGAAAAGGCCCTCCCAAACAACTCAGGCGTCACCGTCTTGATCTTGACAAACGGCTGCTGCAGCGGCACGCCCCAAAGACTATGCTTGGGAGCTGGCTGATGAAGGGCCAAGTCAGGTGCTTCGGCCCCGGAAACAGGATAGACTCTGAGAAGGCTAGGGCAGTGAAAATCCTCAAGCGGAGAGTGTTCTGCCACGTGCAGATGGCGCTTGTCTCAGCGATTGACGCCTCATGCTACGCTTGGAGGCCACGCGAACCAGCCGGCGCCTCAGCTCAAGAATTCTTCCCCAAACTAGGACAATAAAGCCTCTCGGATGCCTTATTGTCAATCACCGCGCAAGAATTTCTATGCCTGGGGCTTACGCGTTTCCTCAAAAATTCTTCTCCAAACAGGAACTATAAGCCCTCGGCTACCCTTCATAGTTCCACCCCAACCCACATTTTTCTAGGCACCAAAGAAAGAGTTGAAACCCCACACGTGATATGAATAAAAAAAGAATTCTTTTTTTTCAACATGCAGCCCTATGAAGAGACAGCAGCATTTCTCACCTGAAAAGCTAGCCAAGCACTCAAGAAACCAGTCTCTCTGTTCATGGCCTTGGCCCATATGCGTTTGAAGAGGGCTAATTATGGTTCTCTTGAAACCACTTCTCTTCAACGCGCTTTTCTAGAACCCTGTTTCAAGGGGGCTGGTTTCAAGGTACCTTCAACGGGTTTTTTCCTAGGGGAAGGTAACTGAAGACAAGGTACCTTCAATGAGGGAAATCCTGTTTCAAGGTAACTGGTTCAAGAGGACTGGTTTGAAGAGGCCAGTTTTATTCGCGTGATTTTGGCCATTAGCGACCTACCCCTATCCCCCTACCCTCTTTCTCCTTTCGTAACCCGAAACAAGAAAAAAGAAGGGGTTTGCGGGTGATGTCTCCACTGTAACGCGCTCCTCATGCACGTGAAGCCAGTTTGAAGAAGTCACGTTCAGTTAACATGCCTACTAGCTTCTCATCATCAACAACTAGTAAGGCTCCCACGTCCCTTTCCTTCATAGTTCTTGCGGCTTCAGTTACGTCTGCATCTTGGGAAGTCGTTACCAGTTTCTTCGTGCCTATCTGTGCCGCTGGAGTCTGGAGAACTTGGAGGATGGTTCCGGAGCGTAGGTGTTGAAAGACTTCGCCTGATCCAAAAAACCTAACAATATCCATGGCGGTGATTATGCCCACAAGTCTTCCATCTGAGACGAGGGGTAGACGGCGAAAGCTTTTTCCCACCATTTCTCTCCCGGCTTCAATGATTGTTGTTTCACCAGTGCCAGTGACCACTTTTTTTGTCATCAAAGCTACGACCTTGACTCCTTTGGCTCTTCCTTCGAAGACACCTAACAAGTCTTTTTCAGTGACAATTGCAAGTACTCTGCTCGCGTTATCTACGACTGGCAAGCCGCCTACTCCATGTTGCCTCATAAGCTCAATCGCGCTCCCTATGGTGGCAATATCTCTCACTGTGGGTGGGTTTGGTCGCATAATAGATTTGACTGGTTCATTTATCGCTTTGAAAAAGGATCCATCGAGTCCTCGTTGAATGATCTCGAATTTTCTGCCTCCTCCTAAGTAGTCTACAATATCGGTGCTCGTGACTATTCCCTGAAGGGCCCTCGTTCTAGGATCCACGATCGGTATACGCCGGAAGCCTTCTTTTGCCATGATTTGAACAACGTCATAGACGGAAGTCGTGAGCACTGCTGTGATAACTGGACGCTTGGCAATTGTCATGATTTCTCCTTGGCGATCAGACCATTCAGCTTTCAGCTTTGCCAGCTCACAACTCCTCCTCTTCGCCTGAGGTTCCCGCATATTTGGTCGCTTGGATCCATGCTCAATAATTACGAACCCCAAGCATTAATCCTATATGAGCTGGAACTAGTATAAATCGCACGCGCTTCAAATCTGTTAGCCTACTAATAGAAAGAAAAAAAGGAGGGTTGCGGGAGACGTCGCCACCATGTTCGTGATAAACTCTTAATCCCCCTGGTTTTGCGTTTAACCCACATATCATTTGAACCTTTTCGGTTTTCTGAAGATTTTGGCGTCGTTGAAGTCGCACACGTATTCTGAAGAGCTTCTCGTATCATCTTCCATTCGGAACAAAAGACGCCTACGTCAAAGAGATAGCGACGGCGGACCTGAACAAGCTAGCTCACCTGATCAAGATCTGTGGATTCCTGATGCAGACAAAGGGTCTATCTGTTCTGGGAAAAGTGTGAGAGTCAGGCTTTCCGGCAATAGGAAAAGAGGGCCACCGGCGTTGGCCAGAGTAAGTGCCCGAAACGATAGATGGACATGTCGCTTGTTCAGGTAGTCAGGGACCCAGTCCTTTGTAGCACAGTAGGAACAGTGACAAGTCTTTACCGTCAACCTTGCCATCGCAGTTATAGAATTGAGGTGGGACTCCTCCGCCTAAATCGCCTAGGTACATTGCTTCAGCCGGAGCAGTTCCTCTGTAGCATTGAAGGAATAACGCCAAGTCCTTACCATCAACAGAGCCATCACAGTTAAAGAACGCTGGAGGAACTCCTCCTCCCAAGTCGCCGACTTTTGTTACGAGTATGGAGCCGTCTGTGCGGTTGTTGTCTGCTGTGTCGGTTTCGCCCGGAACTGGCCAAGCATACGCGCTTATGGTGTGGCCATAAGCAAAGCCAGTAGTGTTCCAAGTGAAGGTTAGGGTTGTTTGTTGGCTTGGATCTAGGCTAAGGATAGTTAGTGTTTGGATAGCAGTGTTATTGACGTATACGGTCACATCTATGATAGTTTCTGTGTAGCTGCCTATATTTCCAACAGAGACTTCTATGGGTAAAGAGTAGCCTGGATAAACAACAGTTCTGGAAGGCGTAATGTTTTTAACAGCTACATTATGCGATGAACTACCAAAGGCATAAACCTTGCCATTACATGATCCAACGTAGACTTTGCCGTCAGCCACGGCAGGAGAAGAATACACATAGGCGCCTGTTGTGTAGTTCCAGATGTATGCTCCAGTTGAAGCATCCAGACAATAAACATTGAAATCGTCTGAGCCTAAGTAGACTTTACCATCAGCCACCGCGGGAGAAGAAACCACCCTCTCTCCTGTTGTGTAGCTCCAGATGTATGCTCCAGTTGAAGCATCCAGACAATAAACATTGAAATCGTCTGAGCCTAAGTAGACTTTACCATCAACCACGGCAGGAGAAGAAAATACCTCGGCACCTGTATGGTAGTTCCAGATGTATGCTCCAGTTGAAGCATCCAGACAATAAACATTGCCATCCCATGATCCTATGTAAACATTGCCATCAACAACAGCAGGAGAAGACCACACCGCCGCGCCTGTTGTGTAGCTCCAGATGTATGCTCCAGTTGAAGCATCCAGACAATAAACATTGCGATCATATGATCCTACGTAGACTTTACCATCAACCACAGCAGGAGAAGAAATAACGTGGTCTCCTGTTGAGTAGTTCCAGATGTATGCTCCAGTTGAAGCATCCAGACAATAAACATTGCCATCCCATGATCCTATGTAAACATTGCCATCAACAACAGCAGGAGAACCATCCACCTCGGCACTTGTATTGTAGCTCCAGATGTATGCTCCAGTTGAAGCATCCAGACAATAAACATTGCGATCATCCTCTGATCCTATGTAGACTTTACCATCAACCACGGCAGGAGAACCCCACGCCAACATCACCGCGGCTGTTGTGTAGTTCCATATGTATGCTCCAGTTGAAGCATTCAGACAATAAACGTTGCGATCATTTGATCCTATGTAGACTTTGCCATCAACCACAGCAGGAGAAGAATCTACCCAGCAACTTTCATGACTCCAAACAATGCTGCTTGTGTTTGGTGCTTCGGATGTTGAGTATCCTTTGCGGTTCAAGTCATGGCGGAACATCGGCCACCAATCAACTAGCTCCTCACTTCCTTCATTTCGAATGGTTACTGTTGGTGGGTCTATTGAGCCGTCAGCCCTGATGTAAACTGTTCCGGTTGCCTCAACGTTTCGGGTAGTGAACGAAACCGCTAGCATACTCGCTAGAAGCAAAATAGACATCATTATGGAAGATGCCCTCTTCATCCTCACCTTCTCCTCCTTTACAAAACCGACAGAATATCTTATGATGCAAGTTCCTATTATTGCTTACGGAAACATCCTCAAGAGGCATCAGAAAACAAATGCACACGCCCTATTGAATCAAACGCAACGCTGGACGAAACGGGAACCAAGAAGCAGCGGACTCCACAATCGGTCAAGTCGACAAGAGAATCAGCTTCTGCATCATACGAGTCGCTTCCAAACTCACAAAGCCAAACCACCTAGACGATACGCTTCGAAAAAGAAGGGTTTGTGTTGGTCTAATGGAGACATCTCCACTATGGACGGGGATACCTCACCCCGGCCACTTCTCAAGAAAGCAATATATCTGATGCCTTAACATAAAAAAGGGGATTTGTGCGGGAGATGTCGCCTCCTAACTGGCGATAAAAACTTATCGAAATGAATAGTCAAACACTCACTGTGAGAGCAGGATTAGCGAATGAGAAAACCAAAACTGCATGCCAAAGTAATAGTCTTGGACTTAGATGGCACGATAATGGATTCGAAAGAGGCATACTTTGAAGCCTTGACCACGGCTCTTAGAATCATAGGTAAAGGGAAGATCCATTCAAGAGCGGGGATGGAGATTCCGAAAAGACTTGAACAGGGCTTGCCCATAGAAGATTTAATGGAAGGAATCGACGCACAGAGTTTCTTGAAAACGTACCTAGAAGCTTATTACAGAGCAACCGCCACGAAAACCAAGCCACTGCCGAACATTCCAAACACGCTGAGCAGACTGTCAAAGAAGGCAAAGCTTGCGGTGATCACGATGCGCCATGTTCCCGGAAGAGAAGTGTTAGAAGAGCTGGAAAGGTTTGGCCTGGCGAAATACTTTCAACAGGTAATAACTGCACTTGACCCTTGCAGACCTAAGCCTTCCCCAGAAGCATTAATAGAATGCACAAGAAGACTCGGTGTAGAAACACATGAATGCATAATCGTAGGCGACTCCGTAGTAGACATAAGAGCTGGAAAAAACGCTGGAGCACAAACAGTTGCGGTTTTATCTGGAATTTTCTCTCGCGAAGAGTTGGAAACGGAGAAACCAGACCTAATCTTGGAAAGCGTCAGCGAACTCCCAGATTTTCTAGAATAGCCAAAGAAGAGGGCTTTGCAATATTCCTGAAACCGAAATATAGCTGAAAATTATCGAATAAAGTTATAGAACCAAACACGAATAAAGCTTAATTAACGCTTCATGCCCTTGTTTTGAGTGGAGAAGGCTTCGAAGCGGGAATATCCCATGAACTTTGTGGAAACGTTGTTGTCGGAGAAACTCAAAGACAAGAATCCCATG
>Ga0315274_10003002_pt1 | contig 25106 bp, 14 predicted proteins | sample YL17G02_20_MG_FD_203700 | JGI IMG/M metagenome (GOLD analysis project Ga0315274, IMG submission 203700) | Sediment microbial communities from Yellowstone Lake, YNP, Wyoming, USA - YL17G02_20 | ecosystem: Environmental > Aquatic > Freshwater > Lake > Sediment | place: USA: Wyoming | collected...
ACGGCGCTTCGCCTCGAGGTCGGCCACGACGAGCGCGGCGACTGGGACCTGCTGGTCCGCGTCGACGGCAAGGAGGTCCTCAGGAAGACCGTCGGCAAGGACACCGCCCCGAACACGTGGATGGAGGTGCCCGTCGACCTGTCCGCGTGGGCGGGCAAGGAGGTCCGGCTGGAACTCGTCAACCAGCCGACCGAGTGGTCGTGGGAGGCGGCGTTCTGGTCGAAGATCGAGATCGCCAGCGAGTAGCCGACGACCGCCGGGGAGGACCGCGTGAACGCGTGGATCGGCTGGACGGCGGCAGCCGTGCTGACCGCCTACCTCGCCGTCGCGGCCGCGACGCCGGCGGGCGCGGGCCCCGTCCCCCGGCGGGGGCCGCTCGACCCGCGCGGGCGCATCCACATCCCCATCGGCATCGCGAACACGCTCGACAGCCTCAAGACGTTCGTCGAGGCCGAGGGCGGCTTCTCCCCCGGTGTCGCCACGTACGGCATCTCCTTCTGGGTGTTCGACCCCGAGACGGAGAAACTCACCGCCTCGACCATGGACGGCGTCGCGACCGAGCACGGCCTGGCGCCAGGCGGGCACCTCATCCCGTGGACGACGTGGCAGGCCGGCCCCGTGCGCGTCCGGACCGAGGTCTGCGAGGTCCGCCGCGCGTCGCCCGAGGGCGACGTGTTCGTCGTCGCGGCCCGGGCGGCGCTCGCGAATGCGTCGGACAAGGAATGCCGGGTCGTCCTGTACGCGGTCCTGCGGGCGGTCGGGCCGGCGGGCGGGGACGTGAAACAGATGGCCGTCGGCCAGGCGGGCGACGCCCTGCTCGTGGACGGCCACGCGGCCCTGGTCGCGGGCGAGAAGCCGACGATGGCTGGCGTCTTCGCCCAGGACCTCGACGAGCAGGCGATCGCCGAGAGCGCACCGCCGCCGGCGACGTCGGCCGAGTCACCTGGGGGGAACTGCTCGGGCGCGATGGCGTTCGACCTGGTGATCCCGCGCGGCCAGACGCGCACGGTCGGGTTCATCTGCCCGGTCCTCGCGGGCCGCCGCGCGGTCGCTCACCAGTGGGACGGGACGAGCCCGTGGGCCCAACTCGACCTCGCGAAGCCGAACCCGGCCGAGGGCGGCACGCTCCAGCCCGACCCCGGCCTCGCCTACTGGCGGGACCTGCGGGCCGACGCGATCTTCGACAAGGCGCGGGCCTACTGGCAAGACCTCGTGGGGCGCACACGCGTCCGCGTGCCGGACGGGCGGTGGGCGGAGTGCCTGGCGGCCATCGCGGGCCACGCGGCCATGGCGATGAACTCGGGCGCGCCCGACGTCGCGGTCGTCAACTACAACGTGTTCAACCGTGACGGCGTGTACGTCGCGAACATCCTCCAGAAGGCCGGCCGCGCCGACCTCGCCGCCGAAGCGATCTACTATCTCCTCGCCCACCCCTTCAACGGCCGCGTCGCCGTCGAGGCCGACAACCCGGGCCAGGTCCTCTGGATCCTGGGCGAGCACTGGAAGTTCACGCGCGACCGGGCGTGGCTCGAGCGGGTGTATCCGAGTGCGCGGAAACTGGCGGCCATGGTCCGCTACGGCCGCACGACGCCCGGCCCGCACGTCGTCAAGGCCGACAGCCTGGAGTTCGGCGACGCCCTGCCCCCGGACCGCTCCGACGACCCCCCCGCCCTGCGGCGGCAGGAACTCAAGCCCGGCTCGTGCGACGGGCACCACCCGGAGTACACGGAGGCGTTTGACGTGGCGGGCCTGCGGGCCGCGGCCGCACTCGCCGCCGCGGCGGGCCGCGAGGACGACGCGCGGGCGTGGGACGACCTCGCGCGGTCCCTCTTCGACAAGTACGACGCCGCGTTCGGCGGGCGTCTGGCAAAGGACTACGGGAGTTACGCGGTCCTCTGGCCGTGCCGCCTCTACCCCCTGGGCGAGGGCAAGGCGCACGAGCGGTTCCGCGGGGTGGGCAAGCGGGGGCCGGCCGGGTGGCGGTACTTCCCCCTGGCGACGGCCCACCAGGGCCTCCTGGCGGGGAACAGGGAGGCGGGCTGCGCGACGCTTGCCGCGCACCTCGCCCACGAGCAGATGCGCGGGTGGTACGCCTTCGACGAAGGAGGCGAGTCGGGCCCCGGCGGATGGGGCCACGTCCGGACGACGTGGAAGCCGAGCGTCGCGATGCCGCACGGCTGGGCGATCGCGGAGATGTGGCTCCTCCTGCGCGACGCGATCCTCTTCGAGGACGAGGACCGGCTGGTCCTGCTGGCGGGCGTGCCGCCGGAATGGTTCACCGCCGCCGAGGGCATGGCGTTCGAGGGGATGCCGACGTGGTTCGGGCCGTGCACGTTCCGCTACGAGGCGGCCGCGGGCAAGGCGACGCTGGACCTCGCGGAGGCGGCCGCGCCGCCGGGGGGCTACGTCCTGCGCCTGCCGCCCGAGTTGAGCGCGTCGGTGGAGGCGGACGGGAAGGCGGCCGCGGGATCGGCGTCGGCAGAGTTCGCGCTGCCGGCGGGAACCAAGCAGGTGCGGATCGCGTTCGGCGCAGGGAAGTAGGGCTCAGGCACGTCTCGGCGCGACGCTCCGCCGTCGCGCTCACTCCTTCGTAGCACCCAGTTCGATGGGGCACGGCTGGAGGCCCCAGATCTCGCGGGCGTATTCGACAATGGTCCGGTCGGAACTGAAGCGGCCCATGTTCGCGATGTTGACGACGCTCATGCGCGTCCAGCGGTCGCGGTCGCGGAAGGCCTCGTCGACGCGGCCCTGGCACTCGAGGTAGCCCTCCAGGTCGGCCAGGTGGAAGTACGGATCGCCGTGGGTGAGGAGCGAGTCCCAGACGGGCCTGTAGAGGCCGGGCTGTTCGAGGTTGAAGAACGCGCCCTGGAAACAGTCGACGATGCGTTTGACCTCGGGCAACCGGTGGTAGATCGCCCAGGGGTCGTAGGCGCCCGGCCGCCGGAGGGCGTCGATCTCCTCGACGGTGCTGCCGAAGAGGAAGAAGTGCTCGTGGCCGACGGCGTCGCGGATCTCGATGTTGGCGCCGTCGAGGGTGCCGATCGTCAGCGCCCCATTGAGGGCGAACTTCATGTTGCCCGTGCCGGAGGCCTCGGTGCCCGCGGTGGAGATCTGTTCGCTGAGGTCGGCGGCCGGGATGATCCGCTCGGCCAGCGAGACGCAGTAGTCGCTGAGGAAAACCATCTTCATGCGGCCGGCGACGTCGGGGTCGCTGTTCACGATGGTGGCGAAGTCGTTGATGAGTTTGATGACGAGTTTGGCCATCGTGTAGGCGGGGGCCGCCTTGCCCGCGAAGACGAACGTGCGCGGAACGACGTCGGCGCCGGGGTTGTCCTTCAGCCGGAAGTACCGGTGCATGATGTGCAGGACGTTCAGGAGCTGGCGCTTGTACTCGTGGAAGCGCTTGACGTGGACGTCGAAGAGCGAATCGGGGTCGACGCGGATGCCCACGGCCTGCTCGATGAGTTGGGCGAGCCGGAACTTGTTCTGGCGTTTGACGTTCCGCAGGCGGCGCTGGAACTCGGCGTCGTCGGCCAGGGGCTCCAGGCGCTTGAGTTGGCCGAGGTCCTTGATCCACCCGTCGCCGATCGTCTCGGTGATGAGGCGGGCAAGCCAGGGGTTCGCCTCCAGGAGCCAGCGGCGCTGCGTGATGCCGTTCGTCTTGTTGTTGAACCGCTCGGGCCACAGGTCGTGGAAGTCCCGCAGCAGCCTCTGCTTGACGAGTTCGGAGTGGACGGCGGCGACGCCGTTGACGCTGTGGCTGCCGACGACGGACAGGTGGGCCATGCGGACGGACGGCTCGGGCCCCTCCTCGATGAGGCTCATGCGGCACACCCGGTCGAGGTCGTTGGGGAACTTGTTCATGACCTGGCGGAGGAACCGGCGATTGATCTCGTAGATGATCAGCAGGTGGCGCGGCAGGAACTCCTGGAAGAAACGGGTGGGCCACTTCTCGAGGGCCTCGGGCATGAGCGTGTGATTCGTGTAGCCGAAGGTCCGCACGGCGATGTCCCACGCGAGTTCCCAGCCGATGCCCTCCACGTCCACCAGCAGGCGCATCAGTTCCGCCACCGCCAGCGACGGATGCGTGTCGTTGAGTTGGATGGCCACCTTGTCCGGGAAGGTCGCGAAGTCCGAGGAGGCGGCCTTGAACCGGCGGACGATGTCCTGGAGAGAACAGGAGACGAAGAAGTACTGCTGGCGGAACCGCAGTTCACGCCCCTGGAGGATCTGGTCGCTCGGATAGAGGACCTTGGTGATGTTCTCGCTCAGCATCTTCTGCTCGTAGGCGCGGATGTAGTCGCCGTGGTTGAAGAAGTCGAGGTCAAACTCCTCGGTGGCCTTGGCGGACCAGAGGCGGAGGTTATTGACCGTGTTGTTGCCGTACCCGGCGATGGGGAAGTCATAGGGCACGCCGATGACCGTGGCCGCCGGGACCCATCGCGGCCGATAGCGGCCGTCGCCGTCGAACTCGCCCTTGACCTCGCCGCCGAACTGCACCTTGAACTGGAACTCCGGCCGCTCGATCTCCCAGGGGTTTCCGTGGCGGAGCCAGTTGTCGGGCTCCTCGACCTGGTAGCCGTCGCGGATGACCTGGCGGAAGATGCCGTAGTCGTAGCGCACGCCGTAGCCGTAGGCGGGGAACTCGAGGGTAGCGAGCGAATCGAGGAAGCAGGCCGCCAGGCGCCCCAGGCCGCCGTTGCCGAGCGCCGCGTCGCGCTCGACCGCCTTCAGGCGCTCCCAGTCGAGGCCCAGTTGGTCCAGGGCGCGGCCGACGGCCTCGTCCAGGCGCAGGTTGATCACGTTGTTGCCCATGGCGCGCCCGATGAGGTATTCCATCGACAGGTAATAGACCCGCTTCACATCGCGCTTGTAGTAGGCTTGGCTGGTCTCGACCCACCGCTCGATGAGCCGGTCACGGACGGCCATCGCCAGGGCGAAGTACCGGTCGTGGTCGGTGGCCGAGTACTCGTCCTTGGCCAGGGTATACTTCAGGTGGTTCTCGAAAGAGAGGCGGATGGCGTCCGCCGTGCCGAGTTTGTGGTAGTCGCGGAACAGGACTTCTTCCGGGGACACCGCGGGCGTGGTCGGAGCGGTCGTCAAGGCCGTCCTCCTCATCGGCGGGCCCCCGCAGGCGACCCCCAGCCCCCCTGGGAGGCGCCGGCAGGGCCAAGCCCGTCAGTTCTTCATTCATCGGCGCGCATGGCCCCGGCGGTCAAGTCCTTCCGACCGCCGGGCGCGCCAGCCCAACGCCCGCAACGGCTGACGGCTGCCGCGACCCCGGGACGATAGCACCCCCGGGCCGCGGTGTCAACGCGGCGTCGTCCGCCCGCGCGCAACGGCCGCGCGGGGGGCGAATTGACACCTGCCGCCACCGCCTGATATACTGCTGCGGGAGACATACCCCCGCCGGATGAGCGGAGCGGGGAACCTCTGCATTAGGGTCCGTTCCTCAGCACGATGGCCCTTGAGATCGTCGGCGAATGGGTTGGCAAGGCCGCGCGGCTTCTGTTCGGGTCGCGGAACGAGCGGCTGGTGCGCGCCTACCGGGAACGGGTCGAGGCCATCAACGCCCTGGAGCCCGAGTTCCAGGCCCTCTCGGACGAGGCCCTGCTCGCCAAGACCGCGGCGTTCCGCAAGCGCGCGGCGGGCGAGTCGCTCGACGACCTGCTGCCGGAGGCGTTCGCCGCCGCACGCGAGGCCGCCAAGCGCACCATCTGGCTCGGCCACGCCGAAGCCCCGCCCGACTTTCACCCCGAGGTCCAGGACCTCATCCGCAAGGCGATGCGGGGCGAGGCCAGCCTGCTGGACCCTGCAACCGGCAAGCCCGTCGAACTCTACGGCCTCTACGGGATGCGGCCGTACGACGTCCAGTTGATCGGCGCGATGGTCCTCCACGACGGGCGGATCGCCCAGATGATGACGGGCGAAGGCAAGACGCTCGTGGCCTCGCTGGCGGCCTACCTGAACACCCTCTCGGGCCGGTCGGTCCACGTCGTCAGCACGAACGACTTCCTCGTCCGCATGGGCCGCGAGTGGAACGAGCCGATCTTCCGGCGGCTGGGCCTCTCCGTGGGCGCCATCCAGGCCCAGATGGAAAGCGCCGACCGCCAGGTCCAGTACGCCTGCGACGTAACCTACGGCACGAACAACGAGTTCGGCTTCGACTACCTGCGCGACAACATGAAGACGAGCCGCGCCGAGCAGGTCCAGGGCCCCCTGGACTACGCCATCGTAGACGAGGTGGACTCGGTCCTGATTGACGAGGCCCGGACGCCCCTGATCATCTCCGGCCCCGCGTTCGAGTCGACCGAGAAGTACATGAAGGCCGACGCGGTGGCGCGGCAACTGAAGCCCGACCGCGACTTCGAGATCAAGGAGAAGGAGCACCAGTGCCCGATGACCGAGGAGGGGGTCCGCCGGGCCGAGGAACTGGCCGGCGTCGGCAGTTTCTACGTCGCGGGCAACATGGACTGGCCGCACCTCATCGACCAGGCCCTCCGCGCCCATAACTTGTACAGGCGCGACAAGGACTACGTCGTCCAGGGCGAGGACGTCATCATCGTCGACGAGTTCACCGGCCGCCTCATGCACGGGCGGCAGTGGTCGGACGGCCTCCACCAGGCCGTCGAGGCCAAGGAGCGGATCCGCGTCAAGGAAGAGACGCAGACCATGGCCACCATCACCCTCCAGAACTATTTCCGCATGTACGGAAAACTGGCGGGCATGACGGGCACGGCCATGACCGAGGCCGAGGAGTTCTACAAGATCTACAAACTCGACGTTGTCGAGATCCCCACCAACCGGCCCCTGTCGCGCATCGGCCACAGCGACGTCGTCTTCCGCACCGAGCGCGAGAAGTTCCAGGCCCTCGTCGAGGAGATCAAGACCTACCACGACCGCGGCCTCCCCATCCTGGTGGGCACGACCAGCATCGAGAAGTCGGAGCGCCTGAGCGGGCTCCTCACGCGGACCTACGGCATCCCCCACGAGGTCCTCAACGCCAAGTTCCACGAGAAGGAGTCCGAGATCGTCGCCCAGGCCGGGCACCAGCACGTGGGCCCCGACGGGAAGAGGAAGGGCAACGTCACGATCGCCACGAACATGGCGGGGCGCGGCACGGACATCCAACTCGGCACCGGCGTCGTCTTCCGCACCTGCTTCGGCCCGTGGGACCTCTCCAGGCAGCAGATCCCCTCGGACTTCGGGCACAAGTGCTGCGTCGGGTGCCCGGAGTACGACCCGCGCACCAACTGCGCCCACTGCTTCAAGCCGAAGATCGACCCGGCATTCCCGAAGCGCGGGCGGACCGAGTGCGTCGAGGACCCGCCGTGCGGCCTGCACATCGTCGGCACCGAGCGCCACGAGGCCCGCCGCATCGACAACCAGTTGCGCGGCCGGTCCGGCCGCCAGGGCGACCCCGGCTCCAGCCGCTTCTTCCTCGCGCTCGAAGACGACCTGATGCGCATCTTCGCCAAGGACTGGGTCTCGGGCGCGCTCCAGAAACTCGGCATGGAAGAGGGGATGGCCCTGGAGCACCGGTGGCTGACGCGCGGCATCGAGAACGCCCAGAAGAAGGTCGAGGAGCGGAACTTCGGCTACCGCAAGCACCTCCTCGAGTACGACGAGGTGATGGACCGCCAGCGCAAGATCTTCTACGGGCGCCGGCAGAACATCCTCGAGTCGGACGACCTGCGGGAGTTTGTCTGGAGCCTCCTTACGGAGAGCGTCGAGGTCGCCTGCGGCACCTACCTCGCGCCGGCCTACAGTTACGAGACGATCGCCGAGTGGGCGCGGCGGAACCTCGCCGTCCAGGTGGACCTCGGCCAGATCGAGGGCAAGGACCCCGAGCAACTCGCCGACTTCCTCCGGGCCGAGGCCCGGCAGGCCGCCCGCGACACCATCGACGAGACCCTCGGCGAGTTCCTCCCGGAGGAATACGACTCCGACGACCAGAAGCCCGGCAACGAGGAGGACGACGAGGGCTACGAGCCGCCCGCCAAGGCCGACTACCGCGGCCTGGTGTCGTGGGCGAAGGCCCGCCTGGACGTCGAGGCGAAGGAGTCCGACCTCAAGCACCTCACGCGCGACGAGATCCTCGAGCGCCTGGCCGCCGCCGCCGCCCAGCGCATCGACGCCCTCGACACCTCGGTCCTGGCGAAGTGCCTCCAGGAAGACTTCCGCCTGGCCGCCCTGGCCGACTGGGCCCGCATGAAGTTCGACTTCGACCTCAAGCCTGCCGACTTCGCCGGCAAGGACCGCGACGCCGCCGTCGCCCTCCTCACGGACCGCCTCCAGGCCTTGTACGAGGAGAAGGAGCGGACCTACCCCATCGAGTTCGCCATTGAGGAGTTCCTCACGCCCCAGATCGGCCAGGGGAACCAGGACTTCGACGGCCTGGCCGGGTGGGCGTCGCGGTATTACCTGACGGAAGTCTCGGTCCACGACATCCGCCACCGGAATCCGCGCCACGTGCGTGACGCCGTGCTCGCGATCGCCCGCGAGTTCGAGGCGACCGACCGCCTCCGTGCGACGATCTCGCAGGGTGTGAAGGCCTGCCCGCCCAAGGGCGACCCCGCATCGCCGGAGGCGTGGCAGCCGCTCGCCCAGTGGGCGCGGCAGGCGTTGGGCCTGGAGGTCACGCCGAACCAGTTGGCCGACGCCCATGCCCGCGCCGGCCGCGAGGCCCAGCCCGACGAGGCCGGCGACGGCAACGGTCGTCCGGAGGCCGCCCCCGCCGAGGACCCCGCCGCCGCGTTCCTGTGCGCCCGGGCCCGGGCCGACCGCCGCAGCCGCATGACCGAACTCGAACGGTACCTCCTCCTCCAGGTCCACGACACCTCGTGGAAAGACCACCTGCTGACGATGGACCAGATCAAGGCGAACGTGGGCCTGCGCGGCTACGCGGAGAAGCAGCCCATCATCGAGTTCAAGCGCGAGGGCCTCGAGGCCTTCGAGAAGATGCTCGACTCGGCCCGCGAGAAGTTCACCGACCTGTTCTTCAAGGCCCGCTGGGTCCGCCAGGAGGCGCTGGCGAAGATCTGGGCCGGCCAGTCGAGCCAGCACGCCGAGGCCGCCAGCGCCTACGCCGCCCAGCAGCAGGCCGCACTGGAGGCCCATCGCCAGGCCCAGATGGCCCAGGAGGGCGAGTCGGCCATCAAGACTATCATTCGCGACCAGCCCAAGGTCGGCCGCAACGATCCCTGCCCCTGCGGGAGCGGGAAGAAGTACAAGAAGTGCTGCGGCCGCCGGGCGTAGGCCCCGGCCGTCCCGGGCGCAGCAGCAGACAGGTTCGGCACGGGTGCCGCCGGGCGAAGCCGGCGCCCCGTGCCCCGATATCGGAGCCAGCGATGAAGCGTCGCGCGATGGGCCTTCTCTCCCTCCTCGGTCTCCTCCTGGCCTCGCCGATGCTGGCCGCCGAGGAGAAGCCGCTCGCCACCGAGCAGGCGCCCGAGGCGTTCGTCAAGGCGGCCGACACCGTGGCCAAGGAGGTCGAGACCCTCCGCGGGTGGAAGTTCAAGGAGCCCGTCAAGAAGGCCCTGTGCACGCCCGACGGCGTGCGCGCGTACATCGCGAAGCAGATCGACAAGTATTACCCCGCCGGGAAGACCGACCAGGTTCAGGCTGCGCTGCGGCTGGCGGGCCTGATCCCCGAGACGTGCGACCTCCGCGCGACCGTCCTCGACCTCCTCCAGGGCCAGGTCGAGGGCTTCTACGACACCGACTCGAAGACCCTCTACCTGGTGAAGCGCAGGGACGTCGCGTACGACGGCCTCCTCCAGCGTGTCCTCATGGCCCACGAACTCACGCACGCGCTGGACGACCAGTATCTCGACCTGGACAAACTGATCGAGACGGGCGAGCGCCTCGAAGACACCGACCTGGCCCACTCGGCCGTGGCCGAGGGGTCCGCCACCAGCCTGATGATGCGCTACATGATGCAGGCCCAGGCGGCCGGCGGCGTCGACCAGGCGGACCTCGAGGCCTACATGAAGGAGGAGGCCGAACAGGGCCGCTCCCTGCTCGACGCCCCGCCCTACTTCCACTGCATGATGGCCTCGTACGTGTGCGGCATGTACTTCCTCAACAAGGGCAACCTGCTGGCGCTGGCCATGCCCACGTCGAAAGGCGTGGCCGACGAGTTGCTGGCCGCCGCCAAGGATCCCCCTGCGTCCACCGAGCAGATCCTCCACCCGGAGAAGTACTGGGACGCCGAGAAGAGGGACCCGCCCGTCACGGTGACCGACGCCGACGTGGAGAAGGCGATCGCCCCGCCGGGCTACCAGGTCGTCCACCGCGACACGTTCGGCGAGATCCTCGCGGCCGTCGTCACGCAGCCGAAAGACCGAAAGCCCAACCTGATGCTCATGGGCCTGCCGACCTACTGGACCTGTCCGGCCGCGATCGGCTGGGGGGGCGACCGGTTCTACGTGCTCGCGGCAGGCAAGACGGCCGCCGAGGCCGCCAAGCACCTCAAGGACCTTAAGGGCGTCTGGGTGACGCTGTGGGACACCCCGCAGGACCGGGACGAGTTCGTCCAGGCCTACGAGTCGAACGCCCCCGCGGCCCTGCGAGGCACCTCCAAACTCGGCAGCCTCGGCGCCGTGTTCTTCTTCGGGTTCACGGACGCCGAGCGCGAGGCGGCCGAGAAGAACCTCAACGCGTCCCCGCCCAAGTTCCGCCACGGCGAAAAAACGTGGACCCCCTGGGCCCTCTGAGACGGGGCCTGCGGCGGGGCGTTCGAGGGGCCGGCCGGCCGCGATGCGGCCGTGTCGTCCCTCGCCTTGGCGGGAACGGGTCCTGGGTCCGATAACACCTCCTGGCGCAGAAACCCTATAAGTGCCTTCACAACAAGGGCTTAGGACGCCCATGGCCGCCCCGGGGGTCCGCGGCCTCCGGACGCCGGGCCGGAATCCGCCCGGAAGGGCCTCCGTGATTTGCCTCAGCCGGGATTGTCCGTATACTTCCTTCCGGTCACCGTAGTTGTCGCACACCTGAATTGTGCTTCCCCTACTGCATCGACCCATGCCCTTCTCGCCGGGGGGCCCGGGAGGAGAGTCACTGTGTACGCAAAAACCCTTGCTGTCGTGGCACTATGCCTGGTCCTCGCGGCGCCCTGCCTGGCCCTGACGGTCAGCGGGACGGGCGAGGTCACGGACTGGGGCGTCACGCCCTTCTCCCAGTCGGGCCACTCGACCGGCCAGGTCGGCAACATCTACTACACGCTCGAGAACAACTACTCGCCGATCGCCTATCCGTCCGGCATCGGCCACGTGCCGAGTCCCGGCCTCACGGCGGGAGGCGAGTCCTTTGACCTGGAGGAGATGTACCTGCGGTTCAGCGCGACCCAGGTGCAGGTCCTGGTGGTGACCAGCACCGCCTACGCGTCCACGGTCTCAGGGACGGCCTATCACCTGGGCGACCTCTTCCTCACGGTCGACGGCGAGGCGACGTACGGCCTGGTGACGCAGGCCGCGAACCAGGGCTTGGCGGCCGGGTCGGTCTACAGCATCCTGGGCCCGGGCGACGTCATGGCGCTCGAGCCGGGCTCGCGCAGTTACGCGGGGTACACGACCCTTGTCGCGAACGACTACGGCCCTCCCGGCACGGTCGCGTCGGTGGCCGGCCCCTGGGCGGTCAAGAGCAGCATCGCCGCGGGCCAGTGGCTCGGCACGGCCGGCATTGCCACGGACACCCATGACTATAGCGGATCGGAGAACGGCACGTTCCTCATCGAGTACACCCTCGACTCAAGCCTCCTCGCGCTCGCGGACGGGCAGAGCGTCCGGGCCCAGATGGCGTGGGGGTGCGGCAACGACGTCATCCGCGCCATGGGTACCTACCTGGCGCCCATCCCCACACAGGGGGAGGTGCCCGAGCCGGTGACGGCGCTCGGCCTGGCGATGAGCGTCGCGGGCCTGGGGCTTTACCTGCGCCGCCGCCCGATGTGAGGCGGCCGCGAGGTCGCGGGCCCGGCAGCCGTCGGACGCCGGGCCGTCTATCCGAAGACAGCCGTCTCCAGGGCGTCCGAGCCATCGGGCGCCCTTTCTGATTGAACCAGCCCCCACCTGCCGATACCATACCGGCGGGTTGTGGGCAGTCTGGACACGTCCGCTGCGGCACGATCTCCGTCGAAGCGAAAGGGCCAGGCCATCGCCGTCCCCACCGACATCGCGCACCAGGAGTGCATCAACCCCGCCTGTGCCGCGCGCTTCGGCGTCGAGGAGCCCCTCTTCGAGTGCCCGAAGTGCGGCGACCTTCTGGACGTGCGCTACGACTGGTCGCGCGCCGAGTTGCCGTCCCGGCTGGAGGCGTTCGAGGCGAAGTGGGCCCGCCAGGACGACCCCCTCGCCTTCTCCGGCGTCTGGCGGTTCCACGAACTCCTGCCCTTCGCGCCGCGGGAGCACATCATCACGATCGGCGAGGGCCGCACGATCCTCCAGCGCGCCGACGGCGTCGCCCGCTACGCCGGCCTCGACCCGGGCCACCTGTTCCTCGAGTACGAAGGGCTGAACCCGTCGGGCAGTTTCAAGGACAACGGGATGACGGCGGCCTATACGCACGCCCACCTGGTGGGCGCGACACGGGCCGTGTGCGCGTCGACGGGGAACACGAGCGCGGCGGTCGCCCTCTACTCGGCCGTCGACGGGCGGATCCCGGCCGTCGTCCTCGTCGGGAGCGGCAAGATCGCCTACGGCAAACTCGCCCAGGCCCTCGACTACGGCGTCCGCGTGATCCAGGTCCAGGGCGACTTCGACGTCTGCATGGCCCGCGTCCGCGAGGTCGCCCGGGAACTCCGCTTCTACCTGATGAACAGCCTGAACCCCTTCCGCCTCGAGGGGCAGAAGACGATCATGCTCCGCGTCCTCGAGGGCCTCCGGTGGGAGGTGCCCGACTGGATCGTCGTCCCGGGCGGGAACCTCGGCAATTCGTCCGCGTTCGGCAAGGCGTTCCAGGAACTGGTCGAGACGGGCCTGATCCGCCGCCCGCCGCGCATCGCCGTCATCAACGCCGCCGGGGCCGACACCCTCTACCGCATCGTCAACGACGAGCGGATCGCCTGGAACCAAGGGCGCGTCGACGAAGAGGGCATCGCCACCTTCTACAAGGAGATGGACGCCCAGAACCGCCGCGCCAAGACCCTGGCCTCCGCCATCGAGATCAACCGGCCCGTGAACCTGAAGAAGTGCCTGCGGGCCCTCGAGTGGACCGACGGCCTCGTCGAGAAGGTGACCGACCAGGAGATCCTCGACGCCAAGGCCCAGGTGGGCGCGGGCGGCTTCGGGTGCGAGCCCGCCTCGGCCGCCAGCGTCGCCGGCGTCCGAAAACTCCGGCACCTTGGCCTCATCGGACGCCAGGAGCGCGTCGTGTGCGTCCTTACGGGGCACGCGCTGAAGGACCCGCACGCGACCGTCGCCTATCACACCAGCGACGCGGCCAAACTCGGCCAGGACTACGGGGGCTACGGCGTCACCGGCGCCCCGCACGCCAACCGGCCGATCGTGGTGGCCGACGACCTGGAGAAGATCATCGCCGCCATTCAGGGGTGATGGCACCGCCCGACCGCGGCCGGTCGGCCCGCCGTCGCCGTCCGCAAGGAGACAGGACATGATCCACGTGGTCATCTCGGGGGCCGCCGGACGCATGGGCTGCACGCTCATGCGCCTGGTGCACGAGGCGGAGGACCTGGAACTGGCAGGGGCCGTCGAGGCGCCCGGCCACGCGCGGCTGGGCACCGACGCCGGCCTCCTCGCAGGGGTCGGCCCGTGCGACGTGGCCGTCAGCGACGCCCTCCCGGAGGTCTTCGACGTCCTCGTCGACTTCTCGCTGCCCGACGGGTCTCTGGAGTGGGTCGAAGCCTGTGCCGCGCGCCAGTCCCCCTGCGTCGTCGGCACAACCGGCTTCAGCGACGCCCAGCGCCGCCGCATCGCCGACGCGGCCGAGAAGACGGCCGTCGTCCTCTCGCCGAACATGAGCGTCGGGGTGAACGTGCTCTTCCACGCGGCCGCCCAACTCGCGCGGGCGCTCGGCGAGGACTACGACGTCGAGATCATCGAGGCGCACCACCGGTTCAAGAAGGACGCACCGTCGGGCACCGCCCTGAAACTGGCCGAGGAGGTGGCCCGGGCCACGGGGCGCGACCCGGCGGCGTCAGCGGTCTACGGCCGCGGCCCCGGCGACCCGCCGCGGAAGGCCGGCCAGATCGGGATCCATGCCGTCCGCGGCGGCGACATCGTCGGCGAGCACACCGTCTCCTACACGACGCTGGGCGAGCGGCTTGAACTCAAGCACGTCGCCCACAGCCGCGAGACCTTCGCCCGCGGGGCGCTTCGCGCGGTCCGATGGGTGGCCGACCGCGGGCCCGGCCTCTACTCGATGGCCGACGTCCTGGGTCTCTAGACGCCCCCTCCGCGGGTCCCTGATCGACGCGTCGAGTCCCCTGCCCCGCCTGCGCGCCCGCGTCACGACCCGATGAGCGTCGCCCGGGCGACGTACTGGACGACGAACAGGACGGCAAACAGGCCGACGATCCAGTGGATCTCGCGGGCGCGGCCGGTCACGAGTTTCAGCAGGACGTAGGCGATGAAGCCCCACGCGATCCCATCCGTGATCGAGAAACTGAACTGCATGATGACGATCGCGAGGAAGGCCGGGATGGCCTCGCTGTAGTCGCCCCACCGGATCTTGGCCACGCTGCCGACCATCATCACGCCGATCAGGACCAGGACCGGCGCGATCACCGGCCTGAAGGGGACGACGGCGACCTTGCCCGCGGCCACCTGGACCAGGGCTTCGCCCGTCTCGGCGTGGACGAACTGGACGCCCGCCCCGATGACGTGCACGAGCGGCGAGACCAAGAGCGCCGCCAGAAGACAGAGGCCCGTGACGATGGCGGCCAGGCCCGTCCTGGCGCCCGACTCGATCCCCGCGGCGCTCTCGATGTACGTCGTGATCGTGCTCGTCCCGCCGATCGCGCCGGTCACGGTCCCCGCGGCGTCGGAGAAGAGGGCCCACCGCGCCCGGGGCAGGTGCCCCTGGGCGTCCAGGAAGCCCGCGCGTTCGCCGACGCCGATGAGCGTGCCCACCGTGTCGAACATGTCAAGGAAGCAAAAGATGAAGATAACCAGCAGAATGGCGGTCCCGCTGCGGTTCCGGAAGAGGTCGGCCCCGCGGGTCAGGGCGGCCCCGAAGGTCTCCGTGGGCCAGGACGGCCACCGCCACTCGCGGGGCCATTCCGCCAGGACCATCCTCACTTTGGCCGGATCGACGGGCCGCACCGGGTCGGCCTCGCCCTTGGCCAGCGCCGCCGCGCGATCGCCCATGCGGGCAGCCGGGATCACCTCCAGGTCGTTCGCCGGCCGATACGCGAGGCCGCCGCCGTGGCTGACGGCCAGCGCCACCAGCGCCGTCCCAAGGATGCCGATCAGGATGGCGGCCCTCAGGCGCAGCGTCATCAGAACCGCCGTCAGCGCGATCCCCACCAGTGACACCAGGACGACCGGGCTCGTCAGAGGTCCCAACTGCACGAGCGTCGCGGTGGAGTTCTGGACAATCCCGCCCCACTGAAGCCCCGAGAACGCGATCAAGAGGCCGATGCCCACGGCGATGGCGTACTTCAGGCCCTCCGGCACGGCGTGCATCACCGCCTCGCGCAGGCCGACGAAACTCAAGGCCAGGAACAGCCCGCCGGCGATCAGGTTGGCCGTCAGGGCCTCGTACCAGGCAAACCCCATCCCGAGGCACACGGTGTACGCAAAGAAGAAGTTGGACCCCATCCCCGGCGCCAGGGCGAAGGGGTAGTTCGTCAGGAGGCCCATCAGGAAGCAGGCCAGCGCCGAGCAGACGCACGTGGCGAAGAAGACGTCGCCGCGCGGCATGCCGGCGTCGTGCAGCACGGCGGGCTGGACGAAGAGGATGTAGGACAGCGTCAGGAACGTGACCACGCCGCCGCGAACCTCGCTAGCGACGGTCGTGTGATGCTCGCGAAGTCGGAACATGGCGGCCCTCGTGGAAAGCGACCGGCGCGTACGACAGACCCCGCGCGGCCTCAGTCCTCGTCGATGACGATGGCGCCGGGCGGACAGGTCTCCGCGGCCTCACGGACGGCGGCCTCGAGTTCCTTGGGGACCTCCTCCACCTTGACGACGGCCCGGTCGTCCTTGAGTTCGAAGACCTCCGGGCAGATGTCCGCGCACGGACCACATCCGGCGCACAAGTCCGGGGCCACTCGCACCTTCATGGGCCACCTCCCTGTCTCGATCCCGATCCCGCGCGCTCCATTGTGAAAAAGCGAGGGGAACAGGTCAACCCTGTTCCCCTCTCGGCTCGCGCTCAGCCGGCGCCCATGACGGCAGCCGGTCAATCTCCCGCGTGCCGCGCCGGGGGCGCGCACCCACCCGGCACAGTCACCACACGGATCTCATGCGCTGCCCGGACCTGCCTGCCGGCAGGTGCGATCCCGTGCCTTACGGGGTCAACCGGGCCAGGGCCACCGCCAGCGCCTTCATCGTGGCCTTGTCGGCTTCGTACACCACCGACTTGCCCTGGCGTGTGCCGACGACGAGCCGGCCCATGCGCAGGAGACCGAGATGGTGGCTGATGGTGGGCTGCTTCAGTTTCAGCGTGGTGCAGAGCGCGGTGACGTTCTTCGGCCCCCTGGACAGCATCGCCAGGATCCCGAGCCGAGTCGGATCCGAAAGCAGCGCGAACCCGCGGGCCCACTCCTGCAACTCAGACTTACTTGCATTCCTCTTTGCCATCTGTCCTTCCCTTTCCTGACCTTGCCCCCCGTTCGTGCAAAACAACCTCGCCCACTCCATATGCTATCACATCGCAGATTCGCCCATCGAGCAGGGAGTCCCGATGGACCAACCGTGACGGGTAGCAATATAGCGTTCTTAAGGACACACGCAAGCGCAAAATGGAAGCCTTTTGCGTTTGGGCCGCGCACACTTCCGCTCGCGCAGGGCCCCGGGCCCACGAACCCCCGGCGGCGCCCCCCCCCGGGACCTCCTAACCCATTGAGACGGCACCACTTGCATCTGGGAGTATCAGACGAAGGCACCCCGCCACCCCCCGCCGGCCGGACCAGGAGTTCCGGACGGCCCGCGCCGCGATCAAAGAAAACGCCCGTGGCACACCTCACAGGCGCCGAAGTCCGCCAACCCGGGGATGCGTGGCTGCCTACCTTCGGGCCAAGGTCCTTGCGAGTCACCGGCGACCGGGTACAATCACGTGGCCGGCGTCAACCTTCTATGCCTGTGCCGGCGACCTGGCCCAGGACGTAGCATGAAGGCAACCCGGACTTGCCGAACCGTTATCGCGTCCATGGTGGGGGCACTGCTCTGTGCGCTGTGCGCGCAAGCGCAGCCCCGACCTGTGGGCCTGCCGGTCGCCGGCCTGTCCGTGCCGCCGGCCGGGCCGATCGCCTACCCCGCCGCCGAGGCGCTGAGCGTCCGGCCCGACGCCGCCGGCAAGACCATCCGCGTGCCCCAGGACCAGCCGACCATCCGGGCCGCCCTCGACGCCGCCGCCGATGGCGACACCGTCCTGCTGGCACCGGGCCGCTATGAGGGCGGCGTGCGGATCGGCGGCAAGGCCGTCACCCTCGCCTCGCAGTTCCTGACGACCGGTGACGCGGCGTGGATCGAGAAGACCGTCATCGACGCCGGCAAGAAGGAGTTCGCCATCTACGTGGCAGACACGTGCAAGCCGGCGACGCGGATCATCGGCCTGACGCTCCGCGGCGGCAGCGACGGAATCGCGTGCCACGCCCAGTGCTCGATCCTCCACAACCACTTCGTCGGCTCGGGGGACGGCATCGACTACGAGGGCGGCGGGGGCGTCTGCCGCCGGAACGTCTTCGACGATTGCAGCGACGACGCCATCGACCTGGACGGCGACTGCGCGGTGCGGATCGAGGACAATGTCCTGCGCAACTGCCGCGACGACGGCCTCGAGATCCGCCTCGAGCCCTACAAGGCGAAGGAAACGCTGGAGATCCTCATCCGCAACAACCTTATCGCCGGCAGCGGCGAGGACGGCATCCAGATCATCGGCTACCCCAGCCCCAGCAACCGCCGGTTCTGGATCGAGCGCAACGTGATCCGCAGGACCGCCAAGGCCGCCATCGGCTTCATGGACGATGCCGACACCCACGAGGACTACCGGGCCGCCCCCGTCACCGATCCGGTCTACCTGGTCAACAACACGCTGCTGGACAACACGTGGGGCCTGACCGGCGGGGCGAACCTCGTCGCAGTCAACAACCTCTTCGCCGGCACGAAGCGCACGGCCGTTCTCAAGTCCACCGGCCACTCGATCTTCTCTCACAACCTCTTCTGGCAGAACGGGACCGACTGGAAGGACTCCGTCATCGACGCCGCCACCGCAATCTGCAAGGACCCGATGCTGGACGCCGACGGCGTGCCCGCCGCCGCCAGCCCGTGCGTCGACGCGGGCACGGCCACCGTGAAGCGCGGCCAAGTGACGCTGTTCACGCTGCCCGCGGGCACCCACGCCGGCAGGGCCCCGGACATCGGGGCCAGGAGCCGATTGCCGTTGTAGACGCAGAACCCGCCGACGCCCGGCCCCACAACCGCGCGGAAGTCTTGGCGGGGGCATAGTTGACGCAAGCGTCCGGCAGGCGCATGGCAGGGAGGGGGACAGCAGGCGAGACTTTCGCTCGCGGAGGGAGGATATGGTGGAGCAAACGTTCCTGTCAGCGAAACCGTCTCTGTTTGGGCAGGTGGGGCTTCTCGCCGCAAGGGCGTCATCCGCGAGGGTCAACATGGTGGGGCCCCACAGGGTCCGGGCGTATGCCTTGGCCAGTCGGTGAGGCGTGAGACCGGGCGTTGCGGTGCGGCCGGGTCCGGCACATCGGGTGCGTGATTTCCGCAGCAGGTTATTGACACGAACGCTGCCAAGGCCTAAAATGACATCGATATCATCCCGGCGCCCCCACTTGGCCTGGAGATGCGCATGAAACGGACGACCCTCCGGCAGTTGTCGGCTGAGGCTGGCGTCGCCATCAACACGGCGCGGAAGGCCCTCAGCGGAGACCCCACCATTCGCCCCCACCTGCGATGCCGCGTGCTCGCGGCTGCCGACCGGCTGAAGTACCGGCCGAATCTGCTGGCGCGGGCCTTGCGCCGGCAGCAACTGGACATGGTTCCCCTGACGCTGCCGCTGCTGAGCAACCCCTACTTCGGGCGGCTAGCGACCAGCCTCTGCCATGCCTTGGCCGGCATCGGCAAGGAGCCCGCCTTCTGCATCGACCCGGAGCACCTGCTGGAGTTGGGCACGGCCTTCGCCGTCTGCGGCTGCATCATCGGCTACGCGGTGGACCGGCGGCTACTGCAACGGATCGCACGGCGGCAGCGCGTGGTGACGGTCAACAGCTTCGTCGAGCCACTGAGCGGGTGTGGGAACGTCGCGATCGACTTTGCGCCGGCCTACCGGGATGCGACACAACGCCTGCTTCGGACCGGGCGGCGTCGCGTGGCGATCTGCTCGGATTTCGTGCCGATGTGCCTGGCCAAGGGCTGGCCGGTGCAGAAGTTCGACACCGTGCTGGACGTCCTGAACGATGCGGCCCTGCAGCCGGTCAGGCCTTCCGATGACGTGACGTTCACCACGCCGGAAGCCGTGGCGGAGCATCTGCGGGCCGGCGGCGCCCGGCCCGACGTCATCTTCTGCGAGAACGACCCCGGCGCGGCCCGACTGTTCGGCCTGCTGGTGGCAATGGGCATCCGTGTTCCGGAGGACATCCTGGTCGTCGGCTGCGACGACACCCTGCGCCTGTCGGGCACCTGGTCTATCCGGGTGGACTTTGACGAGTTGGCGGCCCACAGCACGAACTTGCTGCAGCAATTGCTGGATGGCGAGACCGAAGTGTTGGAGCGCGTTCATGTGCCCCAACTCCTGGTGCCGAGAGCGGAGGCGGGCGATACGGGCCAGATGGAGAATCGATCATGGTGAGGAAGACGCGTCTCTTCGACCGTGCGGCCCGGCTTGAGGGCCGGGGCCGTGCTGTGTCCTTGCCGATCATGCTGTCCGCGGCCTTGGTCACCGCTTCCGCGGTGCTGGTTCAAGGCGCGCCCGTGCCAGGCGGAGCACCCACTGGCATACCTGCAGGTGGGGTTGTCGTGGAGCTCTTCCATTCAGAGGGATGCAGCAGTTGTCCGCCTGTCGGCGACATGGCTAACCGTCTTGTCGCCCAGGCAAGGAAACAGGGCATGCCCGTCTACGTGCTGGGCTATCACGTGGACTACTTCAACAACCTGGGGTGGAAGGATCCGTTCAGCCAGCCCGCCTGGACGGCCCGGCAGACGGAGTATGTCCAGAAACTGCGCCTCCCGGGACTGGCCACGCCCACGATGTTGATGAACGGCCACCTGTGGCTCTCCAGCAACGTTGCGTTCCAGAAGTTCGGTGATCTGCTGAACGCCGAACTGAACCAGCCGCCTGTCGCAAGGCTGTCGCTGGCCGGGATCAAGGCGGTGGGCGGCAAGGTCACGGCAGACGTGTCGGTTGAGGGCCAAGCTTCTGGGCTCGTCCTGTACGCGGCACTCGTGGAGCGTGGCCTCGTGAGTCAGGTTACCGCCGGCGAGAACAAGGGGAAGACTCTCCAGCACGATTACACCGTGCGGGCCTTGGTCAGCCTGCCATGGCCGCAGGACGGCAAACCCAAGGTGGAGATTCCGGTGCCGGAGGGTGTGAAACTGGCGAACGCGTCCGTTGTGGTCTTCCTACAGGATCCCGCGACGCTGCGTATCTTCTCGGCTCGAGGCGCGGACGTGGAGGCGCCCAAGCCGGGCCAGGCCGCACCCGGGGAGTAGAGCCGCGTGCTTGCCTCAAGAGGAGCCCCCAAGGCGCAAGGAGGCCATTCGTGCGAAAGATGACGCTGACGAAGGCACGAAGTGCGTTGATGTGCGTCGGCATGGCGTTACTTGCGTCCAGCGTTCAGGCGGAGGACCTGAACGCTCCCGCGGTGGTGGAGATCACGAGCAAGGCGGCGGCGACGGACATCTGCCCCATCGGCGTGAATCCGGATAACTTCGGCGGCTGGAACGCGATGGACTACACGCAGAACCAATATGTCTTCGGCGGGGGCTACGAGCCGTTCTCCACGCGATGGAAGGGATGCGTCACCGCCGGCGGCAAGGGGTGGTTCGAGGCCGACGTCATGCCGCCCTTCTGGTCCAGTGCGTTCGCCGACAGGGGCGTACTGGACGGCGCGCGGGTGCGCATCTACCGCATGGTGAAAGAAGACGGCTTGCCGCTTCCTATTGTGCCGGGACCCGGGTGGTGGAAATACCCGGACTACGTCGACCTGAAAGAGGCCCATCACATGGTGAGACTGGCCGACACGCAGATCGCGGGATCGAGCCCAGCCCATCCCCACGGAGGCTATGTCAACAACCGGTGCACGGTCTTCGGCCCCTACCTCTATGGCATGCGGTACGTCCCGTACAACCTATCCTGGACGGACGGGCTCCACCACAGCCCGGCGAGAGCAACCTATTACTACAAGGTCGCAGCCGTGAAGATGAACGGGAAGATCACGCCTCTCGGCCGGTGCGAGGAGGTGCGCGCGGCGGCGGGGGGCAGCGACAACGGCCCAAGAATCCACAACATTGCCGACGGGTTCCAAGGATGCCGCCTCGCCATGGATGCAGGACAGAGGTGCAACACCAACCTCTACGCCAAGGGCGGCACGAATCCCCTGCGGTGGGAGATCGCAAGGGGCAGTCTCCCAGAAGGGGTGGCGTTAACCGAGAAGAACGATGGCGACGACTGGCGGAAAGCCCGTGCCACGATCAGCGGCATTCCGAAAACGAAGTCGGAACCCCAGCACCTCGTCATTCGGGTGATCGATGCCAAAGGCCGGTCGGACGAACGGAACGTATGGATCAACCCAGCGGAACCGGCGGCGCCCGCCATCTACAGCGCTTGGTCTTCAAGCAAGCCGCCGAGCGAGGAGGACTGCCCGCTGCCGCCGGCCGGCGTGAAGGCCGTCGCCAACGCGGATTCCATCACCTTGTCGTGGCAGCCAAGCCCGGATAAGGACGTGGCCGGGTATGTGATCTTCCGTTCCGACACGCCGTTCGACAGGCAGGAAAAACGGGTCTACCTGGCCGACCCCGCGATCGAGCCTCGGCCGGGCGACCAGGTGGTGATCGAATGGATGAGCCGGGATCTGCCCGGACCAGAATACCTGCCGCCGGATTCGGTTCACACCTGGAGGCCCCTCAAAGCGCCTTTTTTCAGTGCGGGCAAGATCCCCGATGAGGCCCGGTGCGAGTTGGTCAGCCATCCCGGCAAGCCGCTGCCCGCGGAGTTCGCGGAACCCGGGGACACGTGTCTCAAGATCACCCACCCGTCGGATACGGTGCTCTCGCTCGAGCAGTTCACGTTCCGCGTTCCGCCTCTCGCCGGCTCGCACATACGCGCCGAACTGTGGGCCCGCCAGGAAGGGCTGCCGGATGGGAAGATCGAGTTTGAGGTTGAGTGGTTCGACCGGGCGGTCCCGAAGGTCATACATCAGTGGCCCCTCGACGACAAGTGGCGCAAGTGCGAGTTCGAGTTCGATGTGCCCAAGACGGTCTCGGGTTACGTGCGCCTCAAGGTCAAAGGGCCGGGGACCCTCTGGATGGACAACTTCCTGATGTACCGCAAGGACGCCAAGCACGCCGGCCCGTTGACCCCCGGCGCGGAGGTGTTCAACGAACTCCTGTCGGCCCAGCCCGAGGCGGGCAAGAAAGGCGTGCTGCGGTACATGAGGCGCATCTTCGACAACGAGGCGCCGATGGACACGCTGCTGAAACGACACTGGATGAACCCGCCGCACTCGGGCGGCTTCTTCTACACCCAGAGCTACGGCTGTTTTCACATGCTCCTGGAGTGGTGCCTTGCCACCGGCGACAGCCCTGCGACCCGCTGCCCGCCGCAGTTCACCCTGCGCGTCGAATTCAGCGAAGAGGACTGGCGGCATCTCGTCGAGTACCTGGCCGGTCCGCCTGACAGCCCGTACGGGGCGGTGCGTACGGCCCAGCGCGGCGGCAACCCGACGCCGTGGACGGACGAGTTCCGTGAGATCATCATCGAACTCGGCAACGAATCCTGGCACAACGGCGTCATCGGCGGTTGGACCGGCTACGGCATCTACGGCTGGGTGCACGGGTGCGGCAAAGAGCAGGGGTTGTTCGCCAAGTACTTCTTCGATGAAGTCGTGGGCTCGATGCCCCTCTGGAGGGAGCGCGATCTCGGCAGGAAGATCAAGTTCGCGATCGACTCAAACTCCGGACTGGGTTGCGACAATTACGGCGAGACGGGCATGGAGTTCGCCAAGCCCAGGAATGTTGCCTATGCGACCCACACGGCGTATGTCGGCCCGCAATGGGAATACGGCCAACAGACCTCCTCGGCGTTCACCGACGAGGGGATCCAGGCCTGCCTGATGGCGTCGGTGGCCAACCAGGTCGTGACGGATGATGTGGCCCAGATGCGGGACCGGATCAACAAGGCCTGCGGCCTCTCCTTTGGCAACATCCTGTATGAGAGCGGGGCCAGCGGGTTCGACTGGCGGAACCCCAGCAACGCCGCCACGGAGCAGCGATACGGCCATTCGCTTGCGATGGCCGTGTCCGCCCTCGATGCGTGGCTCTATTGCTCCTACCGCGGCTTCAAGGACATGGCGCTCTACGCGATGGCCCAGGGAAGCATGTGGTCCAGCCACGTCACCGGGCCGGAGGACTTGACGGACCCGATGCGGCCGCATCCGCAATGGCTGGCCCTGCTCCTGCGCAACCGGTACGCGCGCGGCACCACCATGCTCGAGACCAAGGACCTCTCGATGCCGACCATCCTCTGGGAGGAGGGCTGGAAGAAGAAGGCAGAGAAACCGCTCATCCGAGTCTATGCGATGAAGGACAAGGAAACCTACAGCGTATTCGTCCTGTCGCGGAAACTCGACGGCAAGCACAACAGACGGGATTTCGGCGACGGCTTCACGCCGGTCACCCTCCGTCTGCCGTTCGCGCAGGCGAGGAAGATCGCCCTGCACACGCTCGCCGGCGACCCGAGGAGCAGCAACATCGACAAGAGGACGCTTGAACTCCAATCGAAGGAACTGCCGGCTTCGGTGCTCAAGGGGGGCGCCCTGGTTGTCAACAGCCAGAGCGGCGGAGGGGACCACGGCATGCCGCCCGGGTGCATCTACCTGTACGTCTTCGAGGGGCTCGAATGAGCCGTTGCGGCGGTGAAGAGGCCCCAACGCCATCCGGGGGAAGGCTGCCGTTTGGCTCACCCCCTGTTGCCCACGATGGGGGCGCGATCACAATGTCCGGCAATGACATCCGTCGCCGTCAGTTCCTGAGCCGTGTTGGCTTGGCAGCCTGCTCCCTCTGGGTGGGCGCTTGCGCGGCCCGGGCCGGAGCGAGAGAGGAGAAGCCCATGCTGCATCTGGCGACAAACCAGTATCCGTGGAGCACGTTCTACGGCCGGGACGGGCGCACCTTCGAGAAGGACCTCGATGCGGGCCTGCGCGAGGTCGCGGCCAGCGGCCTGAACGGCTACGAGTCCATCGCCAACTCGCCCCAGGATGTCGAGCACCTCGCCCCGCTACTCCGGAAGCACGGCCTGGAGATGCGCTCGCTATACGTCAACAGCACGCTCCACGACCGCGAGCAGGCCGAGAAGAGCACGGCCGGCGTCCTGGCCATCGCTGAGAAGGCGAAACAGGTCGGCACGCGGATCATCGTCACCAACCCCAACCCGATCCGTTGGGGCGGGACCGAGAGCAAGGACGACGCGCAGCTCGAGACCCAGGCGGCGGCGCTCGACCGGCTTGGCCGGCGGCTCGCGGACCTCGGACTCGTCCTCGCCTACCACAATCACGACGCGGAACTCCGCCATGCGGCCCGCGAGTTCCACCACATGATGGTCGCCACCGACCCCAAGCACGTGACGCTCTGCCTGGACTCCCACTGGATCTTCCGCGGATCGGGGAACTCGGCGGTCGCCGTCTACGACGTCGTCAGGCTGTACGGCACGCGGGTGAGCGAACTGCACCTGCGGCAGTCGGTCGACGGCGTCTGGACAGA
>Ga0315274_10003003_pt1 | contig 25105 bp, 30 predicted proteins | sample YL17G02_20_MG_FD_203700 | JGI IMG/M metagenome (GOLD analysis project Ga0315274, IMG submission 203700) | Sediment microbial communities from Yellowstone Lake, YNP, Wyoming, USA - YL17G02_20 | ecosystem: Environmental > Aquatic > Freshwater > Lake > Sediment | place: USA: Wyoming | collected...
GCGTCGAAGTCCCAGCTCATGATCACCGCGCACTTCTTGCCCTTTGGTAGAACTATCGGCATACATTATCCTCCAATAACCCTGTACGGCTCCTTACTACACGTCTACCGCTTTTAAAACCGAGCATGGGGGGATCGTCGGCTACGTCGGGATCAGCTTCTCCATCGGGACCCATCCGTATCTCCACCCGCCGTCGAGGCACTCCGCCCACCCGAGCGCCTCCCCGAGGTACTGGACAACGTCACCCACCTTTGCGTCGAGCTCGACCGAGTTGTAGGGCTGGTTGAAGACGCCCCTTGTATCCTCGATGTCTATGTGCATCGAGGGCACCCACATCTCCACCCCCTTCGCGTCCTTGCACCAGTACCAGCCGGGCATCTCCGGGTCCTCCCTGCCAACGGACACTTCGTCTCCCTCGGCAACGACCATCGCGTAGGGGAAGGAGGCCTTGTGTTCCTTGATCACCCGGTACTTTAGTCGCTTCATGGCTGCGGGTTGACGCATACAGAATATATTGTTTCCCCATACGACGCTGGCTGTGGCGGGTGAATGTGCCTATGGTTTCGCGCGGGTTTCCTTGATGACCAACACGGCGATGAGGCAACCCAGGATCGCTAGGGCGATGTTCAACAGGAAGAGCGTCCCGACGCCAAGCAGGGACGAGACGATGCCCGCCACCGCAGGCCCGGCAAACGTGCCTAGGTCCCTCATGAGGCGGTAGAAGCCGAACGCCTTGCCTCTGTTCTCGGGGGTGGAGATGTCGGCGACGAGGGCGCTCGCTACGGGGTGGAAGAATCCGGAGCCGAAGCCGAGGGCGAGGCTGGACGCCACCAACAGGATCGGCGTGGATGCGACGTATAACCCGGCGAAGCTCAGGGCGGTGAAGACCATGCCAACGGCGATCGGCAGCCTCCTCCCGACGTGGTCCGAGACGGGGCCGGCGAGGAGCGAGCCCAGGGCGGTCGCACCTGCGACGGCGACGAATAGAAGCGCGAGCCCCCCGACGCTCAACAGACCCGTCTTCGTCGTGTAGAGGGGGATGATGGCGCTGAAGGCGCTCTGGTAGTACATGAAGAGGAATGCCGAGTACATGGCGGCGACGTATCTCGGGGTGATCATCGCCTTCAGCCCTTTAATGTCGAGCATGGGCCCCCCGGCTCCATTCTGGGGGGATGCCTCCTTGATGACGAGGACGCAGACTAGGACGGAGACTGTGGAGAAGGCGGCTGCGACTCCGAAGACCGCCGGGACACCGATCACGCTGACGAGGAGGCTCGACATGGCTGACCCGATCATGATGGCGACGCCGTTTCCTCCTTCGTAGAGCCCCATCGCGATGGCGCGCTTCTCGGGGCCGGCGGCCTCCACCATCGCGGTCATCATCGCGAGGAAGAACATCGCCTGCCCCGCCCCGTAGAGGATGAAGCCCGCCACAAGCATCGCCGTCGAGTTTGAGAGGTAGACGAGCGCCATGCTCGCCGCGATTGCGCCGGCTCCGATCGTTGCGAGCTTCTTCCGCCCGTGGACATCCGATAGGAACCCGCTGACCGGGCCGAGGCCCGCCTTGACGAGGCCAATCGTGGAGATGAGGACGCCGACCATGAGGTAGGATGTGCCGACGAATCCGCTGGTGTGCAGGGAGAGCAGGGGCTGGATCATGCCGTAGCCGATGAACGTGGCGGAGAGGGCGACCAGATAACCCGCCACCCTCGCGACGAGGCCGAGACCCCCACCTCTTTGCGTCAAGGTCTTAACCTGATCCCCGCGTTGCCGTGAAAAGACTATCGCCCCTCAGTTAAGCGAAGCCGAACAAGGGGCAGAAAAAAGACCGTAGATCCTATTCCTCGTCCGGGTGCTTCGGCAGGAATCCCATCCTCTTTACTGCCCACCAAGCGAATGTCGTTGCGATCACGGTCGACCCGATTAGCAGCGACAGGTACCACCACACATCGGCGGAGGTGAACGTGAAGATGTTCGTCTGGGACATCACCGTCGCTATCGTGTTGGGGACGAGTAGGGCGGTGCCAATTATCGTGAGTATCCCCATGAGGAACGAGAGGCGATTGTTTATGATCTGAAGCTGGTTATTGTATATCGACTGGAGGACCTCAAGGCCAGAGGCGAGGACCTCGGAGAGGTGCTCCGCCAACCCGATCTGGCCGTGCACCTCGTTCAGGAGCAGGTTTATCTTGTCGAGGAGGCGCTGGTCGTCGGACATCAACTCGGCGTCGCCGTACCGCAGCGAGGAGAGCGCCTCGGACGTCGCCCAGAGACCCCCCAGGTAGACGATGAGGGCGTGCTTCATCTGGTATATCCTCTCCCCCAGTGGGATTCGCGCCATCTTCGAGTTGGAGAGGTCCTTGCTCAGTTCGTCGCCGTTCTCCTCGATCTCCTGCAGGTACTCGAAGTTCTTCGAGTTGTTCTCGTCGATGATCCTGATGAGGACGCTCGTGAGGCGGTCGTTCTGAGGCATGTCCTTCGGCAGCTTCTTGAAGAAGGTCTCCGCGTAGCGGCGTATGTTGACGAACCGCTTGATCTCGCGCGTGTGCATCGTGAGGATGAGGTTCTTCCTGATGAGTATGAGGAGGGGGTTTATCGACACATCGAAGCCCTTGACGTGTATGGCGGGGAGCAGTAACCCCATCTCGTTCTCGTAGTCCTCGTAGCCAGTGCGAGCGTTCTGGAGGAGACTGGCGACGAGCGTCTCGGAGAAGCCAAGGCAGGTCGCCGCCGAGATGGCGTCAGTCTTTACATCCTCGGCGATGTAGTCGACCCAGGCGACGCTCGCCTTCTCGATGAGCGGATTGAACTCGTTGAGGTCCTCCGAGCGTATGCTCTGTGTCCCCTTCTTCATTAGCGTGGCACAGAAACACCGGGCTTTGAAGTTGTTCGACTCCGTGGAACCGTTCGTCATCGGCTGCGCTGCTGCCATGCAGCCTCTTCGGTTCGAATCGCTTATAGGAGTTTTCATCCACTATACACTAAATTGTTGGGAAAATGAACCGTTTCAGCGGGCATTGGAGGGGGTAAACTGTCGGGGTTGCCTAAATTATAATTACTCTGTAAGAGTAGAATTATCAGGTGTTAAGTTTGGTCAAGGCTCTCGTACTGTATCATTCTCAGGAGTATGGGAACACGGGTAAGATGGCGGAGGCGGTGGCTGAGGGGCTCCGCTCAGCGGGTTGCGACGTCACTCTCTTCAACACGAACGGGGGGAGGTTCGACGCCTCGACGTTCCCCCAGTACGCCTGCGTAGCCTTCGGCTCCCCCGACTACTACAGCTACGTCGCCGGCGGCCTCAAGACCTTCATGGACGACCACTACATTTTGCATACCCGAAAGGGCGTCAAGGGGATGAAAGAGAAGCCATACTCTCTCTTCTACAGCCACGGCGGCGGAGGCAGGGTCAGGGAGGCGCTGATAGGCCTCTTCAAGTACGTCGGCACGCAGGTCGGTGAACCCCTCGGCTGCCCCGGTGAGCCCTCGAAGGAGGTGCTGGAGAAGTGCCGCGGCCTCGGCAGGGAACTCGCCAAGAAGACGAAAACACAATGAGTGTGATCAGCTATAGATGGGCGAGTTTCACCCGCTAGACGATTTATCTACTACTTGAGCTTCGCGAGGAAGGAGCGGACCTCCTTCTCGAACTCCGCTGGCTTGTCCTGGGGGACCATGTGGCTCGCCCCCTTGACGGTGGAGACCTCTAGGCCGGGTATCAGCTTCGCCATCCGCTCCCTCTTTTCCAGAGTGACCAGGGGGCTCTCGGAGCCGAGCACCAGCTTCGCCGGGACTCTTATCCTCTCGACGTATGGCCAGAGGTCCGTGTAGTATCTGGTCATCGCGGGGCTCCCAGTCGGTTTCGGCTTGAGGGAATTATCAGGCATACGTATGAAGCCGTGTCTCAGCCTGCTCTCGATGTACTCCGCCGCGAAGCCCGGGTACCTCTGTCTGAGGTAGGCTGCCGCCTCGGCTTCGTTCTTGAGTGGCTCGGGGGCTTGCTGGCTCCACGGGCGGGAGACCGGGTCTGGGGGCGCGATGTCGACGAGCAGGAGCCCCTTCACCTCGTCGGGGTGATCGGCTGCGAGTATCATGCCCATCCTGCCGCCTATGCTGTGGCCGATGAGGACGCACGGCGTGTACCCGAGCTGCTTGTAGCAAGTTCTGAGTAGCTCGGCGTGCTCCGGGAGGGTAACCTGCTCGGTTGGCACCGTCGAGTCCCCGTGTGCGAGGATGGTGAGGGCGAGTACCCGGTACTTCCCACTCAGGGACCCGCATAGTTTCTCCATGCTGTAAGCGTCCATCCCCATGCTGTGGAGGATCACTATCCTGCCGCCCTTCTCCCCCCAGCGTGCGTAGTGAATTCGGTACTTCCCAACCTCCAGAAACCCATCAGCCGCGAACAAGTCAACCATGAATGGGTGGCGCCTAGGCTGGTTTCAATGTTTGCCCACGCGGATGCGTGTTAGTACCTGTTGCGTGGGCTCTGCGTCAGCTTCATGACGGCGAGGCTGTGGCTGCAGACCCCCTTCTCCTGGTACCCGGGGCAACTGCAGTAGACCCGCTCATTTCGGACGACGAGGGAGTAGGTGCCGTGGTCCCCGATGACGTTGTAGTGCCCACCGTCAAGTCTCTCGATCCTCCCGGCCTTCAGCAACCTTTCGGCCTTGTCGAGCATCTTATAGAGGGGCATAATCGACACCAAAGACAGGGAGCGACAGCTTCGAGATAAGCTATTCCATGGAGACGCCGAGCGAAATGAAGGCACAGACGGAGAAGGGAAGAGGCTTGAGGGCCTTCTTCCCGATGCTCGTCTCCGCCATCTCCTCCATCGACGCGTCTTCCCTCGTCCTGAACGTCAGCCTCATGTAGGTCGCCGCTGCCCCCGGGGTGAGCCTCGGAAGGAAGAAGACCGTTGTAATGAGTTCACTCCTGACGGGCATCATGATAGTGGCGTACCTGAACTTTCCAAACCTGTATATTGTCCTCGTCATAACAGCGGTGATGAGCCTCGCCGCCCTCATATACCAGCTCCGCGTCTCAGCCAGGGTAACATAAGCGAAGTCGAGATAGCGTAAAATATCCTCCGCAGTGATATCTCGTTGATTCGCATGAGCAGACTCGACGGGAAGGTAGCCATTGTGACCGGTGGCGCGGGCGGGATCGGCGAGGCGAGCGTGCGCCTCTTCGCCGCGGAGGGGGCGAGGGTCGTCGCCGCCGACGTCGAAGATGAGAGGGGGAGGAGACTTGAGGAGAAGCATAAGGGAAGGGTCGTCTACCGTCACACAGACGTGACGAGCGAGGCCGACGTCCGCGACACCGTGAAGGCCGCCGTAGACACCTGGGGGCGACTCGACATCATGTTCAATAACGCCGGCATCGTCGGTGCCGTCGGCCCGATCGAGGGCGTCAACGTCGAGGACTTCGACAGGACCATCAGGGTCAATCTCAGGGGGGTCTTCCTCGGCGTAAAGCACGCCGCCCCCGTGATGAGGAGGCAGGGCTCCGGCAGCATCATAAACACAGCCAGCACCGCCGCCCTCCAGGCCGGCTTCGGCAACCACATCTACAGCGCGTCTAAGGCGGGGATAGTCCAGCTGACACGCAGCGTCGCCATGGAGCTGGGCGAGGCCGGGATACGGGTGAACTGCGTGAGCCCCGGCTACATACCGACGCCCATGATAGGCATTGCCCGAAGCCTCACGAGGGACCAGGCGGAGTCGAAGCTCCACATAATCGAGGAGGCCTTCAGGGACGCCCAGCCCCTGCGTGGACCCATTATGCCCGAGGACGTAGCCAGAGCCGCCCTGTTCCTCGCCAGCGACGACTCCAAGTTCGTCACGGGGCAGAACCTCGCCGTCGACGGCGGAGTCACCGGCGGCAAGATGTGGAGGGACTACCAGAGGGGCACAAACAGCCTCAGGGAGGCCCTCGAAAAGGGATGACGGGGACTAGCGTGCTCGGCGTCGCCGGCAGCCCCCGCAGGGGCGGGAACACGGAGACCATCCTCGACGAGGTCCTCATGGGCGCAGCGGAGGCGGGGGCGGATGTTAAGACATCGGCGAGAAACGACTCCGCCCTCATGGGTGATGCCCACGCGGCAGGATTCGACGCCGTCAAGACGCTCAAATGAACCCGTCACCTGCGAAGCGATAATATCCCCCACGCCGATCACTCAACCAAAGGTGAAAACCATGGCGGAGAAGATGAGGTGGGACATCGCGCAGCTCGTCGAGAACACCGACCCGGACTGGATTATTGGGAAGCTCGAGGAGATGGTAAAGGCCGCGAACAGCCTCGCGGAGAAGTACAGGGGGAGAATCAAGGACCTCGACGCCCCCGGGCTCCTGGCTCTCCTAGAGTCACGCGACGACTTCTCACTCAGATACGAGGGGGTCATGGAGTACAGCAGCCTCAGATACAGCGCCGACTCGACTGACGCGGTCTCAAAGAGGCTCAACGAGGCCGCAAAGAAGGCGGGAACGAGGGCCGGTCAGGCCCTCGCCTTCATGGAGATAGAACTTGGGGGCCTCCTCAAGGCCAAGCCGGGTCTCGTCTCAGAGCCCAGGCTCCACGAGTACAGGCACTTCCTCGAGAGGATAGTGCGCAGGATACCCTACGTCATGACGGAGGAGCTGGAGAAGCTCACCATGTCGAAGGACCAGAACGGGGTCAGCGCGTGGTCCCAGCTCCAGGGTGACTGGCTTGGCACCCGTAGCTTCAGGATCACCGTCGACGGCGTCGAGAAGACGATGCCCTACGGTGAGATCATCAGCCTCTACCAGAGCCCCGACAGGGCGCTTAGGAGGGAGGTGAACCGCGTGGTCTACGGCGGCCTCGGCGGGGACGACCAGCTCTGGGCGAGCACCATCAGGAGCATCTGCGGGGACCACCTCCAGATGTGTGAGTGGAGGAAGTACCCCACCGCGATGACTCAGAGTCTCATAGACAACGACGTGGAGCAGGGGGCCATCGATGCTCTGATGTGCACGATGGAGGCCAGCGTCGGCTCGTACCGGAGATATCTTCGCCTCAAGGCGAGGCTCATGGGGCTCGATAAGCTGGGTAACTGGGACATGATCGCCCCCCTTCCCGGCGTCCCAGAGAAGAAGTATACGTGGGAGGAGTCAAGGGGGGAGGTCGTCGCCGCCTACGCGGGCTTCGACGCCGAGTGGGGGAGGTGGGTCGATGAGATGTACCTGCGCCGCCACATCGACGGCGAGGTCCGAAACGGCAAGAGGAGCGGCGCCTTCTGCGCCAGCTGGCTCGCCGGGAAGAGCGCGTGGGTCCTCCAGAGCTTCAACGGCCAGATGGGGGACGTCTACACGCAGGCACACGAGCTCGGCCACGCCGTCCACGCCTACCTGGGGAGCCGCAACCAGAAGACGAGCAACTACGAGATCGGGAGCTGCATAGCTGAGACGGCGAGCGTCTTCGGCGAACTGCTACTCACGGACAGGCTCCTGGCGGAGGCGAAGACGAGGGAGGAGAGGCAGGCTATACTGGCGACGGTCCTCGACGAGTTTGGGATGGCCGCCTACCAGGTCAGCGCCCGCGTATTCTTCGAGCAGGACATGTACGACGCCATAAAGGAGGGGAGGTTCCTCGACGGGGAGACCGTCTCCGCCCTCTGGACGGCGGGCAGGGACAGGATATACGGGGACGCCGTGGAGTGGCTCCCCGAGATGAAGTGGGAGTGGACCATGAAGCCCCACTACTACATCCCCAACTACCGCTTCTACAACTACCCATACGTCTACGCCCAGCTCTTCGTCTTCGCACTATACCGCCTCTACAAGGAGCAGGGCGAGGCATTCGTCCCCAAGATGAGGGCCCTCCTAGCCGCGGGCTCAAGCAGGAGCCCGACCGAGCTCGCGGAGGAGCTGGGCTTCGACGTAACGAAGGAGGACTTCTGGCGCAAGGGAATACAGCAGTTCGACGAGTTCGCCGACCAGCTCGAAGCCACGATAAACAAGTAGGGGAGAGGGGGGATCCCTCCCATTCATCACCAATCGGCCTCTTTTATCAAAAGAAGCTCAAAAACGAGCCCGTTCAGGTTCGGATCTACGCAAAAGGCGCATCTATTCTCTACAAAGATGATGAGTGGCGCCCTGGCCGGGATTTGAACCCGGGATCTTTCGGGTGACAGCCGAACATACTAGGCCGGTCTATACTACCAGGGCACTTGCCAAGCAAATGAAGGGGGTTTCTATATTAAACTTTACGGGCCCTACCGATACTCCTTCGCTATAAGCATCGTCGCCGTGAGGATTATGTCGGGTATCCCCCTCAGCTTGTCCACGATGATCTTGTCGAGGTGGTTCATGTCCTTCGCCTTCACCTTGAGAATCAGGTCGAACTCGCCGTAGATGGCGGACGCCTCCTCGACTTCGCTGAACTTGAGGACCTTCTCGCAGACCTCGTCCTCGGTTCCGGTCTTTACGTTTATCATGATGTATGCCTTGACGGACATGCTACATCAACTCTCCCCGCGTCTGGGTGGTTAAAACAGTTACCCTAGCCGGGGGAGACGACGCCGGCCATCACCCGGCCCGTCTCCGTCAGCCTCACAGGAACCCCCTTGTTGTCCCTGTCCCCGGCGGCTATGAGTCCAGAGTCTCGAAGCCCCTTGAGGTTCCAGCGGACCGTCGACCTCGGTATGTCTAACTCCTCCGAGACCCTCTCTATGAGGGTCGTGTAGAGAATCTCCCCCTGGACCTCGGCGACTATGCGGAGCATCATCCTCTGCTTCTTCGTGAGCCTCCGCGCAGAGGCAGCCTCGAGGGCACCCCCCATGGCGTAGAGCTCGCGGTAGTGCTCCTTAAGCGACTCCTCCAGGGAGTCGACGTTCTTCACCAATCGGTTGTAGCCGATCCTGTCTGGGTGGGTCTTCCCGAATCTGGATAACTCCCTCTTCAGCTCGTTGAGGGATTGTACTAGGTTCTTTGATTCGGGAGTCGGGTAGAATCCAGCCTTAGCGCTGGAGGAAACGTTCACCGGACATTCTTGCTCCCGTCTCGGTATGCGTCGCCGTCCATTTAAAAGGTTTTGGCGAGTGTGCGGAGCATTTCCGGCGTCAACTGGAGATTAGACGAAAAAAAGTTATGCCGCGCATGTCAGCCTTCTACTGTTCTAAACCTGGAGAAGTGCCCCATTACGGTCCTCGCCGTGACAAGAGTCGCGAGACACATCGTCACGACTACAAAAGCCCCGCTGGCGACCATCATCAAGAGTGAAGACTGCAGCGCTTCCGCCAAGACCAACACTGCAACATCACTCACCCAGACGATAAACATAGGACGAATCGTCTTCGGGGATATCTCGAATCTTCTTATCGACCCAAACAGCAACACCAAGGGCACGATGTATACTATGGCTAGGAGTGAACACGCCGCCAAGCCGACCAGCACCACCCCTAACTCAGGGCCGAAGCTGAATATGGGGAAGATGAGGGAGCTTGCGCCGAGTATGCCGATCAATGGGTACAGAATTACCTTCATCGCCTCCCTCAAGACGCCGTTATCATAGAGGGTCGACGCGACGCCGGGGCTGAAGGAGTAGTAGAACGTGTTGAAGATCGTCATGAAGTTGCTACCCGCAAATGTGCTGGACACGGTGATGTCCCTGAACTCCCTCAGGAACTGCACTTGCGGGCTTAGCTCGGACCCATAGGTCGCCGTCGCTATTAAGCAACCCGACTTCTTCACATTAATGGAAGAGGTCGAGCTTGACGCGCCTCCGTTTGTGGCGTCCCCCGCCCATGAGGCGGACACGCTCCAAGAGCCGACCACGTCAGGTTTGTAGGCGTCACTGTATGAGCCGGTCGAGCCGGATGTGACGGTCCTCGTAAACTTCGTCGCATCGGGCTTAGTGCAGGTGAGGGTCACGGTCGCGCCCGAGACCGGGGGGTCGATGGTGCCTGAGACTGTGATTGAGCCTCCCACCGTGACCTCTGACGGGGAGACGGAGCACGAGATGGTGGTCGGCGTATTGACCACGAGCTGCGCGGCTTCGCTCGTGGACCCGTCGTGTGTCACATCCCCATCCCACGAGACCTTGATCTGATACGTTCCAGCTTCCCAGGGGGTCCACGTGAGGGAGTAAACACCATCTGAGCGGCAATTTGTCGAAGCCAGGTCTCTCCAAGATCCACCGTCCATAACCCAGATGCTGAGGAGACTCCCGGGGTGAAGCGGCGTAATTGAGCCGGAAATTGTGACAGGGCTTCCGACCGGAGTGGTGGAGGGGGATACGGAACAAGAAATAGTCGTCTCCCTCTGAGGGGCAGCCGCGATGATGAACTTCCTCGGTGCATTCCAGTCCGTCACGAGCCCGGCGCGCGTCTCGCTTCTCATCCTCCAATAGTAAGCCCCCGGCGCCAACTCCGGAGTATCATAAAACAGGGCCTCACTCGTCGCTTCGATGACTGTGCCGTTAAAGCTAGAGGCGGCGGCGATCTGTACCCTGTAGAAATCTGCGAAGGCGACGCTTTTCGGCTGTTCGTCAGTGCTGCGATCGGTCCAACTGAGGTGGGCGTTGGGAGAAACCGTCACGGGGACCTCCCCGTTCCCCACGGTCTCCCACCAACCAGTTTCCGGACTCCCATACTGGAGCAGCTTTGAATAGGCCTCGCCGTCGATCCCCTTCAAACTATCAGTAGAATCTACGGTGTGGGCCTCCCAATAGCCGCCGTCGATCCACGCGGCGGGCCATTTCAGTATGTTAAAACTCCAAGACTCCGATAATGGGCTCCAACTCTCGGGCCAGTAATAGGAGGCATCGACCTCAGCCTGGACCTGCCAGTAGAAGGTGTCCGCGTTTCCGTTATACACCATGTAGTCTCTCACGTATTCTCTGGATAGCGTGGTCTCGGTGCCGTGAATGCGGGCGGTGGGAGGCGCGAGCCATGTATCCAAGTCCCCGGCGCGTGCCCAACTAACCCAGTAATAGCCGTTGTCATGAGGAACCGCGCTCCATTTTAGGGTGATAGATTCGATCGTGAACAGGGAGTCGTTCGAAGGTGCACTCAACGTCGGCGCCGGAGGGGTCACCGCCGCGTACACGCCTACGGTTCCGACCAGAAGGAATGCTAGAGTGATGACCCAAAAAACAATTGTAACTCTCTTCGTCTTCATCGTCTCCATTTTTTTTAATTCTCCGTCTACGGCGAGGAGGGGTATAAACCTTTGATCGATTCCCAATGTATTTAAAACTCGTTAGGAAACCCCGTCTTAAATGGGATTTCGTGGATTAATTTGAACCCTCGCTAATAGATTTTGTCGCCGAGGCGCTTGATGACTGCCTTGGCGACATCCTTCGTCTTCGCCGTGCCCTTGAGGTCGGGGGTGAGTACCTTGCCCTCCTTGAGCACCTCGACTATCGAGGCTTCGAGCGCCTTCGCGGCCTGCTTCTCGCCGAGCCAGTCGAGCATCATGCCTGCGCTGAGCATCTGGGCGATGGGGTTGGCGATGCCCTTCCCCGCGATGTCGGGGGCGCTGCCGTGTACGGGCTCGAAGACGGCCATCTTGTCGCCGATGTTCGCCGAGGGAGCCAACCCGAGGCCACCCACTACGCCCGCCGCGAGGTCACTGAGAATGTCACCGAACAGGTTCGTCGTCACGACCACGTCGAACCTCTCCGGGTACATGACCATCTTCATGGCGCAGGCGTCGACTATCTCCTCGTTGTAAGCGATGTCACTGTAGCCGGCGGCGACCTTCCTGCAGCTGTCTTGGAAGAGGCCGCAGGTGGTCTCCATCATGTTGGACTTGTGGACGCATGTCACCCTCTTCCTCCCCTCCTTCCTCGCGAGCTCGAAGGCGTACTTGGCGATCCTCTCCGAGGCCTGGCGGGTGATAACCCTGAGGGCGACGCCCCAGTCGGGGCCTCCGTCCTGTATCCGCTTGTAAAGGCACTCGGTGTTCTCCCTGACCATCACCATGTCCATCTGCCCCTTAACGTTGGGGACGTTCGGGTACACCTTCGCGGGGCGGATGTTCGCGTAGAGGTTTAGCCTCTGACGTAGGGGAATTATAACCTCCTTCGCCGTCTCTCCGACGGCGGCGAATAGGCAGGCGTCCGACGCCTTCACCGCCTCGAACGTCTCCTCGGTCATCGCGACGCCCGTCTTCGCCTTGTAGGCGTCCCCAGTCATGTGCTCGGTGAACTCGAAGCCGAACTTACCCGACTTATCCTGCATCTCCGTCAGGACGGAGATAGCTGCAGACATCACCTCGGGACCGATCCCGTCGCCGGGGATGACCACGATCCTATACTTCGTCATGCCCTCACCATTCCTTCATCCACTCCATCATTTAATATAACTCTGTGTGTCGGGAAGCACTCAAACCGATTGAAAGAGGGGGGAATCTGCCCTATCCGCTGCGTGACCCGTAGAAAGACATAAACAATTACTTTCAAAACATCATACTGGTAAAGTCCGTCAGAGGGACATCGATCTATGATGCTTAAGATAGGGTACACTCTAACGACAAATGATGTGCTCATAGAATACGTCCTAATCTTCGTAGCTGGAATACTGATACTCTGGGTTGCCTGGCATAGGATTTTCGCGTACTCCCCCGATAAGCGATACAGGGTCAACAGATACACGGGAGTGGCTGAGGAACAGAAGATGCTTACCTATACTCCACTCCCCGAGGCGGGAGGCGTAATAATCTGGGATCCTCTCGGAAAAGTCACGAGAAAACAGTACATCCTCGAAAATTGGGCGCGAAGTAATTATGTCGATATTAAGGCCTACATTGAGGAAGGGCGAGGGCAGCGTAAATAAAATCAAGTTTATCGAGATTTAATGAGGGAGTTCAAGGACCCTGAGATACACAGGGCCCTTGATGAGTTGAACAGCTACCATTCTTTCATGTGGTTCTTAAGATATGGGACGAGGCCGCCCTCGTTGAGTAGCTGCACCATGAAGTCGGGTAGAGGCTTGATCTTCAGCTTCTCCCCGTTCACGGTGATGGTGCCCGCTGTGGTGTCGATCTCTATCTCGTCCCCGGTCTTCACCCTGGATATGCCGGGGCACTCTATGGCGGCGAGGCCGACGTTGAAGGAGTTCCTGTAGAAGATGCGTGCGAAGCTCTCCGCGACGACTGCGCCGACGCCCGAGTGCTTGAGGGCGATGGGGGCGTGCTCCCGGCTGGAGCCGAGGCCCATGTTCTTCCCCCCGACGATGATGTCGCCCCTCTGCACCTTCTTCGCAAAGCCCGGATCAATGCCCTCCATCGCGTGCTTCGCCAACTCCTTCGGGTCCGTGTACTCCAGGTACTTGCCGGGGAGCATGAAGTCTGTGTTTATGTTGTCCCCGTAGTTCCACGCCTTACCCTTTATCTTCATTCACTTAACCTCCCGTGGGTCGCTGATCACGCCGGTGAGCGCCGACGCGGCGGCGGTGGCGGGTGAGCAGAGGTAGACGAAGCCCTCCGTGCTCCCCTGGCGGCCCTTGAAGTTCCTGTTGCTCGTGGAGAGGCTGACCTCGCCGGGGGCGATGACGCCGTTGTTCCCGCCGAAGCAGGCTCCGCAACTCGGGTTACAGACCACCCCACCCGCGTCCATCAATGCCTTTATGATGCCCCTGGAGTTGGCCTCGTCGTAGACTTCGAAGCTGGAGGGCGTGACCATGAGGCGAACGTCCCTGCTGATCCTCTTCCCCTTGAGTATCCTCGCCGCCTCCTCGAGGTCCTCGAGGCGCCCGTTCGTGCAGGAACCTATGAAGACCTGATCGACCTTGGTCCCAGCGACCTCGGTGACGCCCTTAACGTTGTCGACGGCGTGTGGGCACGCTACCTGCGGCTCGAGCGCCGAGGCGTCGATCTCGACCCTCTTCGAATACTCCGCGCCTGGGTCGGACTTTATTATCCTGTACTTGTTCCTGACGCGGTCCCTGAGGAAGGCGTCGGTGACCCTGTCGGGCTCGACTATACCCGTTTTTCCGCCCATCTCGATCGCCATGTTGCAGAGGGTCATCCTACCCGCCATGCTCATGGAGCGGATCGCCTCGCCCCCGAATTCTATCGCCATGTAGGTGGCGCCGTCTGCGCCGATCTCCTTAGCCGACTTGAGGACGACGTCCTTCGGAGCTACCCGGTTCGGGAGTTCCCCGACAACCTCGACCCTGATGGTCTCGGGGACCTTGAACCAGAGCTTCCCCGTGGCTAGGGCGGCACCCATATCTGTGGAGCCTATGCCGGTTGCGAAGGCGCCGAACGCGCCGTGGGTGCACGTGTGGCTATCAGCCCCAACGAGCACCATGCCGGGCCAGACGTGTCCCTTCTCGGGAAGCACCTGATGGCAGACACCCGCGTTTATATCGTAGAAGTAGGTGAAACCCTCCGCCTTCGCTATCTCCCTGCACTGCTTGTGGAGCGTCGCGTTCTGGACGTTCGTCGCGGGGGCTATGTGGTCGTTCATGAAGACGACCTTCGACCGGTCCCAGACCTTCTTGACCCCCATCTCCTTCATCGCATTGTAGGCGAGGACGGCGGTGAGGTCGGGCGCCATGGCGATGTCAATCTTCGCCTTGACAATCTCCCCGGGCTCGACGCTCTTGAGACCGGCGTGCTCCGCGAGTATCTTCTGGCTGACGGTCAGGCTCATTGTTCCTCGGTCTCCATCAGCCTGTTCATGCCCTTTAGGATGGCCTCTACGCTCGCCATGACGGTGTCGCCGTTGACGCTGCTCGCGGTGACGTGGCGCCCGTTGCGGCACATGCTCACAGTCACATCGGCGACGGCGTTGGCGCCTCCGGTGATTGCCTTCATGTTGAACTTCTCCAGACTCATGTCGCGGAAGCCCTTCTCGACGTTCGTGAGTGCCTTGACCGCGGCGTCAATCGGGCCGTTACCTATGCCCGCGCCGGCGTACTCCTTGCCGTCGATGATGAGGATAACCGAGGCAGTGGGGGTCACCGTGTTGCCAGTGACGACCACCAGCTCCTTGAGCTTGACCCGCTCCTCCCCCTTGATGTTCATGATGTTCTTGGTGATGGCGTAGAGGTCGGTGTCCGTGACGCTCTTCCCGGCGTCGCCCAGCGCCTTCACCGCTTCGGCGATCAGCTTCAGCTGGTCCTTGCTGGGGTGGAAACCCATGCCCTCGACCATGCTGCCGATGCCGTGGCGCCCCGCGTGCTTACCCGCCACGATACGGCGCTTCTTACCCACGAACTCGGGGCTCAGTATCTCGTAGTTGCCGCTGTGGGCGAGGAGACCGTGGACGTGGATGCCAGACTCGTGGGCAAAGGCGTTGTCACCCACGATGGGCGTCGTCGGAGGGAGATAGATGCCGCTGTAGTGCTGGATCATCTCCGAGACCTCGGCGATCTTGCCGAAGTTGATGCCCGTCGGTATACGATACTGCGACTCCAAGCAGACTGCAACCTGCTCCAGACTCGCGTTCCCGGCGCGCTCACCCAGCCCGTTTATAGTGACGTGCGCCTGCTCGGCACCCGCCTCTATAGCCGCGAGGGTGTTCGCAACAGCCTGCCCCAGGTCGTTGTGGGCGTGAGCGCTCAGAGGAGTCTTCACGTGCTTCTTCAACTCGCTGAAGAACTCGAAGGTCATACGGGGAGTCATGACGCCGACGGTGTCGGGGATGTTAAGCATCTCCGCCCCCGCGTCCTCCGCCGCCTTGCAGACCTCGATGAGGTACTCCATGTCGGTGCGGGTCGCGTCCTGTGGGCTGAACTCGACACGCAGCCCGTGATCGCGAGCGTACTCGATGCCCTCGACACTCTGCCTAAGAACCTCCTCCCGCGTCGTCTTCATCATCGTCTTGATGTGGAGGTCGCTCGTGCTGATGAAGATGTGAATGTAGGGGACGTCGCACCAGAGAGCCTTGTCAATGTCCTCCTTGATGGGCCGAGCGAGTGTTGTGATTATGCTGCTGAGTCCGAGACCGACGATCTTCTTCGTCACCTTCGCCTCGCCATCGCTTGAGATGGCGAAGCTCGCCTCGATCTTTGGGACACCAAGCTCATTGAGCTTGCGGGCGATCTCGATCTTCTCGTCGTTCGTGTAGGTCACGCCGGGGGTCTGCTCGCCATCCCTCATCGACGTGTCGAATATGATCACCTTCTTCGGGGGGTTTATGGGGCTCCGGGCCTTGAACTGGCTCAGGTAGAACTCGTTACTAGGCATCCAATCACCGGTTACTTGTTTCGTCATATGAGCCGATCCAGCGTTAATAAGCGAAATGAGCAACGCGGGTTGCACATCCCGCCATCCTTTTATCGGGCTTCAACCCGCGATTCCCTGAATTGCAGTACCACGTCGTCCTCACGGAGAGGTGCAATCTGAGCCGCGGCTACTGCGGCGGGACACGACATGTAGAGGGTATACCCCTCGAAGTATCCTACGACGTGGGTGATCTAGCGAACTTCATAAGCCACGACCCGGAGGCGGTCATCGGCTTCTACGGCGGCGAGCCCCTCCCCGCCGTCGACAAGATGTATGAGATCATGGACCGCGTCCCCGCCAAGGCATCCACCCTCCAGACGAACGGCACCCGCCTAGACGAGGTCGACCCCGGCTACCTGAATCGCCTCGACGCGCCACATGATACGCGAGCTGGGGACCCTCGTCGAGCCCACGAGGAGGCTCATGAAGGAGGAGGTGCTTCAGCCTGACGCCCTCGACTGCCCGGGGATAAACAACGGCTGCGAGGTCATTCCCTGATACGTCTCTTGAAGCTGTACTCGCCGTTGAGGTGGAGGTTCAATTCGACCCTGTCACCATTGTCGATCTTATCCCACAGCGCCTTCCTGACGGGGATATCGTATGTTATCTCGGCGTCTATGGTGAAGACCTCGCTCTTCACGGGCACGTAGGCGTTGCCTGACGCCGTGATGCTCTCCTGATACCTGACCCTCTTCCCCGTTATCCGCGTCTCCACTATGCGGCGCACCGGGCTCCTCCCGAGGATGAACGCGAGGATGAGGCACGCCAGGATGAAGAGGAGAAGGAAAATATACTCGTCCGGCATCAGGAGAGAGAAGGGGCGCCGGTTTAAGGGGTTTACCCCGAAGGAGCCGCACCGTTCGTGCCCCTGAACTGGCTGTTGTAGAGGTGGAAGTAGAACCCCCTCTGCTCCAGCAGGGACTCGTGTGTGCCGCGCTCGATTATCCGTCCGCTGTTTATGACCAGCACCTGGTTGGCGTTCCTGATCGTGCTGAGGCGGTGGGCGATGACGAAGCTCGTCCTCCCCTCCATAAGTCGCAGGAGCGCCTCCTGTATCCTGATCTCGGTGCGGGTGTCGACGTTGCTCGTCGCCTCGTCGAGGATGAGTATCTTCGGGTCGGCGACGACGGCGCGGGCGATGGCGAGCAGCTGGCGCTGCCCCTGGCTCAAGTTGCTCCCGCGCTCCGTGAGCATCGTCTTGTAGCCTTCGGGGAGGCGTGAGATGAACTGGTCCGCGTTTGCGAGCTTCGCCGCGGCGACGCAGTCCTCGCCCGTCGCCTCAAGGTTCCCGTAGCGAATGTTCTCCATCACAGTGTCGGCGAATAGGAAGTTATCCTGAAGCACGGTGCCGATCTGCCTACGGAGGCTCTCGCGGGTGACGTCCCGTATGCTCGTGCCGTCGATCTTAATGTCTCCGCCCCTGATGTCGTAGAACCTGCTGAGGATGTTGATCATCGTCGTCTTCCCCGCGCCCGTCGGCCCGACAAGGGCTATTGTCTGCCCGGGTTCGGCGTGGAAACTAACATCGTTGAGTATAGGGGTCTTTCCATCGTAGCTGAAGTCGACGTGGTCGAAGACGATGTCGCCCCTGATCTCTTTGAGGGGCTTGGCGTCAGGTTTGTCGTTGATCTCGGGCTTGGTGTCAATTATCTCGAAGACGCGCTCCGCGCCCGCAAGGGCGCTTTGTATGCTGTTGTAGAGGTCGGCGAGTTGGCGGAGGGGTTGAACGAAGTTGCGGGTGTAGTTGATGAACGTGGCAACGAGGCCAACCGTGACGGCACCCGTGACGACGAGCCAGCCTCCGAGTCCAGAGACGACGGCGATGCCTATGTAGCTCATGACGTTGACGAGGGGCATTATGATGAAGCCCCAGCTCATAGCCTTCGTCGCGGCCTCGCGTAGCGCTTCGTTGTCCTTGTCGAAATCAGCGAGTATGGCGTCCTGCCTGCTGAAGGCTTGGACGATGCGCTCACCGCTTATTATCTCCTCCATCCTACCGTTGAGACGCCCCATAGAGAACTGTAAGCCACGGAATCCGCTCATCGTTCTCTTACCGATCACAAGTGTGACGAGAAGCATAAACGGGATGACCGCGAGGTTGCCGAGGGCCATCCAGAGGTTCAAGGCGAACATGGCGATGAGTATTCCGATAAGGCTGAGGACGCTGCTAATTATCTGGGTAATGTTCATCGTCAGTGCCTGGCTAACCGCGTCTATGTCGTTCGTCAACCTGCTCATCAAGTCTCCCTGACTTCTCTTGTCGAAGAAGCTCAGGCTGAGAGTTTGCATGTGCTCGAAGAGGTCCTTCCGGATCTGGCGGAGGGCGCGCTGACTGATAGTCGCCATTATCCATCCCTGGGTGGCCTGCATCGCCCAGCCCCCAAGGTAGACCCCCAACAGTATCAGGGACATCCTCACCAGACCAGGGACGTCACCCTTGAGTATGTACTGGTCAATGGTCACCCCTATGAGGTAGGGGCCGAGGAGCTGAAGTGTTCCAGCCACAACGATGCTTATCACCACTAATGCTATCTGGAACTTGTAGACTAGCAGGTAGCTGGCGAGTCGGGCTATGGTTTCTCTCGGATTCTTGGCTCGTTCTATGCCTCTGCCCGGGCCGCCTTGACCTGGGCCTCGTGGCCCCCCACCACCCATTGGGCCGTGGCCACTCATAGCCGGATACCTCCGCCGAGCTGGGAGTCGAATATCTCGCGATATATGGGGCTGGTCTCCATCAGCTCCTTGTGGTGCCCCTCGGCGACTATCTTGCCGCGGTCGAGGACGAGAATCTTGTCCGCCTTTAGGACGCTGCTTATGCGCTGTGCTATTATGAAGCTCGTGCGGCCTTTCATCACCGTCTCAAGCGCCTCCTGTATCAGCGCCTCGGTCTCGACGTCGACGCTGCTCGTAGAGTCGTCGAGTATGAGTATCTTGGGCTTGACGAGTATGGCGCGGGCGATGCTAACGCGTTGTTTCTGGCCTCCGCTCAGGCCAACCCCACGCTCCCCGACCTCGGTGTCGTAACCCTTGGGCAAACTCGTTATGAAGTCGTGGGCCTGCGCCGCCTTTGCGGCTTCGATGACCTCATCGTCGGTGGCACCGGGCTTCCCATACCTGATATTGTCGCGGATCGATCCGCTGAAGAGCACAGGTTCCTGTAGGGCTATCCCGATGTGAGCCCGGAGCGACTCAATGGTCACTTCCCTGACATCCGTGCCATCTACGGTTACACTGCCGGAGTTCGCGTCGTAGAACCTCGGGATGAGGTTGATGAGAGTCGACTTCCCGCTGCCTGTGGCGCCGAGTAGGGCAACGACCTGCCCTGGATCTGCGGAGAAACTAATGTTGTTCAAGACGGGTTCGCCTCCTTTCATGTAGCTGAAGGATACGCCCTCAAATGCTACTCTCCCGGTGACGTCGCTGAGAGGTTTAGCGTCAGGCTTGTTCTGAACCATCGGCTCGGAGTCTAGGACCTCGTATATCCTGTTCCCGGAGGCGACGGCGGCGGAGATTTGACTCGCCATTATGGAGAGGAAGATTAGAGGGAACATGCTAGAGAGTAGATAGTTTGAGAAGGCGAGAATCTCGCCGACGGTGAATGTGCCCTGTATTACTTGTAGGCCGCCGAAGTAGAGAACAGCTAGGACGCCCAGGTTGATCATGACGAACAACGCGGGCATGAGGAACATCATGAATCGGTTGACACTTATTCCCTGGTTCATGAGGTCAACGTTTGCGACCTCAAACCTCTCGGATTCATGTTTCTGACGCACAAATGCCTTCACAACGCGAACGCCTGAGAGGTTCTCCTGGAGGACAGAGTTGAGTTTGTCTAGCTTCGTCTGGACCTTCATGAACATGGGCTGTCCCTTCCATACGAAGACGCCGGAGAGAATCAAGGTAAACGGCATTATCAGGAGAATGATGTCGGCCAGCTTGGCGTTGATTGAGTACATAAGTAGGACACTTCCGACGATCATGAGGGGTGCCCTGATGAACATGCGAAGACCCATCATCACCATCATCTGTATGATGTTGACATCGCTCGTCAGCCTGATTATCAGTTGGCCGGTCTGGAACTTGTCGAGGTTTCCAAAGCTGAAGCTCTGGATTCGGCGGAAGATGGCGCTTCTCACGTCGGCTGCGAATCCCTGTGCGGCTCGGACTGATAGGAATGTATTGCCTATCGCCATGCCTGCGTCTAGGAACGCGATGACCACCATTAACACGGCAGTGGTTCCTATGAGGTAGAGGTCCTTGTTGGGAATACCCGTGTCTATGATGCTCTGCAGGAGCCTTGGTATCTGCAGCTCCGCTATGACCGATACGGAAAGCATCATGACAGATAACGCAGCAGGTTTCCAGTAGGGTCTCAGGTAGGAGAGAATGCGCATCATGGGGTTCTTCATATCTTTACCCCCCACGGCGAATCCATCTTCATCAACGTTGTCAGATTATCATTGTTTGTTATGTTCAACTTAGTCAATATCACCTGTATATTTTCCAGCGAGGTGTAGAGGGAGTCGATATCCTCCTCGGAGAGGGTGGAGAGCTTCTTCTTAATCGATTCGCGTAGCTCCGCCCTGCAATCAGCCATATATTTTCGCCCTTTGCCCGTGAGGGATATGTCGATGATTCTACGATCCCTCGGGTTCGGCTTCCTCTCGACGTATCCGTCCGCGATGAGTTTGTCTATAACAGCCGTCATATTCGGCTTAGAGACGCCGAGCCATCCCCCAATCTTCGAGGTTGGCAGTGAATCTCGCCTGATGAGGATCATCATTACCTTGAACTCGGAGCTCGTCGGGTTGTGTGAGAGGCCTTCAGGTCTCATCAGCGTCCGGTGGAAGAGTGGGAAGATGAGGTGGATGTTGTCCAGCATCCGGCTCATCTTCGCACCCGTAGCTAGGCCATCCATTTTGATTCACGAAATTAACAGTTCAGGTATTGAACTATAATATAAACGCATTCCTTTCTCGAGACGGTGACATTTAAAGCGCTCGGACCCACTCAACCCAGATAGGTGTACAACTGTGAAGATTCTAGCGATACAGTCCAGCCCGAATGAAGATGGTTTGACGGCGATGACCGCGAAGGCGGTCATCAAGGGAGCCGAGACAGAGGGCGCCGCTGTCGAGTTGGTGAACCTGAATGAACTAGTCATAAGGCCCTGCGTTGCCTGCGATGGGGGATGGGGCCAGTGCCGCAGAGAGGGGACATGCGTCATCGACGACGAGTTCCAGCAACTCAGGGACAAGATCCACGCCGCTGACGCCGTAGTATTCGCTACCCCCGTCTACTGGGGAGACCTGAGCGAGTCTACGAAGCTGTTCCTAGACAGGCTCCGCCGGTGTGAGGTCAAGGGGGAGTTCAAGACCCTGAACGGGAGGTTCGCCTTGGGCATCGCCTCCGCGGGTGGAACCGGGAATGGCTGTGTCAAGGCCCTCCTCCACCTAGAGGACTACCTGCGGCGCGTTGGATTCACGATCTTCGACCTTGTTACCGTGACTCAGGCGTCGAAGGAGCATAAGCTGGCGATGCTTGAGCATGCCGGGCATAGGTTAGTGACACTGAAGGATTAAGATATACTGATATATGACAGAAACTATATCTATCTCATGTCCACAAGGACTCTTGTTATTGGTGACAACCGGGAGAGGCGTCAGGAGGCTCGATTCCAGCCGATCTTCGGCGAGACATCAAAGCAGCTGAAGGCACGGCTCAGGGTCCTATCCAAGAAGTATACGTGGGAGATCATCGCCGACCTAATGGATGGCAAGAAGAACCTGACACAGATCGCAATAGAAGGAAGCATCCCCTACACGACGGTGCAGAACAGGATCGTGGAGATGGAGAAGCTAAAACTCATCACCATCCACGATGAGGTCGATAGAAACTCGAAGAGGCCAGTGAAGATGATAAGGGTCGAGGACTTCAGGCTCGAGGTTACCGGTTCGAAGATCAGGGAACTGATGAGGCTCGATCGGGGCTAAGTCGTGTATTTCTTCTCACTTAAGTAGCGATCCCTGTGATCGGGGAGGACTGTGGCGACGCGTTTTCCCTTCCCGAGTTTCTCGGCCACCTTTATGGCGTGGTAGACGTTTGCGCCCGCGGATATTCCGCAGAAGAGCCCTTCCTCCCGTACTAGGCGGTCCGAGGTCTTTATGGCGTCCTCGTTTGTCACCTTCACCACCTCGTCTATGAGGCCGCTCTGCATCATCTCCTCGATGATGCCTCCGGCGATCTCCTTGCTTACGCCGGGTGGGGAGGTTATGCCTTCACTTATCGCGTACTTGGCGGAGGCGGGCTCGAGGCCGATGACCTTACACTTCGGCACCTTGGCCTTGAGCGCCTTGGCGACGCCGTAGAGGGTGCCGCCGACACCAATGCTCGCGACGAAGGCGTCCACTTTCCCGTTCATTTGTTCTAGGATCTCGTTGCCGGTGACGATGTGTGCCCTCCAGTTTGCGGGGTTGCTGAACTGGCGCGCCCACCAGACCTTGGGGTTGCTCCTCTCAAGCTCCAGGCACTTCTTCCGGGGGGCGAACTCGACCTCGGCGCCCGCGACGCTGCCCTTCGAGTCAAGACCCTCGATCTTCATCTCGTAGACCTTTGCCCCGTAGCTCTCCATGAGCTTGATCCTTTCCCTCGTCATCCCCTCGGGCATATAGATCTCCACGTTGTACCCGAGGCGGGCGCCGACGAAGCTGAGGGCGGTCCCCGTGTTCCCCGTCGAGGCCTCGACTATCGTGTAGCCGGGTTTGAGTTTGCCCTCGGCCTCGGCAGTGCGTATCATCTCGAGTGCGATCCTGTCCTTGTAGCTGCCACTCGGGTTGAGATACTCGAGCTTGGTGAAAATATCGGCGCTGTTCTTGGGGACTAGTTTCTGGAGTCTGACCATCGGGGTGTTTCCGATGACTTCTAGGATGCTGTCCACTGCCTTTGGAGCCATGTGGATAGAAGGCGTGGATGGAGGAGAAAATGGTTTCCCCTACTTGTTCAGCTTCTTGACGAGTTTCCCGACGCGCTCGCCAAGCCTGCTACACGCTTCGAGGGAGGCGTCGTTGGGTGATCCGATGCTGGATGCGCCGTAGTGGCTGCCAGCGGATGAGCCCTGTATGATCATCCCGTGGACGAGGAGCATTTCGTTTATGGCTATGATGGTGGTCTCCGCTCCGGTATGGGTGCCGCCTGCGCTCGCGAAGGCGCCACCAACCATCCCGTCGAGCTTGCCGTGGTACTTTATGGATTCGTCTATGAACTTCTTGATCTTCGCGGATGGGAGGCCATAGTAGACGGGTGAGCCCAAGATGATGCCCTGGCACTGAGGGATCTCGTCTATGGATGCCTCGTCGACGTGCTTGAGGATGGGTTCGACGCCCGTCTTCTTCACGCCCTCCTCGATGGCGTGCGCCATCTTCCCCGTGTTACCCGTGCTGGAGTCGTATACGATGAGGACCTTCATCTAGCCCACCTTGGGGAGCTTCTTCTCGGCGTCCTTTACGGCGTAGACTCCCTTGACCTCGCCCATGTAGATCATGTGATAGTCCTTGGTCTTGTACATCTCCTTCTCGATGCCGCCTTCGAGTTGGCCGGGCTTCATGTCGGTCTTGAAGACGGTTGTGCACTCGATGTGTATGGGGCACCCCTCGATGTAGGGCGCGTCGACCGCGATGCCCTTCTTGGCGGTGAGCTTGCACTCCTTGAACTTGTCGTAGTCTCTCCCCGATTTCGTCCCGCAGAACTCAAGCGCCGCCTCCATACCCTTGGCGGGGACGCAGACCGTCCAGCTCTTCGCCTCCTCCATGAGCTTGTAGGTGTGCCTGCTGTGGCGGACGGCGACGATGAATACGGGCTTCGCCCACATCGTCCCCAGGAAGCCCCAGCCGATCGTCATGGTGTTCGGCTTCCTGTCCTTCCCCTCCGCGACGAGGAAGAGGCCCCCATCCTTGATGAGTTCATTCATCTCTCTGACGTACTTGAATGTGTCAACCTTGTCTCTTGGCAACAGAACCACGAGGAATAGAGGGGCGGATCGTGTTATAAGTCTTAGACCGCCGCCTGTCGAACGCGTGGGCGCCCCATGGTTACAGTATCATCAACCGCCGCCATGAAATGATCCAGGGCGGTGTAGCGACGTGACCTACACGGTTGTCTTCAAGGGAAAGAAACGTGCCCCCAATGCGCCTACGCTCTCGATGCGCCAGAGACTCGCCCTGAGGACCACGGGAAAAGCCTACGGTGGCCACAACTCGAAGCCGGGCTGGAGCGGCGCCCTCCCGTTCTACGCCTTCGAGTGCCCCACCCACGGAGTCGTGTCAAATTATCCCATGGGATACGAGAAACGGCTAGAATGCCCAAAATGCCTCGAAGAAAACCTAGAAATGGCTAGATGATGTAGCCGCTGTCCGGCCTCTCAAAGTTCCTGACGAGCTCCAGGTTGAGGTCCGGTTCAAGCTCGTCGAAGTCCTCCTCGGTGAGGTCGGCCCAGGGCCCAGTGAGGGCGGCCTCGACCACCGGGCTGCTCCGCCCAAAGTTCTCGAGGCATACCTTGTATGTTAGGCGCCTGACCTGTGACTCGTCCTCGAAGCCGAGGCTATGGAGGTACTCGTGGAGGAAGATGGTATAGACGTGGCTCCTCTCACTCATCCCTGTCTTGCCCCTGAGCAGCCGGCGGTTCAGGACTATCTCGTTCGTGCCCATCGGGTGGAACGCCCCGACGTTCATGGGGAGGTTCCCGAGGAGCAACATCAAGCCTACCCTGTGTAGGCCGAGTGTCTTCTTGACTGACCTCTTCACGAGGGCGAAGACGTCACCGTAGTCCTTGCAGGTTTCCAGATCGGGCGCTATCGTGTTGACCTGCTCCCCCTAGACCGACTCTACGGCCTTTACGCCGGGGACCTTCTTCTTCAGGTACT
>Ga0315274_10003004_pt1 | contig 25102 bp, 20 predicted proteins | sample YL17G02_20_MG_FD_203700 | JGI IMG/M metagenome (GOLD analysis project Ga0315274, IMG submission 203700) | Sediment microbial communities from Yellowstone Lake, YNP, Wyoming, USA - YL17G02_20 | ecosystem: Environmental > Aquatic > Freshwater > Lake > Sediment | place: USA: Wyoming | collected...
CAATTTAGAGGGCTTCCGAGCTTTGAGCAAGCTGCAAATCGCTCCCAAAAAGTTAGGTAATACATATCAGCCAGAAAACCATAATGATTTCAAAATGATCCTGAAATTTGGCGAAAGTCGAGTATTAATCCGTCACTTTTCCGAGAAGTTTACTGAGGAGCTGGGGAAACCCGCACCCCAATTTTCAGAGCAGGCCTTACAGATCCTCCAAAACTACCATTGGCCGGGAAACGTGAGAGAACTGGAGAACGTCATTCAACGTCTCGTGATCATGACAGATGGAGATTTTATAGAAGTTCCTGACCTGCCCTCTTTGATGCGCTTCTCAGCCCTACGAGAAACGGGTTTGAATCGCACTCTCACCGAAGTAGAAGCTGAATACATTCGCAACGTCCTTGCAGGTGTGGGTGGAAATAAGACCAGGGCAGCGGAGATCCTTGGGATTGACCGTAAAACCCTTCGGGAAAAGCTTCAAAAGGCCAAAAAACATACTCTAACTGAAACATCTGATCGGGGAAATTCTCCCCGGTGATTCAAATCTCCTCAAAATCATCTTTCATTCCATCTATCCCATCTCATTTTTCAATTCCGCTAATCTTTTGATTTTATTCCACTTCCATACTCAGAATAGCGTTTTATCTAAACCCTCAACCCATTGGCAAAGAGATTGCTTTATATCCAATGAAGTCCATACTAAAAGAATTGAAAGGAGGAAGCATGAAGAAGAAAAAGGAGAAAAGTCTCCTTCCAAAAAAGGTGGATTATTATGTTATTTGTTCATGCTGTAGTGATGCCTCCATTTGTACGTTCCCTAAGAACCCAGGGCAGCCGATTTTGCAGTGTGAAGAATTTAAGGGTTACGAACCTCGTCCAGGGGAAACAATATTTAAAAACGATTCATTAACGACCGATCCTAAACTCATGTCCAGTGCTGAGGAGAAAAATTTAGGTAAATACAAAGGACTGTGCAGCATTTGTGAAGACCGCGAAATCTGCACCTTTCCCAAAGCTGAAGGTGGGGTCTGGCATTGCGAAGAGTATCGGTAGAACAATTAACATCATGTCTCAACGTAGAACTTTGAATTGAAAGGGAAGGTATGAATCCAGAACATATCGTAAAAATTATAAAAAGTCATTCCAAAGACCGAGGTAAGACTATCTCGATCCTTGAAGAGATCCAGACGAAATATAGCTACCTTCCTGAAGAAGCGCTAAGGATTGTGGCCAAGGAGACAGGACGATCTCTTGTTGACATTTTTGGGGTGGCCACCTTTTATAAATTGTTCAGTCTGAAACCAAGAGGGAAACATCTTATATCGGCCTGTTTGGGCACAGCATGCCATGTACGGGGTGCCCAGTCCGTGGTTGAAGATTTCAAACGACAATTAAAAATCAAAGAGGGAGAAACAACTCCAGACAAAGAAATTACGTTAGAAACCGTGAACTGTCTCGGGGCCTGCGCGCTTGGGCCTATTGTCGTTGTGGATGGTCATTACTTCTCAAACGTCACCACACAAAAGGTTAAGGAGATAATACACCAAGCGAGAGTTGGACTTGATCGAGTTGACATCACAACAGACGAACGGATATTTCCGGTTGAAGTCAGCTGCCCACGCTGCAACCACAGCCTGATGGATCGGAAGCATTATATCGATGGGTATCCATCGATACGGGTGACCGTCTCTTACGAACGCAACCACGGATGGCTAAGGTTATCATGTCTCTACGGAAGCTTCTCCGTCGATTCCGAGTACCAAGTCCCAATGGATACGGTAGTTAATTTTTTCTGCCCCCATTGCCATGCAGAGCTTATTGGAGTTTCAACCTGCGATAAGTGCCACGCCCCCATGGTGCCAATGCTTGTCCGCGGCGGAGGGTTGGTTCAGATCTGTTCGCGCAGGGGATGTAAGGGGCACCTTTTAGATCTGAGTGGCATCAATGCCTGATCGGACGAAAGGGAAGTGGCTAAGTCTCTTAAAACGAGACGAGACAAAAATAGAATTTCAATTATGATGAATCCGTAAAAAGTCCTGAAACCGTCACTCCGGCGAAAGCCGGAGTCCAGACGTTGTCCCTGCGAATGCAGGGAACCAGAAATATATGAATCTGGATTCCTGTTTTCACAGGAAACCCTGGATTCCTGCTTTCGCAGGAATGACAAAACAGGGTAATTTGGACTTTTTACGAGACCATCAATTATGGAAAAACTTAAATCCATTATTGATTTTAAAAGATTGCAGGAACGTTTGATTGCTGATCGTGACCTAACGATCCCCACCCTTGTGATTCCAGCAGGGACATGCGGACAAGCGAGTGGTGCCAATGACCTCATTCGCATAGCAAAACGTGAGCTTCTAAGTAAGAAACTCACGGAGAAAATCCATTTGCGCATCACGGGATGTCATGGGTTCTGTGAGATGGAGCCATCTGTCGTGGTGGAGCCTCGTGGTACATTCTATCCGAAAGTGGGTTTAAAGGAAATGAGTCAGATCGTTGAGGCCATTGAGAAAGGAAAGGTGCTTGAAGGGCTTCTTTGGGTCGATGGAGAAACAAAAAAGACCATTGAGAAGAAGGATGATATCCCTTTTTTTCGTGATCAGGTTCGAACCATTTTGGTCCGCAACGACAAGATCGATCCGATTCGTATTTTCAACTACATTGAGAGCGGCGGCTATTCAGCAATGGCCAGGATACTTGAAAAGGGCAACCCCGAATGGGTGATGGAGGAGGTCAAGACCTCCGGGCTTCGTGGCCGAGGAGGTGCTGGTTTTCCTACAGGTCTGAAGTGGGAAATGTTGGCCCGGCAGCCAAATGGCAATGGGAAGTTCATCCTTTGTAATGCCGATGAGGGTGATCCTGGGGCATACATGGATCGCAGCGTCCTCGAAGGAAACCCCCATAGCATCATCGAAGGCATGATCATAGGCGCCTATGCAACGGGGGCGATAGAAGGTATCATCTATGTCCGTAACGAATACCCGCTCGCAATCAAACATTTGGTCATTGCCCTCCGACAGGCCCGTGAGCTTGGGTTCCTCGGCAAATATATTCTTGGAACGGAATTCACCTTTGACATTCATCTGATGAGAGGAGCTGGCGCGTTTGTCTGTGGGGAAGAGACCGCTTTAATCAGATCGATAGAGGGGAAGATGGGTGAACCAAGACAGCGCCCACCATTTCCCGTTCAGAAAGGCATTGATGGAAAACCGACAGCGATCAACAACGTAGAAACTTGGGCGAACATTCCCATTATCTTTGAGAATGGCGCAGAGGATTTCAAGAGGACCGGGACAAAAAACAATTCAGGCACTAAGATATTCAGCCTCGTGGGCAAGGTGAAACATACTGGCTTGATTGAGGTGCCAATGGGGGCAACCCTCCATAAGATTGTCTATGACATTGGCGGGGGCCCTGTCGGCGAGGCCAAGATTAAAGCGGTTCAGACAGGGGGACCCTCCGGTGGTTGCATCCCGGCCAACCTGTTTGATCTGACCATCGATTATGAAAGCCTGACTCAGGCAGGAGCCATTATGGGGTCGGGTGGCATGATCGTCATGGATGAACAGACCTGCATGGTTGATATCGCCAAGTACTTCATGAATTTCCTAAAGGGCGAATCCTGCGGTAAATGTTTCACCTGCCGTAAAGGGACCCAACGAATGTATGAGATTCTCGATGGGATAACAAGGGGCGAGGGGACATTGGAGTCACTTGATCTTCTTGAAGAGCTTGCGATTACGGTAAAAGATACAACTCTGTGCGGCCTTGGACAAACCGCACCAAATCCTGTCCTATCCACCCTTCGTTATTTCCGTAACGAGTATCTGGAACATATCAAGCATAAGCGATGCCCTGCAGGAGTGTGTAAGGAGTTGATCACTTACTCTATCAACAAAAATTGCACAGGCTGTCAGCTTTGCCTTCGGACCTGTCCTTCAGAGGCGATCACTGGGAAGAAGAAGGACCTTCAGGTGATCGATCCTGAAAAGTGTATCAAGTGCGGGGCTTGTAAGAATATCTGTAAATTTAGCGCCATAGATATCCTGTAGATCTTTAAAAAGGGAAGATGCCATGGTCTCTCTTAATATCAACGGCTTAGAAATTTCAGCTGAGGAAGGAACAACACTGCTCGAAGTTTCAAGATTCTATGGATTTCCCATTCCAACCCTTTGTCACATGGATGGGCTTTCCCCCTATGGAGCATGCCGCCTCTGTGTGGTTGAAATCGGTGAAGGAGCCAAGGCAAAGCTCGTCACCTCATGCACCTACCCAGTCGGGGAAGGTCTTAAAGTGCGTACCGCTTCCTCTCGTGTGATCAAGGCCCGAAAGATGATTCTGGAACTTCTTCTCGCATCATGTCCTCAATCAAAAACGATCCAGGATCTGGCCTCAGCTTATGAGGTACGGAAACAACGGTTTAAACAGGAATATGAAGATTGCATCCTTTGTGGAAGGTGTGTGCGGATGTGCGAAGAGCAGATGATGGCCAAGGCCATTGGGTTTCGCAGTCGGGGTGAGAACAGAAGCATAGGAACCCCCTTCGACACCCAATCAGAGGACTGCCGGCGATGCGGGGCCTGCATCTACATCTGCCCTGCCTGTCAGCTCCGCTGCACCTATACCGAACGCGAGAGGCCGATCTGCGGAGGCTGTGCTAACCTCAGCCCGCCTTGTCTCGAGAAGGAGGGGTTTGAAGATATGATGTGTTACATGACCCCCTGTGTGGCTTGTGAGATCAAAAAGGATTGAGAAGAGGAAAGGAGCATAACCAATGTCATTATCTCGAATCAATGCATCAGCTGCAACATTGACAAAAAACAGGACGGAAGGTTCGATTGTGCATGCCTCAGGGATGTGCGTGACTTGCGTGGACGGTTGCATCGGAATGTGCGAGATCGGCAAATCCGCCTATCGAGGCCACGAAGTCATCTACCCACAACCGTTTGGAGTCATCACCACCGCTGCTGAAAAGATCTACCCTGTTGATTATTCCCATTTCAACATCATGGGGACTGCTGTTGGAGCTTATGGAATCGAGCCTGATAGTGATAAGGCTATCTTCCCAGCCGTTGATCTTGAAGTCATCATCGGCCGTGATCGTGGAATCAAATTTCATTACCCCTGGATCATCTCCGGAATTGGATCGACGGACATCGCCAAAAATAACTGGGAAGGACTGGCCATTGGATCTGCCCTTGCCGGCACAGGTTTGACCGTTGGTGAAAATGTGGTTGGGATGGATCCTGAAGCAGTGATCAAGAACGGCCGTGTCATCGATACAGGTGACCTCAAGTTCCGTGTCAAACTCTACAAAGATTACCAACGGGGCGGTTATGGGGCAATTGTCGTCCAAGCCAATATCGAGGATACTCGCCTCGGTGTTCATGAATACGCCATTGAAAAGCTTGGGGTCGAATGTATTGAACTCAAATGGGGGCAAGGGGCAAAAGACATTGGGGGAGAAGTGAAAATAAGAAATCTAAAAAAAGCCCAGATGCTTTATGAGAGGGGTTATCTTGTCCTTCCCGATCCAACGGATCCCAATGTGATTAAAGCCTTTGAGCAAGGGGCCTTCAAGGAATTTGAACGACATTCACGGGTAGGTATGGTCTCTGAAGAATCTTTTGCAAATAGGGTTGAAGAATTGCGCAAGGCGGGTGCCAAGTATATCTTTCTCAAAACAGGTGCCTATCGGCCAGCGGATCTTGCCAGGGCAATCTCTTTTGCCTCGAAATATAGTCTGGATCTCCTTACTGTGGATGCCGCAGGAGGCGGCACGGGGATGAGCCCATGGCATATGATGAATGAATGGGGCATTCCACCGGTAGAGCTCCATTCCCTTCTTTACCAGTGTGCAACATCCCTTGCTCAAAAGGGAAAATATGTTCCTCCATTAGCAGTCGGGGGGGGATTCACATTCGAAGATGCAATTTTCAAGGCCCTCGCCATGGGCGCCCCCTTTGTGAAGCTCGTGGGTATGGCCCGAGGGCCCATTGCCGCAGCCATGGTGGGCAAGACCATTGGCCGAACCATCGATAACAACCAGATTCCTGTTTACATCGAACGATTTGGTCACACAAAGGATGAGATTTTCGTGACGGCTAGCTCCTTGCGTAAAGAATTAGGCGATTTGGAATTTGAGAAACTACCTGCCGGTGCTCTCGGTCTCTATACTTACTATGAACGTTTAGCCCAGGGGCTTCGTCAGCTCATGGCTGGCAGCCGAAAATTCTCTTTGGAGCACCTATCAAGAGACGACATTGCAGCCCTGACACGTGAGGCCGCCGAAATCAGCGGTATCAAATATGTCATGGATGTCGACAAAAATAGGATTGAAGAAATCCTCAATCTTTAGAATCACCTATTGTTCCCGTTAACAGAAATACCATTATTAAGGGGAAATTTCTAAAAATGGTAGGAGCTCTGATTGTAGCCCATTATCATATCGGGAAAGAATTGATTGCGACAGCGAAGTATTTGGTCGGAAAAATGGATGGTATCGTTGCAGTCTCTATCGATTTTAAAATGAATACCTTTGAAGCAAGGAAGGTTATTTCAGAGGCGATTAGAGAGGTCGATCAAATAGGAGTAAATCTCCCTATGGTATTAACTTTTTGGAATAAGCGATGGGACATGGGGCTAAAGGAATTGGCAAAATCCCTTCAACCGTCAGGAAAAAGAAATATCGTTGTAAAGAAGAATTTCATGGAGGCGAAAAGTGACTTTGGAAGAAGAATCCCAATGGGGGGGGCAAACGACTTTTCCAAGAATAAGAAAAAGGTGTTGATTGTCGATAATGACACCCTATACCGGATCTCAGATTCTTTTCTAAAAAAAGTAAGGAGAAAAAAGATGGAGTGCCCAATATGTAAGACTGTTTTTTTCGTATCAATTTAGCCTTTTGAAAAGAGTTTCTTTTTTCATCTCGATAGACGGGGTTTTCTAACCCCGTCTTGGCGGGACAAGGATGTCCCGCCTATCGGATCCGGGGCTAATTTAGGGTTTTTCAAAGAACTAAAGTGTTACTTTTTTCTAACCCAAAGAGATCCTAATCATGGCCGATAGAAGTTTTTATTGTGATCGTTGTTGGTATTGACTCATTTCCTATCCCAATGGAGAGGGTGAGTATTCGATTAAAGAAGACATTACTGGTGATCAATGGAGAAGTATAGAAAAACCTACTACAGGGGTGGCAAAGGGAAGGGAGAGATTCATGGAAAAATTAAAAATTGTCGAGAAGAGAAAAGTAGAGTCGAATCTTTAAATCGATCAAAATGAGAAACCAGATCCACCGGAGAGATTTTAAGCCATAACAAGAGATCTTATAGAGAAGGCCTTAGCAATGGTCAACAGAATCGCAGCCAATGAGAGGAGTAAGCCCCGACCCCAGACAGAACTCGTTGAAAATTACTACCTACTTTACCACTACCCCAATTTCTTGAAGAGATTCACTTCAGCAACTTAAGACTAGGTTTTAGGGAGTGGTTCCTCCCTATCGGCAGACAAAAATCTCCAGCCCTCAATCCCTATCCCACTTTATTAAATACGGGGCGCCTCTACAATCTCAACCTGGAACTCTTTTGCTGGGCTGGATAGATCTTTGAAGATTACCATAAAGGGTATTGCTTCACCCAAAGGGGTGACGCTGTCCTCCTCCCTTTTAGGCAGAATCAACATCTTCCCTTTAAAAAAGGCGACCGGCAACTTTTTCAACTCCTCTCGACTAATCATTCCGCCACAGATCGCCTCCTTTTCTGTCATTTTGGCCTTGTACTGATCAAAAATCATTACCTTAACTTTGATATATTTTTTTGTGGACCGAGATTGATTCTTCACTTTCCCTTGGATGATGTATAAAGGGATCTCCTCTATCGTTTCTTCATATCCATTCAAACCTTCAACGATCAGTCCCTCCTTCTCGGACCCCCAAATACCACCCCAGAGTTCAGTGATCTTCTTGACGGGGTATTCGATATAGGGAAAGAGTTTGCCGTTAGATCCCAACTCAGTCCATAGGTAGAAGACACCAAAGATCAAGAGGACCAGAACGATGAGAAGGGAAAAGAAACGAGAGGGTCCCCATCTCTCCCTTCGCACCATCCTCTTCGGCTTGAAGATTCCGACCTCCGCCTTCTCCTCTCCTGCAGCTTCTTTAGAAAGCACACGTTCCTTTTTTGCTGTGGGCGCCTTTTCAAAAAAGAGGAACGTTTCTTCTTCCTTCTCCTTCTCCTTCCCCTCCTCCTCCTCCTCCTCTATAGGCATCCCTTTCTCTTCCTCCTCCAACGAGGGGGGGAATTCCAACTCTTTTTGACCTGGCTCTAACAACTCTTCATGGTATTTGGCAAAGGATTCGAAACCCTCAAAGATCTCCTCTTTTGTCTCAGGAAGGGGAGCGACATAGAAAACATGCTTGCATCGTGAACAACGAACCTTTGCTCCTTTGGCTGGGATTCTGGAGTCATCCAAGTTAAACTTGGTTAAACAGGAGGCACAAGTGACGATCATACAAAACCCCCTTCTTACAATTTTTTGGCGGGAAGGTGCCCGCAAGCCCCACTCCATACCAGGACAATCCGGGGCTCGCCCTTCGCGCGGAGACCTTCACATTATGATGAAAGGAATAGGAAAAATCAAGGATAAAATGATGAGGAACAAAGAAACGTCAAATGTCAAAGCCAAAAGTCCAAATGAAATAAATTCAATGACCAATGTCAAAAATCAAATTCCCTGCCCGCCGAAAGCAGAGAATTTGACATTTGCAATTTATGCATTCATTTGACATTTGTAATTTAATTTTTAAAGAGTTTATCGCCCCAACCTTTTTTTGAACTCCTCCTTCAAGATGGGAACGACGGTAAAGAGATCGCCGACTATCCCATAAGTGGCAATTTTAAAAATGGGAGCTTCAGGGTCCTTGTTGATGGCAACGATGATATCGGATGTCTTCATCCCAGCCTGATGCTGAATGGAACCTGAGATACCACAGGCAATGTAGATCTTAGGCCGCACGGTGCGACCGGTCTGCCCAACCTGGTGTTCATAGGGAATCCAGCCTGAATCGACTGCCGCACGAGAGGCCCCCACGGCTGCACCCAAGACCGCTGCCAGTTCACGGATCACTTTAAAATTCTCGGGACCCCCCATCCCTCTTCCCCCTGAGACGATGATCTCCGCATCAGCCAGATTGACCGTCTCCGCCCCTTTGATGAATTCCACAACCTTTGTCCTGATCTGATCTTCGGTCATCTGAAGGGTTTCGCGAATGATCTCTCCCTTTCTCGAATCGTCCCTCGGAGGCATGGCGAACACCTTGGGCCGGACCGTTGACATCTGAGGCCGGTAATTGGGATAGTCGAGAATCGTCGCCATGATGTTTCCACCAAAAGCTGGCCTAGTCTGTTTGAGATATTTCGTCTCCGGATCGATGTCCAGACCTGTACAGTCTGCCGTTAATCCTGCCTCTATGGTTGTGGCGACTGTTCCTGCAAAATCTCGGCCCTGAGTGGTGGCCCCGAAAAGGACGATCTCAGGTTTATATTTCCGGATGAGATCCACGGCGGCCTTAGCATAAGGATCGGTACGATATTGTTTGAGCAGAGGGCTTTCCATAACATAGACCTTCTCTGCTCCATAGGCGATGACCTCCTTGGCAAATTTATCGACGACCTCCTCATCAGCGAAAAGCATCCCGCATAATTTGCATCCTATGGCATCGGCTAACTTCCTTCCCTCACCCAGGAGCTCGAAAGAGACACTTCCGACCTTGCCTTGCTCATGCTCTATAAATATCCAGACGTCTTTATAAGCACTGATATCGATTGTGACGGCCTTTTCTTCTTTTTCCAAAGTGATCGCACTCACCGGACAGACATCCACGCAAGCGCCGCAGAAGGTACACTTCTCATCGACTACTGCAATCCCTTCCTTCATACTCAGGGCGACAAAGGGACAGGCCGGAATACAGGATTCACATCCGGTGCAAGTATCCTTGTCAATTATTAGTCTGGCCATTCGATTTTCCTCCTAAATAATGAATTCAGGAATTAAGGAATTCAGGAATTGAGGGATTACGATTATTTTTCTATCCCAAATTCGAAATTCCGCAATTACTTTATAAATTTTGTATCCATCAATTTGTTCACCAGAAGAGGAACCACTTCTGGTAATTCCCCTTTTAAAATCTCACAGCCTCCTCCTCTGGCCTCTGGGGAAAAAATCCTCGTCACCCAGGTAGGTGATCCCTTCAATCCAATCCGATTCTCATCCGCGCCGATATCCTTTGCGGTCAAGGTAGGAATCTGTGCCTTGGCAGCCTTTTTGATCCCTAACAGAGAAGGAAGCCTCGGTTCGTTGATATCTTTAACAACCGTCAACAAAGCTGGAATCGAAGATTCAACGATCTCTCTCCCATTTTCCAGTAATCGTTCCACCACAATCCTCTTCTTTGCGGGATCAATCTCTTTGACCTTTGAAACATAAGTCAGTTGTGGGATTCCCAAGCGGGTGGCAATGCCTGGCCCGACTTGAGCCGTATCTCCATCGATGGCCTGTTTTCCGCAAATCACGAGATCCACATCCCCAACGACCGCCCGAATCGTCTTAGCAACCGTATAAGCAGTAGCCAAGGTATCTGCTCCTGCAAAGGCCCTATCCGAGACCAGATAGACTTTATCGGCACCCACAGCGAGGGCATTTTTCAACACATCGATCGCCTGGGGAGGCCCCATGGAGATGACGTGAACTTCTCCGCCATGCTTCTCTTTGATGAGAAGAGCTTCTTCTACAGCATATTCATCAAAGGGATTGGTAATGCTCGCAACGCCCTCTCGAATCAAGGTATTTGTCTTCGGGTCGATCTTCACATCAGTGGTGTCAGGCACCTGTTTAATACATACGGCAATCTTCACCTTCTCCTCCTTATCTCCCTTTATAATTGGGCTTCCTCTTCTCAACGAAGGCTGTCATCCCCTCCTTCTGGTCCTCGGTAGCAAACCCGATGCCGAAGGCATGGGATTCTAAAACACATGCCTCTGCGAGATCCATATTGAAACCAGCATCCATCACCATCTTGGCCAATCTTACTCCGATGGCCCCGTTCCCGGCGATCTGAGCGGCCACTTTTTTCGCCTCCTCCATTAGAGAGGCCTGGGGAAAAACCCGGTTGACAATCCCCATCTGAAAGGCCTCCTGGGCGCTAATCATTTTCCCTGTTAAAATGAGTTCTTTCGCCTTACCCTTTCCGATCAAACGGGGAAGTCTCTGAGTTCCTCCGAAGCCTGGAAAGATGCCGAGGGTAACTTCCGGAAGACCGAACTTCGCATTTTCAGAGGCATAGATGAAATCACAGGCAATGGCAATCTCTGTCCCTCCCCCCAGGGCAAAGCCGTTGACGGCTGCTATGACCGGTCGGTCAAGGTCCTGGATCATCTTCAATGTGAGATTGCCGAATTTTGAAAAGTTGAGGGCCTCGATAGAATTCATTCCCTTCATCTCCAGGATATCGGCTCCTGCGACAAAGGATTTCTCTCCAGCTCCTGTCAGAATGAGAACCTTTATCTCTGGATTGTCTTTTACTTCCTGGATCCCCCTCTGGATCTCCTTGAGGGTCTCGATGTTTAAGGCATTGAGCGCCTTGGGACGGTTGATTGTGAGGATACCTATTTCCCCTTCGAAGGATAATAAAATGTTCTTATATTCCATCTGTCCTCCTAAAAGATTTTCGATTTGCGATTTGCAATTTGCGATTTTTTTCCAGATCGGAAATCGGCAATCTAAAATAGAAAATCTTTATTCAGAACTCTTAACTCCTTTCAACGATCATGGCCATACCTTGGCCTCCACCGATACAGAGGGTAGCTAAACCCAAATGGGTCTTTCTTCGTCTCATCTCATGGAGGAGCGTGACAATCAACCTCGCACCTGTACATCCAATGGGATGGCCTAAAGAGATTCCGCTCCCATTGACATTGGTCTTTTCCATATCGAATTGGAGCTCACGAACGCAGGCGATCGATTGAGAGGCAAAAGCTTCGTTCAGCTCGATCAGTCCAATGTCATTGAGAGAGACCCCAGCTTTTTTCAATGCCTTCCTCACTGCAGGAATAGGCCCCAGACCCATATAGGCTGGGTCGACCCCCCCTGAGGCAAAAGACCGAACTGTCCCCAGAGGCTCTAGCCTCAACTCTTTTGCCTTCTCTTTGGACATCAACAGGACTGCTGCGGCAGCATCGTTGATCCCGGAGGCATTCCCTGCGGTGACCGTTCCCCCTGGTTTGAAGGCGGTGGGTATTTTGGCCATCTTCTCTAAAGAAGTATCCATCGGCCTTTCATCCGTATCAAAGGTCAGTGGTTCTCCCTTCTTTTGAGGGATCACCACCGGAACGATCTCCTCCTTAAAAGTCCCATTCTTTATGGCAGCCCTCGCCCTCTGGTGGCTCAGGAGCCCGAATTCATCCTGTTCCCTTCTCGAAATTCCGAATTTCTCAGCGATGTTCTCCGCAGTGAATCCCATATGATATCCATAAAAGATTTCATAGAGACCATCAAAGACCATCAAATCCACCATCTCCTGGTTGAACATCCTTGCCCCCCAGCGGCCTTGAGGGAAGCTATAAGGGACCTGGCTCATGTTCTCCATTCCCCCTGCCACAATCACATCTGCCTCGCCCGATTGGATGGATTGGACACCTAAGACAATCGCCTTCAATCCTGAGGCACAGACCTTATTGATCGTAAATGCATTTGTCTCCTTAGGAATCCCTGCATAGATCATTGTCTGTCGGGCTGGATTCTGTCCCTGCCCAGCCTGGAGGACGTTGCCCATAATCACTTCATCGACCTCAACTCCCCCTATCGCTTCATCCCATTGATAATAGGTCTTCTCCAATTCCGTTATCCCAGCCCATTTAAATGCATCAGGAGCCACCTCCAAATTTTCTTTCTTTGGGACAGGCTTGAGAGACACTCTCTTAAATACGTCTCTAATGGCAATGGCACCTAATTTGACGACTGGAACATCTTTCAGGGAAGCTCCAAATGTACCGATCGCTGTCCGTGCTGCACTTACGATAACGACTTCTCTCATATCCTTCTCCTTTTAATCTTAGCCCCTCCTATCAGCTAAAAGTGGGGAAAACACCCAAAAGATAATTTTCACAAGATATTTTTATTAGCCCAAATCCATTCTTTTGTCAACATATTTTTCATATTTTTCATTAATTCTTATGTCTCATCTCCCTATCTCATTCTTCGATAACGTTCAAAAGATGAGGCACGAATTAAAAAACCGGTTCAAGTAATCTGAAACCCACAGTATGTCCCCCTCCCCCTTTGATGGGGGAGGGAGAGGGTGGGGGTGGAAAAGTTATGAATTTCAAAGCACTTAAATCATTTCCCCCTCCCCTCCCACCGGTGGAGGGGAGATTTGCTGGATGTCTTTACTCATCTTGAAGAAAACATTTATGCCTCACCTTTTGAACGTTACTCATTCTTCCCTTTGACTCTTCATTACTATCATTAATCCATAATCCGTAATTGTCTGAACTCGTTTCAGGATTTGGTTTAGCCTTTTTTGTGAGATGCTGAAAAAATTTCAGCATGACAGGGAAATTGCAGGCCTTTTCATTTGTGATTACGGATTATGTGGTAATTTCAGTAAGTTAGCTGCTGTTAGGATGGCTCTTATAAGATTGGTTGGATCAGCCAATCCCCTCCCTGCGATGTCATAGGCTGTTCCATGACCTACTGACGTCCGAATGAAGGGTAATCCCAAAGTGAAATTGACCGCTTCATTAAAATCGCACATTTTGATAGGAATGAGGCCCTGATCGTGATACATGGAGATCACAGCATCAAAGGCATAACGGCCTGAAAGGTCGAAAAAAGAGTCACCAGGAAAGGGCCCTTCAACCTCCATTCCTTGGGATTTCCCCACCTCGATGGCGGGAAGGATTTCCATCTTTTCCTCTTCTCCTAAGAGCCCCTCTTCCCCGCAATGGGGATTAAGACCGAGAACAGCAATCTTGGGATGGGTGATCCCAAAATATTTTTTCAGCGCTTCATCGGTCATTCGAATCGTAGAAAGGACACGGTTTGAAGTGATCCATCTTGAGACCTCCTTGAGAGGAAGATGGGTCGTTACAAGAACGACCTTCCACCTCGATCCCAAAAACATCATGGCTACGGAGGAGGCTTGAACCAAATGGGCTAAGAGTTCCGTATGGCCTGAGAAACGATATCCGGCCGTATTGATCGCCTGCTTATTGATCGGGCATGTGGTGATGGCATCTATCTTGCCACCCTGCACCCATTTAACTGCCTCCTCAATGTATTTCACCATCGCCTCTCCACACTTCCTGTCTGGTTTTCCGAATTGGAGTGAGGCTACATTCAATTGACCTAAAGGATAGAGAAAGATTTTTTGAGGAAGGTATCCGTCTTCTGGTCTCTTCTCAAAGACCTCCACAATGGTGGGAAGGCCGAGCATTTTGATGGTATTCAAGAGAACTTCTCGATCGCCAAACACGATAGGCCGGCAGGATTGAAACGGTTCTTTCCTTGATAAGGCCTTCACGAGGATTTCCGGTCCGATCCCGGTGGGATCACCCATGGTGATACCGATAATGGGAAGAGACATGCACTCACCATTGAATAATCAAGATTGCGGATTGCGGATTGTAAATTGCAGAATACTTACCTTAATATTGCAAAGAATGGGTAGCCAATGGAACTTCTATTTCTATCTCCGAACTATTTATTATTTTGAAATTGAGATTTCAAATTTAAAGCTTGACCTCGATGACGGACTTCTCCTTCAGAGTGCTTATAAACTGTTGGAGGGCCTTCTCTTTATCCTTTTCAAGATATTCCGCCTGGACCTTCTCCTTGATCTCTTCAAACGGAGGAGGGTCCCCTCCCTTTCGATCGAGAAGTTTAATGAGATGGAAACCGAAATCTGTTCGAACGATTCCGCTCACCTCTCCGATTTGGAGGCGGAGTGCCTCCTTCTCAAAGGCGGGGAGGAGCTCTCCCTTCTTAAAATAACCTAAATCGCCTCGGTCCCTCGCCGTGGCATCCTGTGAATAGAGAAGGGCCATCTCACCAAAATCCTCTCCCGCTTTGATTTTTTCTAATATCTTCTGACATTTCTTCCTGATTTCCCGAATCTCCTCCAGCGTCGCATCTTTGGGGACGATGAATAGAATGTGGCTGGGTCGATAGGATTCATTGCGTCGATACCGATCGATATTCTTCCGGTAGAAATCCCTCAACTCTTTTTCTCCGACCTTCGATTCCGTCTTCACAGCCCAACTAATCAACTTGATGCGCTGGATCCTTTTTTCAATCTCCTTCTTAAGGGCTTCTAAGGTCATACCATTTTTTGCCAAGCCCCTCTCCAAATCCTCTTGGTTGACGGCATTTTGCCGTCTGATTTCCTCCAGGGCGTTCTCCACTTCTTTATTGGTCACTTTGATCCCTGCTCTCTTCACTTCCTGGTCGATCAACTTCTCTTCGATCAGCCTCTCCAAAACCTTTCGACAAACCTCCCGAACTCTTTCTCTCCTCTCCCACCGATCCTCGGCCTGAATCTCCTCCTGAAGAGGATCGATCCACCTCTCCACTTCAGAGAGGGTGATGATCTCCTGATTGACAATCGCTACGATACGATCGACCACTGCTTCGCTTGAAGAGATCGGTCTGTATAAAAGTAGAAAGAGACCCAATCCAAAAAGAATCTTTTTCATCTTCTCCTTTCTCCCTTTCATGACCGAAGCCACTTTTTATTGATCTTCACCTTTGCCTTTCCCTTGAGTCCTTTGAGCCACCTCTGATATTCCTCTTCCCCTTTCTTCTGCCGGAGTTCTTGGAAAACCCTTAACTTTGCCTCCTCAAACGGAATCTGTCGGGGCTCAATTCTTTCTTCCAATTTAAAGATGTGATATCCATACGGGCTTTTGATCACCTCGCTGACCGCTCCCACCTCCATGGTAAAAACATGGTCAAATTCGATGGGCCTCTCCCCTGGGCTGAAGTATCCCAACTCTCCCCCATTCACTTTTTCCGGTCCCAGTGATTTTTCCAATGCTAACTTCTCAAAACTCTCTCCCTTCTTCAGCCGTTTCAGGATCTGGATGGCCTCTTCCCCATCTGCCACAACGATCTGACGGGCCCTCACCTTCTTGTTCAATTGAAATGAAGAACGATAGGCCTCATAATATTGAAGAACTTCCTTCTCCTCGATCTCCCCTCGGTAATGCAGGGCGCTCCGGATCATCTTCTCCGCTAATAATTTTTCCTCCAGTCGAACCTTCCACTCTTCCAAGGTACTCCCTTTCAGACCCAACTTTTCTCCGAATCCCTCTCCGGGGTAGTCCATTTTTATTTCAAGGATGGCCTGATTCAATTCCTCCTGGGAGACCTTGATCCCCAGTCGTTGTGCTTCTTGGACAAGGATCTTGCGTTCGATCACCTGATCCAGGTAGGCCTGTTTCAAGCTCCGAACGTTGGTTCCCTTTGTCTCCTTTCCCGGCTCCAATATCAACTCTTTAAATTCCCGATCAAATTCACCGACCGTGATCTCTTCCTGATTCACTTGAGCAAGAACATGTCCGGGGAGTCCCCCTTCCCATTGGCCACACCCCCACAAGGAAAAGAATAGGATGGGTAAGGCAAACAGGGAACAATATTTCTTCATTTCATCTCTTCTTTTGGCTTCGGTTCCCTCTTCTCCTCTTCTGCCCATAACTTTTCGTTCACGACAATCTTGGCTCTGGACTTCGCTTCCTTCACATATTGGAGATAGGCATCCTGCTTCTTTTTCGTTTGAAGGAAAAAACGGATCTTCTCTTTGACCTGATCGAAGGGTCTCAAGGCGGTCCCCCGTCTCTCTTCCAACTGGATGAGATGGTACCCATAAGGCGTTTTGACGACCTCACTGATTTCCCCTTTCCTCCTGAGCGAAAAGGCCGCTTCTTCGAACTGGGCAAACGAAGGCGCTAATTGCCCTCTCCGGATATACCCGAGGTTTCCCCCATCCTCCCGGGACTTGTCAATGTTATAATTGGACGCTAATTTCTCAAAACTTTCGCCTTTGGAGACCTTCACCAACACTTCTTTCAGAATGGGCTCCGAGTTGACGACAATGTGACGGATTTTCACCTCACGGGGTTCGGTAAAGCGATCTTCATTCTCCTTATAATATTTCTGGATCTCACTATCGGAGACTTCATCTTTCTCTTTCAATGCCTCTTCGAGAAGGGCATCGATCACCATCGCCTTCCTGAAGTCCTCCACTTTCGCCAGGATCTCTTTTTTCTTATCGAGGCCCTTCTTTTTCGCCTCCTGATAGAGCACCTCTCGGGTGACCACATAATTCTCAAGAAAATCTCTCAGCCCTCTTTCGCTCACCAATCTTATTTTTCCTTCAAGGGGTTGTTTTTCCGACATCTGACGAAACTCTTCAAGAGAGATGGAAACATTGTTGATCCGAACCAGCTCTTTTCCACCTAACCCCTTCTCTTCCAATTTCTCGCAACCCGAGAACCAGAAGGAAAAGAGAAGCGAAATTCCCACGAAGATCCATCTTTTTTTCATCATCGTCTCCTCGCCTGAAGAGAATGAAACAATGTCTAAACCTTAACGTTGCATAAACTTTTGACGATACGGACATGGGCAAGCCGTTCGGAGAGGCTTCGAGGCGAACCTTTGGCCGAATCGGCACTCTCGTCCCCTTCCCCTGCTGGAATTCACTTGGAGTGATGTCCTCCGATACCCTTAAATTCTCAAAACAACCGCCTTCCGAAGCCTTGAAGGGCGGTTTGCCCGTGTCCGTTTTCCAACTGTCAGGTAAAGTAAATAGGACTTTTGTCGCTATGCCCAGAACCCACACCGCATGCTATGCAGAGAAGAACGCCTGCTGCGGCAGTCAGGCGAAGCGCCTATCGTTTCTTATCTCAGGTTGAAATCTATCATATCAGGCCAATGCTTGCAATAGCTTTTTGGCCGCTCCAAAGGGGTCCTTCCTCAAACCGGACCATCCTTCGATAACCAATTTCGAGTCTGGGGTGAGCCGATATCGACCTTCTCCTCGATTTACCAGCTCCACAACCGTTTTTGGAGAGACCCGGGTCGTTTCGTCGAAGGTGAGAACCATCTGGGAAGGAGTCTGCTCGAATTTTCGGATCGATAATCTCGTCAGGACAATTTTTACCTTGATCACCTCGATGAGATGATCCACTTCTGAGGGAATCTTCCCAAATCGGTCCACCAGTTCCTCCCGAATCCGCTCCACTTCCTCATCGGAACGAGAAAGAGAAAGCCTTCGATAGAGACTCAATCGTTCTCCCGGATCCTCCACATAAGCTTCTGGGATGAAGGCAGGAAGATGAAAATGAATTTCTGGAGTGATCTCTTCTACGACTTCCTCACCCTTTAACTCCTTAACGGCCTTCTCCATCAGCTGGGTGTAGAGTTCAAATCCCACCGCAGTGATGTATCCAGATTGAGAGGGTCCGAGGAGGTTTCCTGCTCCCCGAATCTCAAGGTCCTGGATCGCAAGTTTGAATCCAGACCCCAGTTCACTCAATTCCTGAATGGCTCGGAGTCTTCTCATGGCATCCTTGGAAAGGGTGAGATCTCCGGGAATGATGAGGTAAGCATAGGCTTGATGGCTTCCCCGGCCCACTCGGCCACGGATTTGATAGAGATCTGCCAGACCAAAACGCTCTGCATGATTGATCAGGATAGTGTTCGCCGTCGGGATGTCCAAACCAGATTCGATGATACTGGTGCAGACGAGAAGATTAATTTCCTTCCTGACGAATTGGAGCATCACCTTCTCCAATTCCTTCTCTCGCATCTGGCCATGGGCAATGGCCAGGGAGGCCTCCGGGATGAGTCGCCTCAAATGGTTGGCCATTGCATAAATGTTTTGGACCCGATGATGAACGAAGAACACCTGACCTCCCCGACCCAACTCTCTCTGGACCGCTTCTCGGATGACCTCATCGTCATAACGGACCACGATGGTCCGGATCGAGAGGCGATTCTCAGGAGGGGTTTGGATGAGGCTGAGATCACGAATTCCAGAAACAGCCATCTGTAGCGTTCTTGGAATAGGAGTCGCCGTGAGCGTCATCACGTCCACCAATTTTCTCATTTGCTTCAATTTTTCCTTGTGGGAGACGCCAAATCGATGTTCCTCATCAATCACCACCAGCCCCAGATCTCGAAAGAACACATCCTTCTGCAAGAGCCGGTGTGTCCCGATCACAATATCCACCCTTCCTTCTTTCAGCCGTCGAAGGATCTCTTTCTGTTCCCGGGGACTTTTAAATCGGCTCAGCACCTCAATGACCACTGGGTAGGTTTTGAATCGGTCAAGGAAGGTCTGGTAATGCTGCTGAGCTAAAACCGTGGTAGGCACTAAAATGGCGACCTGTTTCCCGCCCATCACGGCACGATAAGCGGCTCGGATGGCGACCTCTGTCTTACCATATCCGACGTCCCCACAGATCAAGCGATCCATGGGTTTGGGATTGCCCATGTCCTTCATCACTTCTTCAATCGCCTGGACCTGATCAGGAGTTTCTTCATATTCAAAGGTGGCTTCAAACTCTTTATAGAACTGATCTAAAGGAGGAAATGTGAACCCCTCAAAAACCTTTCTGGCCGCATAGAGGTTGAGGAGTTCTTTCACCATCTCTGACACCGTAGCCTCTGCCCTCTTTTTTGCCCTCTGCCAAGAATGACTGCCCAGTTTATCCAGTCTGGGAGATTTTCCATCCCCTCCGATATAGCGCTGAATTAAATTGAGCCGGTCTACAGGAAGATAGAGTTTATCCCCTTCCTGATATTCTAAGAGAAGGTAATCGTTCGAGACCCCCCAAATCTTCAAGTGTTTCAGCCCTCGATAACAACCTATTCCATAGTCGACATGGACAACAAGATCATCTTCCCGAAGTTCCCTGTACGAAGAGAGGGTTGGCCCCCCCCTCTGCCATGAAGCAGAGGCTATAGAAGTCCGAACCTTTCCTTCAGGAAGCCTCCTTCTTTCACCAAAGATCTCCTCTTCGGTCAGAATCACCCAACCTTCCCGGGGGTTTCGAAACCCTGAGGAGAGAGGACCGACAAGAAGTACGAGATCCTCCTCGGGTTGATCAAGGGCCTCTCTGAACATTTTCGTTTTTTCCAGTCGTGGTTCCACTCCATACTGCAAGAGAAGATCCCTCAATCGCTCAGCCTGACCCTGTGCATGGGAAACGATGAAGACTCTCACTCCTTTTTCTTGCCAATCATGTAGGTTTTTCAAAAGGATCGAAAAAGGAGAAGTCTCGGAGGAACCGGTTTTCGCGGAGAGGACGACTCTCATCTCCCTCTGAAGATTTTCATTCGTCTCCATCTCAAAAGAAACAACATGCTGACAGGAAGGAGGAGCAAGGGGTCCTCCCTGGAGATAGACCGTTTGAAATCTTCCCAAACAAAGCGAGACATCCTCGTCATTGAGATAGGTGGCCTCTGACGGAGAAACGGATCTCTTTTTTAACAAAGCCTTTTCATGATGTTCTTGGATCAGATGAGAAAAGATCTCAGCTTCTTTCGCTACTTCATCGCCTTCTTCAATAAAGATGATTTCATTCCCCTTCAGATAATCCAGAAGGGTTTTGAGAGGCTGAACAGAAGAAACCCCCGAGGTATCCCTCGCTGGAAGAAGGATGGCATGATCCATCATCCCCTGGGGAAGAGAACGCTGAGTCTCTGTCTCGAATCGGCGGATGGACTCTAATCGGTCTCCATCAAATTCCAATCGAATAGGGTCTTCATAGAATGGGGTGTAGAGATCGATGATCGCTCCCCGGACGCTAAAATCCCCCCTCTCCTCCACAATCCTCGCTGAGGTATATCCACCTTCGCGAAGGAAACGGATGAATCGGTCACGGTCTACCTCTTCTCCTACAGAAATAGAGAAAACAGATCCTTTTAAATCGTCCGGGGCCAGAACCTTCTGCATCAGCGCCTTGATGGGAGAGACGATCACTGCTTCCTCCCCTTTTAGAAGGAAAAAAAGGACTCTTACCCGTTCCCTGACAATTTCAGGATGGGGAGGGATTTCATCATAAGGAAGGGTCTCCCATTGAGGGAAGAGAAAGGAAGGGATGTCCGACTCCTTCATAAAAAACCGGAGATCTTCGAGGAAAGTCTCGGCATTTCTCAAGTGGGGGACGATGACCAGCAGGGGTCCCCTCACCTTCTCTCTCCAATAAGAGAGAAGGTAGACCTTGGAAGAACCTGTTAGGTTGGTCAATCCAATACGTTTCCATTTTCTCCAAGGCTCGGATTCAAGCCAAGAATCAAAAGAATGGGAATTTTCTTTAATCGATATTGCCATATCTCTTCATTTTTCAATTAAATAGGGATAGGTGTCAAGGCTTGTCTTTCGTGTCCGTGTCCGCTATCCGTGCTTGCACGCCGGAGTGCCTGCCTTCGCCGAAACGCTTCGTACAGGCAAGCGTTCCGGCACGCTTGCGCGCCGGAGCGCTACAGCGCGCAGGCGTGTCCGATAAAATATGGTTTATTGGGGTGTCTTCACGTGTCACGAATCACGGACACGGTCCCATTGTTTCTTACGGGAGCGATAGAATCTAATCAACTTTAAAGAGAGGGGATAGGCAACCAAACTGAGAAGGGAACAGAGAATTAAGGAACCTATATTAAAAGAGAGGAAAAGACCCCATTGGGAGGCAATTCGCATCCAAAAATCCGAACGAATGAATCTTTGATCCATTCCCAATCGGAATATCTCTTTCAGGAAAGCCCTGTCGATCTGAAGCCCCATGATCCACATCCCCATCCATGTGGCGACCGTATAATAGGGAACGATCCACCAAGGGGTGTTCGACCAAACCCCTAATAGGATGGCCACCCGGTTCAACTTGAATAAAAATGCGATCGCTATACCGGTCAGAGTATGAAATCCTAAGAAGGGCGAAAACCCTAAGAAGACACCAATGGAATAGGCCAGGGCTGTTCGTTCAGGCGTGTCTTCGATATGGAGCAGTTTTTTAATCAGATCTTTCATTAGAAACAACTCAGAAAATAACTTATAAAAAAAACCTCCTCTCCCCTGGAGACTGTGTCGTAATCAACAAGAAACTATTTCCGTTGCAACACGGGACAGGTGGTCGGGTGACGAAGCTTTAGGGCGGAAACCTTTCATCGCTCAGCTACGGAGATCCAAGCCCATGAAAAGAATCCCATTTCTAAGAAGGCCGGTTACCCATAACTCTAAACGACCGCATTCTAAAGCTGAGGAGCTTGACCGCCTGTCCCGCCGGAATCCACCTTTCATCCTGATTACGACACAGCCTCCTGGTGGGAGAGGATTCACCCTGTTAGATAGAATGTCTGCTGAATAACAGGGCTGAATAGGCAATCTTATCTAACAGGGTAAAGGTGAGGGGGGACCTCAATGATCCACCCCCACCCCCCGCCCTCCCCCATCAAGGGGGAGGGGAATTTGAGTGAGAGCATTCCTTATTGAGAAAACAAATTTTGCACTGAGGGTTTTTCGCTCTACAGACCTCTCTTCCAAATCGGATGAGGTTAAGGTGTAAGGAGAGGGATTTCTCCTTTGGGATGAGTGGGACCATCCATTGATGGGCCTTTTCTGCATCGATCTTCTTCGGAAGGAAGCCCAGGCGTTTCCCAACCCGGAGGATATGGGTATCGACCGGAAAGGCTTCCCTCCCCAAACCAAAAAGGAGAAGACAGTGAACGGTTTTTGGCCCAATCCCTTTGAGGCTCCCAATGGTTCGTTTAATTCCCTCCGAATCCATCTCTTTTAAAATGGCAAGGCTCAACACCCCATAATGCTTTTCGATCCATCGGAGGATGTCCTTGATGCGTCTCGATTTCTGTTCGGCCAATCCGCCCGGTCGGATCGCCTGAATGAGTGCTCTCGTCTTGGCCCTGAGGACATCCTCCCAACGGGGGAATCGGGTTTTCAATCCCCGGTAGGCCATATCCCGATTTCGGTCGTTGGTGTTCTGTGAAAGGATCGTCTGGATGAGGAGATCGAGAGGATCAACGATCCTCTTCTTCCGAGGAATGCCATATCTTTTTTCCAAGAGATGGACGAACCTTTCTACCTTTTTTCTGAATTGCCTTAATTCGGAGGATTGCACAGTCGTAGCGCTTCAGGTCCTCGCCATTGCCTTTCTAATCTTGTCACTGAGACGCCCCTTGAGGAGATCCTTCATCCGCTCCTTGACCCTCGTCACAAAACCCTGATAGGTCTCCTTTCCCTCCAACACCTGAAGATAGAGGTCCCCTAATTCGGGATAGCGTTTTAGAGCCTGATAGGCCAATTTTGTAAAGCGGAAAACGAATCGAGAAAAATAGAGGGCCCATTTCAAGTTCTCAAAGATATGTAAACGAACCGTATCCTGATATAGATCAGAGGGAGAAATTCCTTTCTGTTTCGATTCAATGATCGCCTCTGCAGCAAGCATCCCGCTTCGAAGGGCATAGTAAATCCCTTCCCCCATCAGAGGATCCGTCAGGTGAGCCGCATCACCCACCAGAAGAAGCCTTCCTTGTGAGACCTTTTGCTCTTCATCATAAAAGGGGGAGAGGGGATGTCCCAGAACTTGGCTCACCTTCTTCTCATTGATGTAATTCAGTGCGCGGATGAAAACATTGAAGTATTGACGGGGGTTCAGCTTTTCCCCTTCTCGATGCATTCCGCCGATACCAATGCTGAGCCCTTCTCTTTTGGGGAAGACCCAACCATAGCCATTGGGAACTCTGCCGAAATCTAAATGGATGAGTTGAAGATCCCCTTTCGGGAAATCGATAACCGTCTCAAAAGGAATCTCACTTTCTACCCCAATCCCACTTCCATCGTCCTTCGGTGGCGGTGAGGAGAATGACTTTGCTACGGTACTCCCCGGACCATCTGCGCCGATGAGGTATTCACAATGAAGCCTCTTCCCTCTGACTAATTGCACCTCTACCCCATCCCTCCTCTCTTCTACCGTGACCACTTTTTCTCCATCTAAAATATCAGCCCCTGTCTCGATGGTCTTTTCAACCAAGAATTGATCGAACCGATCCCTCATCACCATGAATGCAAACGGTTGATGTGTTTGGATAAGGAAGGGGTCTTTCAAGCAATAAGTGAATCTTGCTCCATAGATGGTATTTTCCACCACGGGACTGAGGTCGAAGTCAAGCAGACGGATCGCTTTAAGGGAAAGGCAACCTCCGCAAGGCTTATATCTGGGTAGCCGTTCCTTCTCAATGAGGAGAGTCTTTAACCCAGCCCGGGCACAAAACCTTGCAGCGGTTGCCCCCCCTGGTCCTGCTCCCACCACAATGACATCATAATCCCGCTTCATCGCCGTCATCCTGAATTAATTTTAAAAATTATCATGAAACTTAGATTTGTCAATACATAAGAATCAAAACCTTTCACTTGCTAATTCAGGCTCGCTGATGATCGGGTGTCGCGGAGATAAAGTCTGTTGAATAAAATTTAACGGAAGAAAAAATTTTTTCAAAAAGAGGCCTTAGGGGAGGAGGAAGGGGCTTCGATGATAGCTTTAAGAGTGTTTGTTTAAAACTATACATATTGTGATATAATGTAAGGAGGGGATAGGGAACTGACGGTTTCTTGATTCAGTTATTAGTCAGTCCATAATTGTATAGACACCGGAAACTAAATCCCTCCTCCCCTCCCTTTACAAAAGGGAGGAATTACCCCTCTTTGGCAAAGAGGGGCGAGGGGAGATTTTCTGAGCAATATGTTTACTCAATTATGGACTCCTTAGTAAATTCGTCAAGGATTCATAAGAAAAGACTAAAATTGTAATGGATGCCTGAGGCGAATCAGTGAATAATCGCAAACCAAAGAAAGGAAAGTGATGGGTGCAGATAAATTGATAAAGAAGGGAGCATATTATTCTATCGTTTTGTTGATTTTAGGACTATTCCTACCCTTTTTCAATGGAAGGGTTTATTCATTGGACCCTCCAAAAGAACCCATCCTTCGTATGGAAACGGGGATGCATATGGCACTGATATATAGGCTTGCCATTGATGCTCA
>Ga0315274_10003005_pt1 | contig 25101 bp, 38 predicted proteins | sample YL17G02_20_MG_FD_203700 | JGI IMG/M metagenome (GOLD analysis project Ga0315274, IMG submission 203700) | Sediment microbial communities from Yellowstone Lake, YNP, Wyoming, USA - YL17G02_20 | ecosystem: Environmental > Aquatic > Freshwater > Lake > Sediment | place: USA: Wyoming | collected...
TTACTGATTAAAAATGCAAACTTAGAGTTGGATATTTATGCCCAACGATCCAAACAACTGAACAAACTTATCAATCAACGTAAAGAGTTTATTGGTGTCGCTGGTGAGAATCTAGATGATCTTATTTCAACAATTGTTGAAAGCGAAACTGAAGAGTTTGAACTGACAACAGATTCAGAGGTTGACTTCTAATGGAACGCCTACTCTATGCAATTGAATCAAACAAAGGTTTTTTAGCAGACATTGAACGTTATACAGATGACATTTTAGACGCTGTAACTTTTGTTGATTTTGATAATGCAGCTTATCGACTTGCGGAAATAAACGATCTGCTGGTCGAGCAATGCTTGATTGTGGCTGTGTATGTGCCTTTCCCAAGGCCGACTGCGGTTTGTCTAAACACTTAATCCTTCCTAAAAATGAAAGACACTTTATTCACCAAGCTTCAAAATTTTCGAGGAGCACTTAATAACTCTGCTCTTGAACGTGAGCACATTATCGATGGTCTTTTAGCAACACTTCTAAGCAAGCAAAATGCGTTCTTGTTGGGTGTTCCTGGAACAGGTAAATCAGATCTTGTTAGAAGTATCTGTAAAGGAATTGTCGGAGCAAATTACTTCGGTTATTTACTGACTCCAACAACAGATCCGTCTGAAGTATTTGGTCCTGTTGCTGTAACTAAACTTCTCAAAGATGAATACACACGCGACATAGACGGTTACTTACCTAGCAGCCACATTGGATTTTTGGATGAACTCTTTAGAGGAAGTTCGGCAATCTTAAATTCACTACTAACTTTGCTGAATGAACGTACATTCAATAACGGCAAAGACTTAGTTCAAACCCCAATTCAGTCCATTATTTCTGCTACAAACAGTTGGCCCGATGAGGAATCTCTACAGGCATTTGCCGATAGATTTCTATTCCGCCCCACGGTTGATCTTCTCCGTAAACCTGTATCTAAACGAAAGCTAGATGAATGGGCACTAGGTTGTAACGAACGACCGCAAGTTGGGGAGCATATTACACTTGCTGAGTTACAAGATCTACAAGAATCTGCTCAAACAATTGAAATTTCAGAAGAGTTTCTTGATCGGTTCAGTAGTGTCTGGGAAATGCTTGCTAACCGCAACATTTTTATTAGTGATCGTCGCCGCGTACAAGTGCTTAAGTTTCTAAAAGCTTGGGCAATAGTGCAGGGTGACGATAAGCTTTATCCAGAACATATGCACAACAGTTTGATACATATTGTTTACCAAACTAAAGAAGATCAGGAGGTAATCTTGGAAGTGTTAGATCAGGAAGTTCCCACGGCGGATCATGTTTTCAGTGACGCTAAGCGGGCAGCAGCTGGAATAGTGGCTGAATATACAAATCTGCAACATAAATTCCAGGCAAAAGGATTGGGAGAGTTAAATGAGTTTGTTACTCTATTGAAGAAATACCATAGAGATATGACAACTGTACGAGATAAAGTTGGTGAGATACTTGATGGAACTCGATTCCGCATGTCAATTACTACTAGATCTAAAGGTGTGAAACTTCAGCAAAATTTACAAAACAACTGCAATACACTTACACGGGCTATTAGTGACTTTAGTAAAGAGTAATCAAATGAACCTCACAACGCACTCCGAGATTATTCGTTTAATTGCTAACGAACCTCTGACTCTTTCATGCTCAGCTTTAGCCGATTTTTTGTGGGAAGACTTTATTAGGGATGCACGTCCCTCAGTAACTTATTTGATTGATTCCTATAACATCAAACAGTTATCTCGTTTTGGCAAAGAATTATTTGAAAGATTATATAACGGTGACAATGTTAATTGGTTAGTAACTGAAGATGACTACGAAGATTATTTTAGAAAGATGTGTGACGGGGATACCAAGGCAGTGCCACGCGGGTTTAAACCGGAGAACAGTATCTGGTATGCGATCATGGGAGACTTAAGTCAAGCGGCTGCGTGGCCAACCCTGCTTCATAGGAGCATCGGTGACCAGTTTAATGCGGGTAATAATGCCGTTAATATTCTCAACGAACTCTCAAAAGTTATTACTGAAGCTATTGAGCAAGGTCAATTTGACGTACAGCTCTTAACTGACGCTGGTAAAAAACTAAGAGAGCTACGGGAACAGTTCCAAGAAGCTCAAGCAAAGGGTGATAGGGCGGAAGCAGAGAAACTACGGAGAGAAGGAAAAGCTCTGGCTCAAGATATATCCGATGCGGTAGAAAAAGCGAGGGATAAAATTCAAAGTCAGTCACATAAAATTATTGATAAGGCTCTTGAAAATTGTCAGGAAACAAATGATGCTGTTGAAGCACTTCATGGTAGCCAAGCGGGTGCAGGCTCACACTCACTAGACCTACAGGAAAAGAAAGATCTAGCGAAGAGTTTAAGTTATAACAAACAACTTCAACAATTAATTAAAAAATTAGGTGCTCTTCGCCGTATTTGGCAAGAACGGAAACGAGCAAGAAAAATTACAGATAAATACGAATCTATTACGGGGGCAAAATTTAGTGATGATGTCCCTAAAGCTTTCTCTAGTGAAATTGCATTAGCTGGCACTGAGCAAGGTCGTGCGCTCTTTGCCCTCAAATATTCTCAGAAAACTCTTTTAACAAAAGATTTCACAGCACACCGTAAGGACATTGGTAAAGGACCGATAGTTATGTACATCGATGTATCTGGTTCTATGGGAGGAGAGCCTGAAATTTGGAGTAAAGCTATTGCTTTTGTTATTGCTGAGCAAGCTCTTAAAGAGAAACGTAGTGTTCAAATCTACTTATTCGATACACGAATTGAAGGTTCAGTCACGCTTAGTGCTGACCGGAATAATAATTTAGAACTACTCGACTTTGTTGGCACCTGGACACTAGGTGGAGGCACTAGCTTTAACGCGGTGCTTGCCCACGCTCTAGATAAAGCTAATATTAAAGAGAGAGCAGATGTTTTGATGATTACTGATGGACACAGTGAAGTACATGATAATTTTATTAATCGTTTAAACAAGTTCAAACAAACTATTGGAATGCAGTGGAGCACAATTTGTGTGAACTCTACAACGCCTGCTGTTTGTAAAATGTTCAGTGATGAACTTTACTCTGTAAACTTAAAGAATCAAAATGATACAGTTGATGTCATACAGAGGTGCTTACGCTAGTCGGTAATACAGTTACTTGATCTTACTCTTCGACATCATCGGCACATGGATCCCCAGCAAGAAATTTTAAAGATATACGAAGAGTATTCTTTGCGTCAAAAAGTTAAAATTGGTAGTTTAAATACCCTTAGTGATAAAGATCCTAAATTTGGAGATTTGTTTTTTGATACAAGTTCTAATACACTTCACCTTTGTCAGGGCAGGATTAATGGGCAGCCACGGTGGGTTAAAATTGGAGACGAACACTCTAAGCACATGCTCGAAAAACTCAAGTGAGTCAGTTAACGAGACTTGAATGTGCTGAAACTGTTGCCCAACTCAGATATAAATATGATCCGCAAAATATAAATTATGAAGTTTTAGGTAAGTGGATATTCAATTGTCTTTTAGGATCGCTTAATAGCCCTGAATACGAATCTAAACCAGAAACTTTGTATCTAGATTGTTTATTGGATTACCATCCTAAGTTACTCTTGTTTAGCATTTATAAAAAACCTAAAAAAGATGCAATTTCAGAAGGAGATGATGACTGTTCCTATGACGTATCTATATTTGCAGGTCTTCATTTTGAACAATTATTTGGTTCAGCAAATATAGTTCAGTTAAAGAATGCAATTGTGCTTTCACCCGCTGATATTACTGACGTTAGTAATTCCGTTCGAGAGGAAATACATGACTGGTGTAGCAATATTGAAGAAATTTTCCATGCCTTACATACTATATAGTAAGCTGTAGCATAGAAAGATTAAGAAACTGCTTGCCTACTTGCTTTTCGTACAAAGTCCTTTCTATCTTGAGTTGGTCATTTCTTTCTGACATGAACTTTCAATTCTGCCTTAAGGGTACCCCAATCGACCAGAACGAAGCTGCTGCTTTGATGACGGCGACGAGGGGTGCCAGCAAAAAGCCCCTGAATATTGAATTGTCCAATCTTTTGGATTTCAATACCGTAGACAGCAAAAAGCTATTTGAACTTGCTGTTGAGAACAACAATCAAGCTTTGGCTTCCTTAGCTTGGAAGGTGTCAGTCGATCAAAAGCAGCAACTCCCTCAGCTACATAAAGTAATTTCCCCGAAATCGGTGCGGGTTACTCCAGTCCATAAAAACCATGATGTGGTTGAGCTTATTGACAAGATGGTTCAGTCCACGGCATATCCTTTTGTAGGAGCTGCGATGATCCTGAAAGCTGCTAGCGATAAAGAGTGGATTACTCTTCGTGAAACAGCTTTGACTTTTGCTAACAGCATGTGGGTTATGCCTACTATTTCACGCAATTCTCGATTCTTTCGTGGGCTTGCGATGGAGAACGGTAAGCTTACGACTCTTAATCAAAGTGCGGGTGTTCCCCGTCGGATGACTTTCCACGTGTCGCCGATCTACCTCAGCCTCAGGGAAGGCTTGGTCTTCTGTACGAAAGAAGGTCTGGTTGAGCAGCGTCAAATGCACTCAACGGGCTGCACGGATAAAGAGAGAGTCGTTTCCAAGTCGATCTCGAAGATGAAGCGCATGTACTACAAAGTGCGGTTGACGGCCAAAGGTCGTGAGCTGTGCGGTCACTGGGGCGATATGGAGCACTACATCACGCAGCAATTCTCCCACCAACTGGATCGCGCAAGCTGATCCATCTGAGCTAAAACAGAGTAGAGTGCGTCATCGAAAGGTGACGCACATTTTTTTATCCTTAAAATGAACTTAATTTTTGTTGACTCCGATAAAAAGTGTGCAGAAGTATTACCTGCTTTACTTAAATACGAGAAGATTGTTCTAGATACAGAAACAACTGGATTAGACAGTTGGATAGCAAAAGTACGCCTTATTCAGATTTGTTCTGCTTTAGTTGAAGATATAGATGATCCTGTTTATGTTTTTGATGTTTTTAAAATTGATACTACCGAACTATGTCGTTACATTGAATCTAGATCCACGCTGATTGCACATAACGCAAATTTTGATTTGCAGTTTTTACACTCTATAAACTGTGATTTTAAGAATAAAATTTTCTGTACTTACATTGCTGAACGTGTGCTGCGTGCTGGGTTTAAAGAGAAACGCATAGCTCCGCAGACAAAGAAACCTTATTTTGCTGATGTCTCCTGCGGCCTGAAAGCTGTAGCTGCACGCCGACTGAGTTTAGAACTTGACAAAGAACAACAGGTTTCAGATTGGAGTGCTGACCCATTACTTGAAGAACAGTTAATTTACGCCGCAAAAGACGTAAAAATTCTTCCGATTATTGCTAAACAACAGTTTGAAGAATTAAAAGAAGAAGGTTTGCTAGAGCTGTATTCGATAGAAAGTAGGTGTATAAGACCCGTATCTTTAATGTGCCGGCGAGGTTTTAATATTGATTTGGAAAAATTAAAAACTTTAAAAGTAAAAACAGCTGAAGACCTTGAGAAACGAACCTTACAGTTTGTCGAAGATTTAGATGCGCGTCTACCTGATGATAGGAAACTTCCAAGAGATCCTGAAGGCAGAATTGCCGTAGGTAAAAAAGCTAAAAAAGAATTTAATCCTGGATCGACTGCTCAGATTGTTTCCACTTTCACATCCTGTGGGATTGCACTACCGCTTGATGGTGTCACAAATAAACCCACGCTGAATCAAGTTGCTTTATCAGAATTTGACAGTGACGATCAAACGTTACGTTTGTATCGCGAACGAGCCAAGGTTGAAACGCGATTAGAGCATGTAAATAAACTGATTGACAACATTAACCCGATTTCACAACGCATTCATTCCGGTTACAACCAATTCGGAGCAAATTCAGGGCGTTTTACCAGCAGCGGCTCCCCAAAGGTTGCTAAAACCAAACAAAAAACAGTTTTTGGGGTCAACATACAGCAGATTCCCCGGTCAAAAGACTTTCGTGAGTGTTTTATTGCCACGCCTGGGTTCAAACTAGTCATATGTGACTGGGCTCAAATTGAACTTCGACTAGGTGCGGAGTTAATCAATATCCCTCAGATGAAAGCGGCTTTTATTAACAAAATTGACTTGCACACATTAACCGCAAGTTTGATTTATAAAAAAGACATTAATGACGTTACAAAAGAAGAACGGCAAGACGGTAAAACTTTGAACTTTGCTTTGTTATACGGTATGGGTTTTAGAAAATATAAAACATACGCAGCTCAAAGCGGAAAAATGATAACTTTATCTGAAGCTAAAGTTGCCCATACTGCTTTTCATGCGGCTTATCCACGCTTGCGTTCTTGGCACCAGGAACGCAATGCTTTAGTTGCCGACGGCTGGGCCTACACCAGAACCGCTTGCGGACGGCGCAGATTACTGAGTTACGACGACGCAACAATGATGTGTAGTGCGAACACATTAATCCAAGGTTCGGGAGCAGACATTTTAAAAATTGCTATAGCAAAAATCGCGGATTATTTAAATGAGGATGCTTATTTAATCGCTTGCGTACACGATGAACTGGTCCTGGAAGTAAAGGAAGAACTTGCTGAAAAATACAAACATATTCTGGAAGATGCGATGATAAAAGCAGCAGAAATTGTTTTAAAAACGGTACCAGCCGAAGCAGACGCTAGTGCTGGTTTTTCGTGGGCTGCTAAATAATGAAATTTAAATCCCAAAACAAATAATTAAGGCATATAATTTAATCAGTTTTTAAAAATTTGATGAGCTTAGTAAAACTTAAAGTAAATCCAGACAAAGAAGTGTGCACCGTGAAATTAAACAGTGCTTACCACGGGGTTATTGTGGGGCAAGAAAGTCTCTACCTTACGGACGAATCATTTGATTCGCCGCTTAAAGCAGCAAACTTTGCAAGGCAATTAAAGCGCACAAATAAAATTGATTTAAATATTAAAAAAAATCAACAATCACTCAAATTAAAATTTCAATCTAAAATACTCAAAGTTTGTAAACTGTACACGGAAACCGAAATGGCCGACGCGACCAGCTTACGGTTCCGGGAAACGTGGGTTATTCTCAGCCCATCAGGTAAATTTGTTAAATCTGTTTTAAAAGAAAATAAAGTAGCAGAGTACTCTGATACAAAGGAAAACGCTATGTTATTTAAAACATATGAGGAAGCTCGTATGAAACAAAATACTTTAAATATGGTACTGAAACAAGGGCATTACTTGAGGCGGTTTTTTATCGAAAGTAAATAGTCTTGCTAAACTAAACACACGGGACTATTTTTAAAAATGCCATCAGGTCGTCGGTTCGCGGGTAATTTTTTTGGTTTTACCCCACAGGAGGACAATCAGGAAGAGTCAGAATCTGTGCTGTCCGGTTATTTTCCAGAATTAAAACTCTCTGCTGGGATCAATAAAGGTTCACGAGGTGGCCGTTTAGGAGCATCTTCTGGTCAAGGCGGACAACAAGCTACCTTCACGTCACCCGGTGGGGCTGCTGTTCTAACACCTGCTCCTACTCCTCCTTCAGCTCCTGCTTCTAGCCCCGCTCCTGCTCCTGCTGGACCTGACTATTCATCTCAGTTATCCGCAATATTAGCTTCGCTTGCGCCGAAACAACCTGTTGAAGCGCCTAAACCTGCTTTGGCTGACCCCAAGACCGAGGGTATAAAAAGCTCCTACCAAACCTTCTTAGGGCGTGCACCACAGCAACAGGAAGTTCAAAATTGGGTGGGTACGGGTAAGTCCTTGCCTGAAATTCAACAAGGTTTAGCAAATAGTGCATACTCTTTATCTGGCACTCAGTCAATTAAAGATTCTTACCAAGCTTCTCTTGGGAGACAGCCTAATGCGCAAGAAATCTCTAACTGGCAAGGTACTGGAAAATCTATAGACCAGATTAAACAAGATCTTGCGACCATTGGTGCGAGTGGTCGAGGTTATTGAGTTTAATTACAAATGACGTTCGCAGCTTACGAAAGTGAGGCAAACGATTGGTGGGAAAAGTTATCTTACGAAGATAAATTAAAAGCTTTTTTTGTAGTTACAAACAAAATATATAAAGGAGATTTAAAAGACAGAGGTACGTATCGGTATGTACTTTACGATGTTTTTAAATTTGATTGCGATAGCTATATAGTCGGAATGGACTCAGGGTATTTAGATGTGCATAATGCAATCTACACAAAGGATGATATACTTGCCGCAGCAAAAAAATTAGCTCCCGAAGGAGCCCATGACTTTACCAGCAACGACGTGTACTGATTCGTATAGGTTAATTTTAAGAGAAGAATCAAAACACTTAAAAATTTCTATAAAAGCTTACGACAGTAACCACGCTCAGGCTCAAGCAACAGATATTTCTCGAAGCATAAATGCTTCTAGCTATGAACTAGGTTACGAAAAACAAAAAGTATCCCCACTCTCAGAGTTATTTGAAAAATTAGCTTTTAACTTATTTACATACAACACATGCACAGAGTGGGGAGGTAAATTCAGTAATAAAGCTCCTTGTGTTTATATATTTGGTAGACGGTTATTTCTAAAAAATTTAATTCTTCGTTACTTAGATATTCCAACTGACTCAAATGTAAAACTTACGTGCAATTGTACATGTTGTATAAACCCATATCACTTTGCGTATTTATTTGGAAAAAACTCAAAACTCTCTTGCGGTGACACCAAATTGCTACTAGCCTACCGAAGCCAAGGCACTGGCATAAACCAGATAGCCGACGCACTTAACGTACACCGTTCAACGATTTACAGGAAACTAAAAAATGAACGTTTTTCTTCTGGGTTTACGAGTAACAGCTGAAGCACAAGAGGACGATCAAGGGGTTTTAAATGTGCTGACGGAATCTCTTCCGTCTAGTGACAAGCGTGTTGCAACAAAAGTGCAACTGCTACAGCAAAAAGGACACTATGTCGGTGGCCTTATAAAAGATTTAAAACTTGAACAAACTGTCCTAGCACTCGGACCAACCCGACCAACACCGGATGGTGTCTTACAGATGCAGCCTATTCTGGTTGTTACTTCAGATAACTTCAGTGACTTGCTGGCCATTAATTTGTTTATGGCTACAGGAGGACTTGGGCCTAAATCTGAGGAAGTTGAGCTAAGTGATACCACGGTGACGAATCGCTCGCTTGCGTGGCAAACAGAAAGCTCAGAAACTGCATGGTTCAAACTGACAGCTTGGGGTGAACTCTCAAAACAATTGTCAGACCTTGCACCGGGAACTCCAACCATTGCTGTTGGAAAAGTTTCAACAAGTGAAAAAGACGACAAATTTTATTTAAACTACAACGTGGACAAGATTCTGTACTTGCCCAAATCCAACAAAACTGCACCTAAAAAAGCTGCTGATCCTGAAAAAGGTAAAGTTGCTGCAGCTGCTCTCGGTTCTATTGATTTCTCTCTCTGATCTAGGTACTAACTATGGTGTTCATCGCTGGTCAATTTTCTGAAGACGAAATTCTTTGTAATGTTCCCCCACATACTTTAAGAATTGATCTACAGGCTCGTCGTTGGAAATCTGATGTTGATTCTGACAGCGCGATCGTAGATCGAAATGACAATGGTATTCCAATTGAATTTGTGCTTTTGGGGTTTAGCCCGTATTTTGGCAACCTTGGAATGCGTAATCAAGAAGAATTTCTCCGCATTGCTTACATCGGTGTCAGCCCTAACCACAGGTTGCTTCCTCCTCGATGTGTGACTACTTCTATGATTTCTGGCAAATCCTCTCAGAAAAATTTTATTGGTTATTTTCAAACTCTTTACAACAACAGGATTAACTGTGCTTCAGTTGTTACAGCTACTAAGTTTGTAACTCGAAGTTTCAATGAACGCGATCCTGTAACTGGTGCTGATGGAGCAAAGATTAACTTTAATGCTCTTGAATTCTCTGATCGTCCTGTTGCTACAGACGAAGAAACTAAATTAATCAATGACATCGATGATTGGATTTCGAATCAAGGACCTGGGCTCATCGCTGCCGCACTCAAATCTCACATTCCTGGATCGGATTTGGTTGAGCTTTCACTTGGCTCAGATCACACGGAGATTAAAGCGCAGTTTGCCGCATCTCGACCACCATCGCAAGAGCGGACTTTTGGTCAGAGTTCAGCTCCTGCTAAGGCTCTTAAGTCTGCTGTGGTGGATGATGCTGATGAACCGACTACAGCTTCTACTCCAAAACCTAAAAAAGCTGTCGAGCTTACGGAAGATCAAGCAAAGTCGTTAGGACTGGATTTCTAAGGTAGACTTTCACTACCTCCTTAAGGGGAGACGGGGAATGGAACAATAGGGCGGCTACTAAGCCGCCTTTTTTTTCTTGTAAATTATGAGATTTAAAACAGCTCGAATCAAGATTGACGGTATCTGGTCTACGTTGTACTTAGAGCGGATTGCTCCCGACGTGTGGAATTTGGGAATCATTGTAAACAAATCCAAAAGAGCAGCAAACGATTGGTACTTTGGCCGTAAGAATAAAAGATCTAGACGTGTTGTTGCGCAACAACCTGTGGGTTCTTTTCAGCATTTACTTGCCGCTTTTGTTTTACTTAAAAAATTACTCAAAGAAATTCCAGAAGACCATCATATTTATACTCAACCTGAGTCAAGTCGTTCAGCTTTATTATCTCGTTATATACAACGTTTGGGGTTTATTTCTGTTCCGCAGGGTGATCAACTATTTTGGGTGTTAGTAGCTGATCGAAGGCGGGAAGTTCTACAGAATTACTAACGCACCATTTAACTAAACAAGTAAACAATCGATTGTGCATTTGTTGTTGTCTATAAACTGAATCAAAAATCTTTAAAAGTTCGTCTTTGCTAAGTTTTTTAGCTTCGAGCATGACCCTCTGATGAGTAAAGCGTTGCTCAGCGGTTTCCCACTCCATGGTTGCCACGGGGGTGAAATTGATGTGTTAACTATACTCACTAAACACTGGACGACACTCGAAAAACAGTTAAGCTCTAACGGAGCCAGTCCCCTCAAAACTTTGTCAGAATTTTACAGTATCCCGAAAGGGGTAACACATTCTCTAATTAAACATTCATTTATTACTGGTTCCGTTTTAGTGCCGCACGATCCGTTGGGAGTTCTTAGCGATCAATTGCGCTCACATAACCTGGCAGTAACCCGTAATGAAAAAGAAGAAAATTTAACAGATCCTGTTTGGTGGATTTCAGAAAAATCAAAGAAGTATAACTGGGTTATTTCCAGCACAATGGGTTTATCTAATTACACTGAGTACATTCTTGAATATGGTATGCAGGTCGCTACTTCAGGGATTGCTGTTTTAGATCGTTTATCTTTCATAGAACCTGTTGCTAGGAGGCGAAATTTTCTCTTGGCAAATAAATTGTCGAACATGATTGTTCTGAGCCCCCGCCCGAAATTCAGGGCACTTGGTTCGACCAAAGATTCTGTAACTAGCTGTTGGTTTCTCTTTCAGAAGCCGGAAAACTGGTGCGATGGCACTCAAGTGACATTCGGTTTAGATTGGGACCGCGTTGAGCCACTTCCTCCGCTCGAATAATGACATCAAGATCACAAAAATTTGAAGTGTTCCAAAAGTCAATCCTGGAACAGCTTATTCAGATGAACACCAAACTTGATAAAGTTTGTGCTTTGCTGGTTTCGAACCAACTACTTCAAGAATGTATATCTCCCGAAGGAGAAATTCGTTCGGCACAAGATTGCGCTGAAATTGTCAGTGAAAGTTTTTGTGCAGGTATGTGTTTAAACGAAGAACTCAGTGACCGTAGTAAAGAATTTGATTATCAGAAATCTGAATTTTTTATTGGTGGCGAAGAAGATAATGAAGCAGAAGATTCAGAAGATGATGACGAGGATGATGATAGTACAGCAGCTAGATTTCCTGCAATGAAATTCTAAAAATAAACGCTAGTATTTAGTTAATTCGACACGGTTTTGTGTCTCAAACACGATTAACTTTAAACGGACTTAGGCACTACAATTGCGCTGGTGTTCCTAAACCTTTACCATCCGTAACTAGTGTTTTATCTGCCACGCAAACAGAAGAGACTCGCGCAAAATTAGCACACTGGAACATTATGAACCCTGGAGTTGCTGATAAAGCAGCTGAGAGGGGAAACTGGATCCATAACGCAGCTGAGAATTGGATTAGAGGTTTACAGGTACATCCTCCCAAGGAATACGCTCCTTATTGGACGGATATGCCTGAAAAACTGGAAGAATTACTTGGAAATGGTAAAGTTCTGTGGTCGGAAAAACCGTATAATCAACCGCAATGGGCGAATTTTACTGGTGAAGACGGTGTAGGACGTATACATTACTACGATGAAAATACTGGGCACGGATATGCGGGGTGTTGCGACATTATCTATATAGATCAAAACGGTGAAACAATTCTGGGTGACTTTAAAACATCCGCAGGTCCGTATAGTTATAAATTTCCCAGAGCTAACTCAGGTATAGACGATAAACTCAAGAAGGCTCTAATTTCTGGTGTATTTAAACTTAAAAAAACTCAACTTCAGCTTGCTGCTTATAAACTTGCCGCTGAAAAATGTTTAGGGATTAAAATTGATAAGACGCAAATAATCGTTTCTACGGCGATACCTGAGTTCTCAGTTCAAGTTTTTACTTTTTCCAAAAACGACGTTGAAAAACACGAAGTTCAGTGGCTGGAAGTAGTTAAACAATTCTATGAGGCTCAGGCACAGAATTAAGGATTTCTCCGGTGGCCACGCTGGGGGCAGTGTGCCACAATGTCTGGGCAGGAGCAAGCAATGCAGTTTCATTTCAGTGTCAATCAGGAAGTACGTAAGTACGTAAGCCCCAAAACAGGCAAAATTCCTACTGGCGGAAATTTTAAAAGTTTTAATGAAAATTGGGAAAAGTTAACTCAAGGTACAGCTGAAATAGCTGAAATAGTACAGCATGGCTATGGCCTATGTGCGTGGCATCTTGTTAACGGAAAACGAGCTAAAAATGAAACTGGTTGTATTCAAGCTGGTTTATTAATTATTGACATTGACAATCAAGCAGACGGAAAAGATAGCGAAGGGAACAAAATACAGAAACAAGAATTAAATGCAGAACAAGCACAGCAATTAGACATTTGTAAAAATTATTTAAGTTTTGCTTACTACTCTCCGAGTCATAAAGAAGAGTGGCCAAGATTTCGTTTAGTTTTTGGTTTAGAAAAACCAATTATTGATACCGGATTTTATCAATGGTTTACTCGTCAAATATCTGCGCAAATTCCGGGATCTGATATACGTGCAACACAAGTACCTAATTTATTTTATGGTGCTAAAAAAGGCACAGAACTTATTTATACTTCTGAAAATTACATACCCATTAACAAAATTGACGAAGCTTATCAGGTTTATTTAAAATTACCTAAAGAAAATACATCTAAGGAGGCCGCGTCTGAGGCTCTCTTAGCAGAGATTTCTCCCACAGGGGTCGATCTAGCCCGCTTGGTCAGCGCAGCTGTGCGGCGGATCCTAGACGGCGAAGAGGTGACGGATAGATCCTTCGCTATGGCCTCAGCGTTTAATGAAATTATTGGTTGGTGCAACTGGCTAAACGATGCTGGGCTGCCAGTCCGGAAGGCACCCCTTGACATAGCGAACCAAGTGTTCGAGAATATCTACGAGTACGCCCCCGAACTGGACAGCAAATTTGACCGAATCCTAAGTAGTATCACAGACCCAAAGAGCCTCCAACCAGCTTTGTCTATCGTGTCTGAAGACGGAGACTGTGCTATTTGGAAAAAGATAAAGTTTACTAATAAAGACATTTTTGAAGCACATTGTCCGGACAATGTACGGACAGAAATTGCTAACAGCAAACCCAAACCAGTTAATTCAATACTGAGTTTTGACGATCCCACTTCAACATCAACTTCTTCCTCAACATCAAGTTCTTTTTCAGCAACACAAACTGCACCTATGTCTAGTTCTACCCCATCCACACCGGCACAATTGATTCAAATTCAGTCAAAAAACAAACAGTTTTCTGAGAACGATATTGCAGATGTAATTGTTAATAACTACGGCGATCAATTCTTATTTGATTCAAATCTGGATGAATTTTTTGCTTATGACGAAGACGAAGGTGTTTGGTATATAAACGACGAACAGCATATAAAAAGACGTATTGTAAAAACACTGGATACGTTTATTACGGCTGGGGTTCTGCCTCGCTATAACTCCTCCACTGTCAGTTCAGTTTTTCATATTCTTAAAGCCAAATTACTTAAATCCATTAACGGTGGACGTAGTTCCATTTGGCAAGCCGGACGGGGATTAATTGCGTTTAAAAACGGTGTATTCAACGCGAATACTCAGCAATTTACGCCTGGGAATCAAAAGGATCTATATTTTCAGACAAAACTTTCTTACGTTTATGATCCCACAGCAACTTGTACTGAGTTCATAAAGTGGCTTAGCTGGGCGGTTGAACCTGACAAGGTAATCATCATTCGAGCTTTCTGTCGGGCAGTCCTAACGGGCTACACAACGGGAGAAAAATTCCTTCACTTAATAGGGGCTGGTGGTTCGGGTAAGTCCACGCTGCAACAGATTCTCATTGCTCTTGCAGGCTTTACCGGCACTCATACAAGCGATCTAGAAACGATCGAGACAAATCGTTTTGAAGCTCACAGCTTGATCGGCAAAAGGCTTTTGCTTCTTACAGACGAAGCATCTTTCAGTAAGAGACTGGACACCCTTAAAAAATTGACCTCAGCTTCGGATACGTTGCGAGCTGAACGTAAGTACGGAACTCAAGTTATAAATTTCAAGCCTGAGCTTCTGGTTTCAATTGCTTCAAACGAACACATAAGCTCCTCAGATATAAGTTCTGGTTTGGAGCGAAGAAGGCTCACTATTGTCATGAACAATGTTGTGCCCGCTTCACAGCGACGCAATTTAATCAGCGTGTATAACGATAGAGTCGAAGGCGAACTGGCACCAGAGCTTCCTGGGGTAGCAGCATGGGCACTCAACATGCCTTTCGAAGAAATGCGGGAGGTTATGGCCAACCCGGTAAAGTTCTGCCCTCAGCTCAATGCAACTAACCTTGAAGCCCTTGTGTTTAATAACCCAATCTGTGCTTGGTTAGCCGAATGTACTCTGTATGCACCTAATTCACTCACCACGCTGGGTGGCGGTGCTTTTCGACCCAGTATTGATGAACAGGAAAGGGGATTATTTGTAAAAAATGCTTACACAGAACTCTATGCTTCGTACGTTAACTTTGCAAAATCAAACGGATATAAAGCCAGCGCAAAACCTCGTTTTGTTGACCGTCTTAAAGAAACGGTAAACAATGTTTTAAAAGTTCCGCATATTGAACCCAAATTTATCAACGGTAAAGCTGTAGTCCGTGGGCTACGGTTGAAACCTTACGATCCTTCTACAGATCGTTCTGCCAGTGGTGACATGCGCTTGCCTTCACCTATAGAATACGCCTCGAACCCAACTATCTGGGAACAAGCGTTCACAACTCACGACAAACCTTAGGCAATCAAATGAACAACACAACTCTTTTTTGGGCAATTTTTGGCGTTGGATGTGGCGGTGTAGTAGGCACTGCTGTTTTCTCCCCTTTAAATATGCCTGTAGCTATCGCAGCTGCTGGGGGTGCTTTGGCCGGAACATCCGTAACAATTGAACATCGTCGAAAGAAAGAAAATGAAACTGTCGAAGCTGTCAAAGTCGCAAAAAGTTTTAGCTACCTGTACGAAACAAATCGTGGGCTTGTAAACCCACAGCAGCTTTCGTTTAGTTCGGATATTCCTGTAGGTAAATCAGAAGTTTTCCTGAACGCTTTAGCAGAATCCCAAGGTGGGCAACGAATCGAAACAGAAACAGGGGTGGTTTACAAATTCCCTCATCCTCAAAACGTCTTGGATCGACTGGCCGAAAATGCTACAGCTTGGGTGGAAGAGCAAAAAAAACCTTTAGAACAAGAAAATTTGATCCTTAAGCAACAATTAAATGCTTTTCAAGCAGTTATAAACTCAACCAAACCTAGTTTTGAACCTACAACTACCCAAAATCCTATAACTTCTTTTATTCCAAATCCCAGCACATTAAATAAATCTAAAGAAACCGTCGGTGCTTGGTCAAATCTTCTATAGTAAGAGAACGCAGCGTAAGGCGAACTTAAGGCCGGGCCTAATCAAGCCCGGCTTTCGCTTATCTAGCCGTCAAATATATTGCCAACCTTCAAGGCCACTAGTGCCTGAATGAGCAGCTTCCATTACTGCTGTACTAATAACTGGCAGTAAATCAGCTAAATAATCCCCGATCCCAAGAGCAATTTGTCGGTGCTCTTGCTGGGTCCCGACATTCCCACGAAGGCCCACATAGAAAATCCAACTGCGCAGCGTACCCGTCATATGCAGCCGAGTAGGCGAACACATTAGAAGCACATTACGGGCACATTCCTTCGCGACATTAGCGGAGAGCATATCGTCATAAAGTTCCCGAGAACTCTCAAACAATTCTTCAATACGTTTGCGAAACAATTCTTCTGTGGAATCGTCCTCAAACTGAAAGCTGTTCTGACGATTTTTTAAATCTTGTGAACGAAGTTCAAAAGCAGAACAATCAGGTGCTACTTGCTCTAGAACATCTAGAGGATCACAATACCTTTGACTTGTTTCCTGGAATGTAAAGCTCCTATGCCGTAAGATTTGCGGTGAAATTGCTCTAGTAGTAACAATCTCAAAGGAGGCGCAGACTTGCTCAAATACGCTCCAATGTCCGTGTTGAATACAGTACTCTAAGAGACGGGTATACTCGTCTCGATCAGGGTTTTTTGTGGATACTCTCGCGTGCTTAGCAACTACGCTTTCGGCGTAGGGAGTAATCCAACTAAGCTCAACCTTGTGCAGAAGGCTCTCGTCCACCTGGATTTGCGGCACCGTGTCCAGGAATAATAGCGTTAGTAATGCGTTCAACCAACCCTGGGTTTTCTTTCGCCACGCGGCCTGCAAAGCGGTTCGCAGTGCGAGGCATAGACGAAGGGTCGGTCAGGATTTGGGGGCCAGCAATGCGCATTTTCAGGTCCTCGGGAAAGCTTCTTGGTAACGTAACCGACGCGTAACTTCAGTCGGTGTAATCCCAGTCATTTTATAGGCATCTAAACCTAAACGCTGACCGGCCATGCGGATGGGAAAATCAGAATCTCTCATTTTCCTTTTTGTAGTTTAGCTTTAGACAAAGCTAAAAGATTATTAACCATATTATGTGAATTTGAAGGGTAATCCATATTGGTTGTGCGAGTATTTAAAAAGTTTTGATTAGCAACGGTAAGAGCCTGACGCATCCGCATACGTTGCTCAGGAGTCTCTTGCTTCATCGAAAGTAGATAATCAGCTTGACTCATGTCATCAGGACTATCTTTAATAGGCACATTGCGCTGGTTATAACCAGCAACACCGGTTAGTTCAGTACTTTTTTTAATATTGCTTTCTGCGTACTCAACCGGCCCCACGGGGGGTCTGCTGTAGACACCGCGATCATGTTCAATTTGTGAAGCAATGCGGCTGGCATTATCCAACTGCATCACACGTCGCACACCTAGTTGGGGCTCACGGTTGTACCCCCCCAAACCAGGAGGAAACATCAGGCCCCCTATCTGTTCGGGAGCTTTACCGTTCCCAATACCAGGCACAATTGCCATTATTGATCGCTCCGATTAGCGGACTTAGATCTAACCCTTATGTTAGCAGGACTATTATCTAAAGGATTATGGTTTTTGTGATCCACATCTTTTCCGTCACCTTTATGAACTTTGCCTTTCTTTGCTAGATGACGGCGAGCTTGATTTCGGGCAGCGCGACGCTTAATCTGTTCAGGCGAACCGTGATAATCTTCGTATTCTTTTTTATAGTCACGGTCCGCCATGAACTTATAAACTTTTAACTAATTGTAGGCGAAGGAAACAACCACGGTTTACCGTGTCGTGGGTCTTCCAATTCGATACGGTCATAATCTCGAACAAATTCAGCAAGATCTTGCTCGTATTTTTGAAATAATCCCGTATAGCAGCAATTTTCAGGAGTATAAAACTCATAAAGTTCTTGCATAAAATCTACCTTTCTCTGTTCCCAGCTTACGTCCCAGGAAGAAAGAATGTCTTGATATTTAAACATAAACAGAGGTTTTGTAAAGAAATTAAAAGAGTTGGAATAAATCATCCAAAAGGGCACAAATAAGCGCACTGCGATACGCCATTATTCGTGCAAGTTCTCTGGTTTCTAAATCCCCTAAAGGATTAGAGTCCTCGTCCCAATTGAATGTTTTTTCATTCGCTCGTTGCTGAGCGCAACGTTCTATATTCTGCCAGTCAACTTTAAGTGCTTGCTTTACAAGTTTTTTGCGACTGGTCATTTTAAAACCTTGATAAACCAACCAGAGCCCTCTCCCTCCACCATCCAGCGAGGTTTTAAATTCAATCTAGAGTATAGCTTTTTAGCTCCGTTTGTGCTGAGGTATCCCCCATTAACAAGATCTAAGTCACCAAACGGATCGTTAACTACATAACTTTTATTATCTTCGGAACGTCCTATAACGCAAATCCAGTGACCCCCTCCAGTTGCGTTGTGAACTGAACCTTTATGAAGAATGCCGATGGGCACGGCAATACCTTTATCTAGTTGAGCGTCAATGTCTTTCCACGAGCCTTTTTGACAAAACTCAGCTCTTACTCCGTAATCTTCTAAAGCTTCCAACTGCGCTGTTGCTGACGTAGTATCACCGTGTTTAAACACAGTTGCTATATATTTATCATCGTTGTCGATGCTGTTGGGCTTTAATCCCTTAAGCATCATGGCGCAAGAGCTAGAGAAACAAGTCCGTAAAGGATCACGAACGTTATCTCGCTGAGAATAATAAGGAATATTTAAAACTTTATCTGCGTGGACTGGAGTGGGAGACGAAGAAATATCCGTTGAAGCGGGCAAAGATTTGAGATCATTGATAATTTTCCAATGGCTTGGGTAAAACCACCAGTCTTGCTCTGGTTGAGCCTCAAGTCGAATCCTGTAATCAACTTCTCCGGGAATCATCGTGATTGTGCGCCACTCGTGAGCAGCTCCTTTCGGAACAAAAACTTTTTGTTCGGCAGAAAGAGTAGAAGCTTGTTCGGGTTTACGTTTTAACCACGTGTCACGCTGCGCCAGAATTGAAGTAGCCAAGAGTGGATGTACAGATTTAGCTAAAAATAACTCTTTTTCGCGCCGACGGCGGTTTGCAAGACCTTCGTTAACATTTCCATTAACTTTAGTCCACTTTAATAACTCTGATGCAACTATAGAACGATCAACTCCATCGTTGAGGAGCCTTAGTAATGTTGATTGTTTAAACGCACCAACACCTACGTTGTACGTAAAACTTACTAGAGCATCAAATTCACTTTGATTAAGTCTAACTTTGATTAATTCTGAAACTGAATCTTCAAAGTACTGCAAAGTATGCAAAAGAAATTCTTCTGCTTGCTCTTTAGTAATCGTAAGATCAGGGCCAATTTGAGCACCGGTGGTGCCGTATCCAACAGTCCAGACGCCGGCATCGCATTGATACGAAGTCAGCCTAAGACCTTCAAAGTTTTTTATTAAATTGACCCCCGCAGGGGAAATATTCATTAGGTGCTGGTAACGTTAATGCCCACGCGGTATTCACAACCGCTACGACCTTTAAGCTGAATATAAGTGTAGTAAGTACCTGAGGTATTGATTGTAGTCGTAGTAGTGGACGTTGCCCTAGAACTAAATTTGGATGGATTAGCAGTCAAAACGGCGGTACCAGCCGAGTCAAGAACAACAACAGGACCGCAAGAATTTTGATTACGAATATCAACCCGTAAAATACCTGTTGCGTTCACAGTTAATTTATAAACATCTGAAATACCGTACATGCCATCAGCTGCATACTCACGATTCTCAGATGTAACTACAACCACGCCGCTGGAATCTAATGTCCGACGTTGATCAAAGTGAGTAGATTCTGTACGACGAGTAGGATCCGTGATGCCGCTGTTAATGACGGAATCCAGCTCAAGGTTTTTTGTGTACTGGGCCACGCCGATACGATCATTCGATATCTATATTTTAATCAGAAAATACGTCATGTTTATGTCTTTAAATGAATTAAAATTTATTTAGCTAAACAAGGGTACAGGACTGTGGGTGTGGAAGCTATTGTTGCTGTGCTTACAGCTGGCTTAGGTTTTCTTACTTGGAATCACTCACAAAAACAAACTATTTTAAATGATCGATTTAACTCGATAAAAAAACGTTTAGAAGATACTGAAAAAGAAATAAACGAATTCCCTAAAATGTACGCTTTAAAATCTGATTTAAATCTTGGTTTATCGGAAATTAAAGATAGGCTTAACCATATTAACGATAAATTAGATCAACTTATACTTACTAAACTCCATGAAAAACTCTAATTACAACATTTGGTTTGCTTTAAGTTACGAATTTACTAATCTTATCTCTCAGCAATATCCGAAATTACAGCAAAATAAATTCGTAAAACTAATTTTAAATTATTGTAAACCAGACTGGGTGCTCTGGAAAGTAGAGTTAGCGTTAAATGATGTAGATAAACAGATAGACTCTATAAAAAAAGATTGGGAAAAATCTGACTTACCAAAATATACATTTATTGAACATGAACCTGATGGATCAAAAGCGCAAGAGTTATTAGGAGGAGCAATGGAAATAAAAAGTACTTTTACTCGAAATTAATTAGACTACATATACAAGGTACTTAATTACCATGGAACAACTTCTTGCCCACATTCAACAACTTCTTGCTGTTCTTATCGCTGCCCACGCGGTGGCAATCGCCATTGTTAACCTGACACCAACCCCTAAAGATAACGAGCAGGTAGCAAAGTTTTATAAAGTGATTGAAATCTTTGCTGGAATAATTACTAAATTAGCTAAAAAGTAATTCAAGTTTTATCAGAGTGTGCTGGGAGCTTTAAGGGTTCCTGGCACGCTTTTTCGTATTCACGTGCGGCAACGTTAGCTTCGTGGTTATAAGACAACCACTCCCAGATAGCTTCCTCTCGCTCAATAGACCAAAAACTTTGGGATCGATACCACAGGAGCCAGTCAATATCTGACTTATCTAAATTACAAGTAGGACAGCAAGCTAATAAATTACCTCGTTTAGTTGAACCTCCTTTAGCTCTAGGAACAATATGATCTAATGTGTGGGCTCTATCTGATCCGCAATATGCACATATATCTCTCCAAGCTTCAAGAATATCTTTACGAAATCGTTTACGTGCCGTTCGGCGTTGTAAACACTGCAGATTAAAAACTAACTCTTGCTCGTCAGTTGCACTCACACATATTGGACAAGCTAAACTCAGTCTAAACAGTTACGGGTTCAAGAGTATTAACAAAACATTCGGGTGTGTACCTAGCAATATTTTTAATCAAATGTTTCTCAGCTTCTAACTCATTAATAATAAATTTGACTGCTTTTGCCGGATCTGTATCTTCACCGCAGGTATAAATATCCACGGCGACATAGCCGTTTTCGGGCCATGTATGAATGGAGATATGCGACTGAGCTAACAAGGCAAAACCTGTGATGCCTTGCGGTTCAAACAAATGAAGTTTAAGATCCAGCAAAGTAGATCGTGCTATCTTAGAAGCTTCTGTGAGCAACGAATCAATAAAAAGGGGATCGTTAATCTTAGACAGATTACACTCATATAGATCTACAAGATAGTGCTTTCCCTTCATTTAACTACAAAGACGCTTTTGTAGTGTACTAGAGAAATTCGCGCTAAGCTTTGGTGACTTAAAATTTAAATGGTATGTCGCACCCGGACATCAACATTGTTTGGCTAGATGTAAATTTACACAACTGGGAGAAAGATTGGTTATTTTATCTTTTAGAAAATCAATACGCTTATTTTTTGATCACAAACGAATTTGAAAATTTACCTACGGACAAACCAACTGTTGTTGTTGCAAATCACGCGATTGATTACCGCAAGTACTTAGACGTTTTAAGGCAGAACAATAAAAAATACGGAATTGTTTTGCTGTCAGATGAGAATTTGCATGAGCCAATGGAATACGTACATGACCCGAACTGCATGTTCGTGGCGCGGAACTATTTCACACCTTTTTACCTGAAACACCCGAAAGTTTTTACGTTCGGTTTAGGTTATAAAAACAACTTTAAAGTTAAAGAAGAAAGTCCTGCGTTCAGTGAGCGTGACTTAGTTTGGAGTTTTGCGGGTAGTTTTCACGATGATTTTAGAAAAAACGCTGTAGAAAAATTTAAAAAATTAGAACCGAACAAAACGCATTCGGTGAGTGGGTTCAATGCCAGCGATGGATTGGGAACAGCGGATTATTTAAATATGCTGGAACGGAGTAAGTTTGCCTTGTGTCCACGCGGGCAAGTCAATAACGACTGTTTCCGGATATATGAAGCCCTGGAAGCAGGGAGCATACCTATTGTTCTCTCGTTTGCGGAGCACTTAGAGATTCGCCCGTCGTATTGGCACGCAGTTTTTTACGGCGAAGGCAATATGCCTTTTGTTGTGGCTGATTCGTGGGACGAAGCTTTTGAAAAAGTTAAAAGTATTGTTAATGAAAACCGGGGCGATGAAGTCCAAGCTCAGTGCCAAGAATTTTGGCACCGTTGGAAGCTAAATTGGAAAACTATGTTTAAGGATAAGATCCAAAAACTTACCTACTAAGCTCTAGGCTTCTTCGGTTACAGCGGGCTCCTCAACGGGTTCCACGGGTTCCGGAGGAGTCGGGGGCTCGGGAGGAGGAGGCGGAGCAACAAAAGAACCATCGGGTTCTTTAATCCAGTTTTGCTCAACTTCATCCGGACAAGGCTCGAACAAAGCAACTACTTCAGGAGTAAAGCAATCTTCGATTGTTAAACCAGCAGGAGGAACAAAAACCTCTTGCACAATGGAATCAAGAACGCGTGCGTATTTCATGGGGATCACCAGTAGATAATTACGGCACCATTGCCGCCTGCACCGCTTCGAGTTTGAGCAACAGAGGAGGAGCTTGCTCCTCCTCCACCGGCACCATTTCCCCCGTCGCCGCCACGGCAGTAGGTGCTTGTTGCCACAGCGGCACCGCCTCCAGCACCAAAACCCCCATTCCCCCCTTGGGTATAATAATATGTTGTTATTCCAGCACCAGACCCGCCGGGACCTCCGTTACCCCCAAATGAAGGAGCAGCAGTAGAGTTGATGTAAGCTAATCCTCCTCCTCCACCACCTCCTATTTCCCAGGGGAACCACCAAATAGATGCGCCTCCATTACTAGTCGATACAGCCGCGACAGCGGAGCTAAAAAACACACCCCCAGAACCACCTTGAGTGGTTCCCCCAGAGCCTCCATTAGGTCCAAAATAAAGGTTACCAGCTGCTACTTGACCCAAAGAAGCAGTACCATGACCAGCTTCGCCCGTCGTCGTTAATGTGCCTAGAGAACTACGTTGGGTAAAACAGCCCCAAGAACCGCCAGCGGAAGCTTGATAAGTACCCCCATTAACTGAAGAAGAAGTCATTCCATTGCCAAAAGGAGTGCCTGAAGACCCTCCGCCAGTAGCAGAATAAATACTTGAAGTTCCAGTAGTTCCGCCAGATGCTGTAAAAGCTTCAGAAACACCTGAAGTGGATCCAGTACCAGCTGTAGGAGAAGTAACGGCGGAGTAATTTCCGCCAGCTCCTCCGGTAGCGCTTAAAAAAGTACTTATACTGCTGGTTGCTCCAGCAGAACCGTTTGCATCAGCAGCAGTTGTGGCGGCTCCACCGGCACCAATGGTGATTGCAATACTTTGACCGGGCGTTACGTCAATAACACCTTGTGCGTACCCGCCCCCGGCTCCACCATTTCCGTAATAAGAGCCGGCCTGATAAGTTGATGCTCCGCTGCCACCGCCGCCAATAACAACACCTAAAATTTGAGAAATTCCGTTTGGAACAACAAATGTAGCGGAACCGGATGCAAGCCACAAACGGCGGTTGTTCCTAAACCGACCCGAATTGCTGAAAAATTGACTCAGGGTAGACATTAGAAAATCCTCCAGCCGTTTGTGCCATCGATATAAATCAATGTCACGGTTTTATCAACAGAATCGATGGTTAAGTTCTGCTGTAGACCCATAATAGCGGAACCGGCGCCTGAAAGCACAACATTAGCCGATCCTGAGGGTACAACAACTGAAATTTCACTACCTTGTGCCGGTCCGGCAGGTAATGTCAGAGTTAAAAATCCCGACGTAACTGTACAACGCTCACGGTTTAATAGCGTTCTATTAACGTTTGTTGATGTATATGTATAAACTGCACCTTGAACCGATATGGCTTGAGCCACGCGGAGCGGGGTCATCAAGGTCGTATTATCTGTACCCGACTGCGCGACTGCTTGCGTAGCAACGTTTGCGTCAATACGACGAGATGCAGTTAAATCACCCCCACCTAAAAGACCAGAACCAGCGGTGATTGTTTGTGCTCGCAGAGCAGTAACATCTGCTTGTGTAACACCATCAATACCTAATTTTGTACCTACAAAAATCAAACCGCTAGGCGCTGCGGCTAACGAAACATCAACACGTTGGCTAGACGATAAAAGACCGCCGCCGGATAAACCACTGCCGGCTGTCAGTGTTGTTGTTAAAACAACACCTTCAACGGTATCGCCAGGTGGTAACTCTGACGTAGAACCGCTAATTACAACTAACGGTTTGCGGATAGCCATTAAAAAAACCTCCTTATATTTAGTATAGCTTTAGTTGTACAAAATAATGGCAGGAGTAATTTCAACTTCTAATTCCGTTGTGCTCAAGGCGGTTCCAACCCCGACTAAAGCTTGATATAAACCAGTACCAGACGCACTAATTACACCAGAAGCGGTGCTGAAGCGCGTAACTTGACCGGTAAATTTCGACAAATAATAATATTCGCCGGGAACTAAAGCGGTTTCAGCGGTGATATTTGCAGAAGTTAAAACTGCAGTATCGTC
>Ga0315274_10003006_pt1 | contig 25099 bp, 31 predicted proteins | sample YL17G02_20_MG_FD_203700 | JGI IMG/M metagenome (GOLD analysis project Ga0315274, IMG submission 203700) | Sediment microbial communities from Yellowstone Lake, YNP, Wyoming, USA - YL17G02_20 | ecosystem: Environmental > Aquatic > Freshwater > Lake > Sediment | place: USA: Wyoming | collected...
AATCATCCCTTTTCATATGTGAAGCTCATTAGATACTCATCAGCATTATAACGGGGAACTTACTGTCACCTTCGGCGAAAAGACTCTCAAAGAACGATTTCAAATGCAAATATACGAAGAGTTTTTTGAATTACCAAAAATTAATCAATCTTTTTTTGAAAATTCTTGATATTATAAATATATTTCAAATAAATCACCCCAAATTATTATAACATCCTTCACAAAGTTGGCCTGCTCCTTCGACATATGCTTTTCTAAGATTTATTGTCATATTTACGGGGTAATCTGTTATTTTTCCACAAAGAACGCAAATATCCATTTTAATTTTTTCTTCTAAATTTTGGCCTTCTGAAAATAAATCAGCAACGGTTTTTCTGCATTTAATACATTGACCGCCATCAGAATCGAAGGAATGCTTACATTCTCTTTTAATATTTTTCTTTGTTTGCTTTTTCATAATTTTATTTTATAAAATTTCCGTTTATTAATAATGTTCGTAAAACATTTTTATCTTTAATGTTATTTGCCGATGAGAATTCTCTAAAATTAACTTTATTATCTTTTTTAATGTGTGAATAGTTTCTATTTATTTTAAGCCTAGGTAAGATCACATAATAGTTTTCATTAAACACATAAGAATTTATAGACTCATCTTCGGAAATTAATACCTCATGAATTTTTTCACCTTCTCTTGCTCCTATTTCTTCAATAGTAGTAGATTCATTACCATAATAATCAATTAATGCTCCTGCCAGATCTTTAATATAAAAAGATGGCATATTCATCACATATGTTTCACCGCCAACACTATTTTCCGCCGCTTGGAATATTAAATCCATTGCTTCTTTAAATGACAAGAAAAATCTCGTCATTTTACTATCTGTAATAGTGAGTTTATTCGTTGTTTTAATTTGATCAATAAAATATGGCACGACGCTTCCATTTGACCCCAAAACATTGCCAGCCCTGATACAAACGAAATCAGTATGATTTGTTATCATATTTGCTTGTATTGTGAGTTTTTCTCCGACGGATTTGGTCATTCCATACATATTACTAGGGGCAACAGCCTTATCTGAGGAAACATCAATGAATTTTTTTACATTATGTTTGACTGCAGAATTGATCAAATTGATAGTACCGTTGATGTTTGTTTTAATAGCTTCCTGTGGCTGGTTCTCACATATTGGTACATGTTTGAGGGCGGCCAAATGAAAGACATAATCGATGTTATTGTAATTAAATAATCTATCAACAGCGTCGGCATCACGGATATCACCAATGACATATTCAATAATATCATTATTAAATTTTCTCTGCATAGCCACCTGCGCAATTTCTCCTCTAGAATAGATTATAATCTTTTTAGCGTTTCTTTTTAACAATTGTTTAGTCAATTCGTTCCCCCATGAGCCCGAACCGCCTGTGCAGAGTATGGTCTCCCCTTTAAAAGAATTGTCCATTATTGATCTTTTCCTAAAATATAATTAACTACTCGATCTGAAACATTTAAATCATTATATCCCTGCGGTGGCTCCCAATTTCTTTTTTTTATATACATTAATTTAAAACAATCGAGTATAGATTCAGCATTTATTCCTGAAATAATAGCTCCACCAGCTTCGACAACCTCTGGCCTTTCTGTTTCGTTCCTAACAATTACACATGGAACTTTTAAAAGGCAATATTCTTCACAACAGAGCCCAGAATCGGTCAATCCCACTCTTGCGTTTTGTTCTAACTTAACGAAATCGAAAAATCCAAAAGCGTCAAGAAATTTAATATTCTTATGAGGTGGAACATTACAGGATTTCATTTTATCTTTTGTCTTCGGATGTACGCTACATATGATAGGCATAGGATAGAGCTCAGCAATGAGATTCAGACCTTTTAAGATTTCTTCGAGTCTATCAATATGATTTACATTTTCTGATCGATGAATATCAACGAGAACATATGGCGCTGGTGGATCAACAACGCCAGGCCAATCGTGGGGCATTAATCCCAGATCGTGGAGTATTCGACTTTCATTAATTTTTTGTTTATAGTATTCAAGTACTTCTAATGTTGGATTTCCACATTGGAATATCCTTTTTGGGTTTGCGCCTTCACGTAATAGAGTGTGACGGTTGGTATCTGTATAGAATAGGTTATAAGTACAAATACTGTCCAGTAATTTCCTATTAACCTCTTCAGGGATCTCATGGTTGAATGACCTGTTGGCGGCTTCCATATGATATACGGGAATACCCATCCTCTCGGCAATAATCGCACATAACGCACTATTGGTATCCCCCAATATAAAAACCTTATCTGGTTTGATATCTTTAAAAATCTTTTCGATCTGAGGAAACATATCAGCTAATTGAACACCTAATCCAAATTCTGTATGAGTATTACCATCGTTCATACTTGTATGTAAAACAATATCTGGCGAGCGTAATCCGAGCTGATCAAAAAATATGTCTTTAAGATTAGATGTAAAATTTTGATTGGTGTGGACAACGGTATTTTGGCAAGCCGCGTCTAGTTTAGGTAAAATTCGTGAAAGCCTTATAATTTCAGGCCGCGTGCCGATAATAGTAATTAATTTCATAATACATATTTTTTAGTTTCTAATTATTTTTCCTCTTCTTTGTTTTGCTTTTATGGACATCAACACTTTTGTTTCTTCTGAATGGTTCTTCCCTAACATTGGTGGAATTTGTCTTTTTCTTGATTCGATCATCTTTAATCTGGTTTCTATTGATCTTTTTTTCCCTCGGTGTGATGCCCCGTTTTTCTCACATGTTTCCTTTGATGGGTTTGGACGTTTATGCCGAGACTCTGTCATTCTTGTTATTGTTTCAGGAGATGGGGAAATCCCCTTATTCCAAGCTTGCTTTCCTTTATTAGACTCACTTACTCTTTTTTTGGTATACTCAGGGCAAATATGTCCTTGATTACTATCTGCTCGATGGTTAATATTAAACCACGGATGTAATGTATCAATATAATATTGCTCTCTTTGTATAAGAGATTCTTTGTTATATGAAGTTAACTCTAAAATTTCAAAAATCAAATCGCCGATTCCATATTTATTATAATGACATTGAAGTTTTGGCGAATGGTGTTTATTTCTTTTTAATTTATTTCGATGCCCCGTAAATCGAAATGGAATATGGACAGAGCTTCCAATATAAATTCTTTCAGGATGAATTTTGCTTTGTATTTTATAAATACCTGATTGTTTTTCCATAACTTTTCAATGATTATTAAAATTATTATTTAAAAATTAACTTGTGGCATAGCGTTATAATCAAGATACATATTTTCGACATCACTAAAACTTGCTCTTTGTGTTGCGAGACTTGGTAGAAATGTATATGTGTTACATCCTTCCATTTGTAATTGATAATAAAGATTATCAGTTCCTGGACTCGTTGGGAATTCCATCATTTTATTTACAGTTCTATTATAGAATCTTGAATTGATTGCCATTGCGTGAGTGGTATATGTACATGGAGATTTAGTTAATTCATAATTAAGAGTTTTATAATTTTCTTTAGTTACTTTGAAATTTTTATCCCCTGTAACCAACTTAAATCCATTGACATGAAGTATATGATTACCACCAATATAAAGGAGATCCCAATCTTCTGGTAAAAATTCCATTCTTTTGCTAAATATTTGGTTGAATTTACCAACAAATACTACATCATCTTCAAAAATGAGAATGTTATCATATTTGTTTAAGATGGCCTCTTCAATTAATCTAGTGTGCATTGTGGTCACCGCATAACATGCTTTATCTCTTGGACTTAGACCCGTACTATCAGGTATCTTAGCTCCATCTATTGCGGAAATACGTTCCACGTTGACTCTAATTTTATCGAATTCTATCTGACATTGTTGCATTCTGTCAGGTCTTCTGTCTAAATTTATGACATAAATTTTTGTGAAATAATCGTTTAGTGTTTTCATAATTCTATATCTTGTATTCCTTCATTTCTTTTAATGCTAAATCCTCTTGCGGTTGGTTCATTTGAATCTGTTTTCAAATCGTTTATAACGATTCTATCTCCACGGCCAATGCCCGTAATTAACATATCATATACAACGCCAAGATTTTCTAGTTGTGTTATTGTTGCCGCTCTTTCACTTTCTCTGCGCCCTGTTACTAATATTATTTGATAACCTTTCATATTCCATTCACCAAATTTTTCTAATACTCCTCGCAAAAGAATAGGTTGATGTTTGGTTTGTGCGTTTGGTTCACCCCAATGAAACAAGATTGTTCCATCAATATCAATAAATAATGTTTTTTGTCCTTCAACTTTCATATTAATTATATGTTACGATAGTTTGATGTTATTTTTAAGAGCGGAATTGTTTTTATTAATTCTTTCAAACCATCTTCAATTGATATTGTTGTGGAATATCCGAGTTGATTTATCTTATCATAACAAACAACATAGTTTCTCCTGTCAGCGTCTTCACCAATATCCGCATAACTAATGTATGTTTTAGGAACATATTCTTTAATTAATTCACAGACATCTTTTTTGGAGAAATTCATTTTATCTGAGCCAACATTGAATATGTTGTTCTTAAATTTATCCTGATTATTAATTGCGGTTATAAATGATTTTCCCATATCTCTAACATGTATAAATGTTCTCATAAAATGGGATTCATAAACAACAGCATATCCGTCCAATATACATTTATATGTTAAGTCATTTATTAATAAATCTAATCTCATACGAGGAGAAATTCCAAACGCCGTGGCGAATCTGAAAGCAGTTGTGTTATCTCTATTCATAACAAGATGTTCTGCAAGTGTTTTTGTTCTACCATATGTTGATAGGGGATTTAATGGGGTTTCTTCTGTACAAATTTCTTCTACATTCCCATAATTAGACCCCGTTGAACTATATATTAGATATTGTTCGGGTGCCATATACCTCATTAATATCTCAGTACCTTCAACATTTACGGAATATGATTCTGATTCACCCATTTTCACACAAAGTGGATATCCCACATATGCTGCTAAATGAATTACAATATCTTTTCCCTTAAGCGATTCTGATATCTTTTTTTCATCACGAATATCACCATAGATAAAATTAAAATTGGGATTGGTGACATATGGTATTAATGTATCACCATTATTGAAAAATAAGGAGTCGTATACTGTTACATTAAATCCCTCATTTAATAGTTGAGGAATTAAACTCGTACCAACATAACCTGCGCCGCCAGTAATAAAAATGGATTTATTCATATTTTTTATTTTACCTTTTCACTATTATTATACTTTGTAATCCATTTGAAAGGTTTAATAATTCTGTATTAATTTGATATTGATATTTTGTTTCATTAATCCAATCAAAAAAGGCGGCTTTTTCGTGGGCGTCAACATCAGCCGCAACTTGAAATGAATAACATCCCCAATCATCAAATCTTAATATTATTTCTTTCCATTCACATTTATCAATAAATCTTAATCCGTCTAATGTTCCTTCATATAAATCTAAATCAAAATTAACACCAACTATTTTATTTATGTTATATTCATTTGGATGCTTCAATTCATATGTCATTACTTTTTCAACGAAAACATTATTATGTTTTTTTAATAATTCTCTCGTTTTATTTTCATCAAATTTTAAATTTCCTTCATACCAATCAGTTTTATCGGGGATAGGTTTATTGGTTTTTGGAAGCCCTACGAATCCATCAAATGTAAAAATTTTTCTATCTTTACTAATCTTTGAGGCAATTGTATCTGTCGATATACCACCACCTGTTCCAAATTCTACCACATCTCCAGGTTCATTAACTTGGTTGATTAAATCACAAAATTGAAATGTTAAACTCGTCATTTATTTTTGTTTTAATTTTATTGCATTTTCCATTATTTTTTTACCGTTAATTTTTTTAACTAGAACGGCTGGATTACCTTTGTACACTCCCCATTCTTCAGTATCACCCATTAATAAACTCCCAGCGGCCAATAAAACACCTTTTCTTAGTATTGAATTTGGTAACACAATCGAATTCGTTCCTATATTAGAAAATTCTTCCATAATTACATTGCCCACAATTACTTTACCTCTAAATTCATCTGGTATTAGTGCCCCTCCAATTCCGCTATCATCAAATCTATCAGATCCACAAATTATTCTAGCCCCCGCCATTATATTATTAAATCCTTTAACAATCAATTTACCATCTTTTCCGCCGATACAACTAACATGTGGTCCTATATGAACATAATCTCCAATTTCCAAAGCGGTTGTACAAAAAAATCCCCAATCGATTGCTACATGATTACCGATATTTGTAAGCTTAGGTCTTTTAAATTTAGTCCATTCATCGATAAAAACATCATTTCCTGTGGTGTTCATTATTTTATATAATTTAAATAAAAGAAATCTTCAGCGGTTAACATATTAATTGCTCGTTCATAATTTTCTTTAATATATTCCATTTTAGAATTATATAAATCTATAGATATGTCTTCTATTTTAAAATCATCTGTTAACATTATAATTCCATTTGGATTAAAAAATTTTCCAATTGTTGGCGTTCCCCAAAAAATAGGTATCGTACCTGTTGCAAAACAATCGGTAATTTTTTCACAAAATATATTTGGATAGTTATCATTTTCCATTGCAATTGAAAAATAATAGTCATTAAGACCTTGTTCTTTAGTTTCGATAAAAGTACTGCGTCCTGATCCAAAAAGATCAAGTTTATTTTGAAATTTTCCCGCTATCGATTGCCTATAATTATGACCTGGACACATTGTTTTAATGGAAGCTATCATTGATATTAATTTTGTTTTTTTATGTATCCCTCTATCTTTAACCCAAGGAACAGCATTAGGTATTACTAATCTCATTTTATTTGACATATTAAGTAATCGTTCATCATGCGTGAAAATTAACTCATATTTTTTTTCTATCTCTGATATGTTTTGGGATATATGCTGAATTAAATGTGGAATAATCGCTGACGATTCCAGAATCAACGCATAATTCTTTTTTAAATTATTTACTTGCCAGAATATACCATCATCAACATGAATTGAGATGTCTCCAGAATGTGTGGTTTTATCCCATTCCACATATTTGGGAATACTACCGTGCGATGAACATATGTCATGCTGAAATCCGCCACCTATCATATTTAGTTTAATTTTTTCCATAATTACCATCCGTTTTTTATTGTTTCTATGACATAATTAACATCCTCATTAGTTAAGTCATAATTAATTGGTATGTTTATTTGTGTTGAATCAAATTTTCTTTGATTAACTAATTTATTATTAATTCCACCAAAAATATCGTTTTTATCTATACCCATATGTACTACACTACATTCAATTCCCGAATTTCGTAATTTTTTGACGAAGTTTCTTCTATCTTTAACATGAAAACCATATAGCCAGTATGCTGATGTTCTATCATTCTTATAATTAAATAATTGTATCCCATCTATATTAGAAAGATTTTTATTATATACCTCAGCAATATTTCTTATTCTTTTCATCTTCTCATCAAATATTTTCAGATTAAAAATTCCAAAAGTTGCCGCGATATCATTCATATGGTATTTATATCCATAGTTTTGTAAATTATATTCTCTTTCACCTAACTCCCCAGCCATATCTAAGTCCCTATCAATACCAAACCATCTTAATTTTTTTAATTTACGCTCATTTTCTTTAGTTAATGAACAAACAGCCCCACCATCTCCCGTCGTAAGATGTTTTATTGATTGAAATGAGAAACATGTGTAATCTGAAATACTTCCGATAGGTCTATCTTTATAATTAGATCCAATCGCATGGGCGGCATCTTCAATTACGATGAGATTATGTTTTTTGGCTATTGATGTTATTTCATCCATATCACATGGATAACCGCCCCAATGAATAATCAATATTACCCTTGTTTTATTTGTTATTTTTTCTTCTATTTTTGTCACATCAATATTACCTGTTTCATATGAAATATCAACAAAAATTGGTTTTGCTTTCTGATATAAAATAGATAATCCTGTTGCTATGAAAGTTTGTGCTGTTGTAATTATTTCATCACCCTCTTTTACTCCAGCATTTACCAATGCTAAATGTAATGCTGATGTTCCACTATTTACAGTCACTGGATTTATCAATCCTAATTGTTTATTTAATAATGATTCAAACAAATCTACTCTTTTGCCCGCGGAAATTAATCCACTATCTATTAATTCAGATAAACCACTTTTTATATCATTATTTAATGTTGTACTAAACAATTTCATAATAATTTTTTATAATATTCTATTGTATTACTAATTCCATCTTCATAACTTGTGAAGTCAAAATTAGGAAAATATTTATTGAACAATTTAGATCCAAGTATTTTTGTGGGTGCTCCATCCATCTTAGTTGTATCGAAAATAATTTTCACATTATAATTTAACATTTTTTTTATTAATAGTACAGAGTCTTTTATTGAAATACCACTTTCTTGTCCGAGATTTATTGGGTTAGGGATATCGTAATACTCATTATCGATTATATGTTTGATGATTCTACAAGTATCTGGCATATATATCCATTCCCTTATGGGCGATCCTGTTCCCCATACTACAAATTCTTCATCATTGTTTTTCATAGATTGTATCATTCTCATAATAATACCACTCATAGCATGTGTTTTTGACGCATCAATATGATCATTTTCTCCATAAGAGTTCGGGAGTATTAAATTTATGGTTCTAATTCCATATTGTTTCTTATAACATTCTGATATGTTAAATGAAAATTTCTTTGGAGCTCCATATGATTCGATTGAAGTGTGTACCGCTCCATTCCACCATTGATCTTCATCTTGTATATCGATGTCGCCTGGATATGAACAATTAGATATTGGATTTATTATTAATATCTTTTTATTAACTTCACGTACGGCATTATAAAGGTTTAAATACATTTGAGTATTATCAAATATAATGTCAGCCGAATATTCATTTACATAATTTATAGAACCAACATGTGCCGCGGCATAAATAATAATATCGGGATCTGTTTTACTTATCACCGATTTCAATTGAGTAGGATTCATAAGATCACATCCTGTTCTGCGACTTTCATTAAATATTATATAGTTATCATCATTCGCAAATGCAACATTTAGGTTTTGTCCCATAAACCCAAAACCACCTATTATTAAAATTCTTTTCATATTTTTATTTTTTAAATTCATTCTTCATCATTATTTTAACCAATTCTTTGAACTTTGTTTTTGCTTCCCACCCTAATTTTTCTTTAGCTTTAGATGGATCACCTAAAAGTAAATCAACTTCAGCGGGTCTATAATATATTTCATCAATACCGATTATTAATTTATCTTCATGCATATCCCATAATATGGATCTTTCATTTTCATCCCATTTCCATTGAAATCTTGGATTATTTTTTCTTGGAGAACCAATATGAGTTTTAAAATCCCAATTATGCTCAGGTAAATGTAAAATACATTCATCAATAAATTCTTTAATTGTGTGCGTTTCTCCAGTTGCTAAAATAAAATCTTCAGGTTTATTCTGTTGTAACATTAGCCACATACCTTCTACGAAATCAGGAGAATAACCCCAATCTCTTTTTGACATTAAATTTCCAAGATAAAATGGTTTTCCAGTTTTAATATATTTTACAAAACCTTCAGTTATCTTTTTAGTGACAAAAGTTGATCCTCTTCTTTCACTTTCATGATTAAATAGAATTCCATTGACGGTAAACATCCCATATGCTTCTCTGTAATTTTTTACAATCCAGTACGCATAAAGTTTAGCTATCCCATATGGGGATCTAGGATAAAACGGAGTTGTTTCCTTTTGAGGAGTTTCTTGAACCTTACCGAATAATTCTGATGTTGATGCATTATAAAATCTAGCATTGGGTGCGTGTTTTCTCATAGCTTCCAACATATTAAGAGTCCCAATAGCGTCAGTTTGGGCGGTATATCCTGGAACCTCAAATGAAATTTTAACATGGGATTGCGCTCCCAGATGATAAATTTCGTCTGGTTTGACAGTAAACATAATGTGATCAATCGAAAGAGCATCGGTGACATCTCCATAGAGTATTGTTATCTTATCAATAATATGGTCGATTCTTTTAGTGTTAAATGATGATGATCGCCTTTTAATTCCATATACATCATAACCTTTATTTAATAATAATTCAGCCAGGTAACTACCGTCCTGCCCCGTAATTCCTGATATTAGCGCTTTCATTTTCATAATCTATGTATTTTTGTGAATGTCTTTGAAAAAATAATTGATGTATCCGCAAGACTAGATATTCTACATAAAAACTGATTACATTTGGAGAGGAGAAGAACCTCTTTAATGGCTTCTTCCCAAAAAATTTTATTTTGTAAATTTGTGTGCATTGGAGATTCATCAAAATTACTTTTTTTCCCTCTAATCATATTAGGCGAAAAAATCATTTGATGTCCAAAATGGGAGCGTAAAATGTTCAATGATTCATCATTATCTGAGGCAACAAAGATTTTATTAATATTTTCTGTGTTAATTATTTTGTTTATTTTATTTATATAGTCATTGTTATAAAATACTCCGTGTTGCGGATGATGGTGATTCATATCCCCAAGGCGAATATGTACTCCAAGACAATTTTCATTAATTTCTTGAGAATTATTTTCAACCCAATCTAATATGTTTTTTTGAATTTTTATTTTTGAGCATATTAATTTTAATTTTCCAAAATCATCAGATCTTTCTATTACCCCCAATTCACTTGGATTATATAACCCATTATAAATTTCATCACCTTGTATAAAAGAGTCATCATAATATTGATCAAATATCCAATCGAAAGGGTTTTCTTTCATAACATTATTTTTTGAATCAATGTAAATATTATCAATATCATAAGGAAGCCCACAACGAATAATTCTCAAGAATCTGGCAAATATTCCGGGGCATATAGGATGATAGAAATGAAGTTTAAGGTTCATATTTAATTGAGTTATTAACTATTTTCGAAATTCTTATGATATCTTTTTCAGTTAGATCAGGATTATTTGGAATATATAACCCATAATCATGAACAACATCAGCAAAGTCCAATCCTGTTTGTTTTCCATAAAGATCGGTGAAGAATGGCTGACGGCCAATAGAACCACATACTAATGGCCTACAATCAATATTGTTTTCTTGTAAATTTTTAACGATTATATTTATGTTTTTATGTATAATTGGATACGCAAAATTTGATATTTCTATATTACGATCCATTTTTATTTTCCATTCATCGTTTATTATCAACTTATCATAAAATAAAAAATTATTTTTTCTTTTTTCTATAACGGAATCTAATTTTTCTAATTGTAATAACCCTATTTTGGCTTGTAAATCTGTGGATCTTAAATTAAATCCAGGATAATAAAAAGTATATAAAGCTTTAAATTCATCGACATTATATTTTTCTCTTAGATCTTTTCTTGTTTTATGATCTAAATCTCTGTCCCATCCATGACTTCTTATAGAAAGTAGAATATTATAAATTTCATCATCATCTGTAGATATCAATCCACCTTCAATAGTTGAAAAATGATGTCCATAATACATGCTAAAAGCACTCATCAATCCGAAATTTCCTGTCTTAACTCCTTTATAAGTGGATCCTACGCTTTCACAAGAATCTTCCAATAAAATCACATCATTTTCACCACATAGTTTTATTATTTCGTCCATTTTACCTGGGAATCCAAGAATATGAACTATCATTAATGCTGACGGCTTATGCTCGTGGATTAATTTTCTTAGATGATCAATATCAACGCCTAATGTATCAGTATCCGCATCGCAGAGAATCGGTTCTAATCCTAGTTGAATTATCGGTGCAACTGTTGTTACCCAAGATACCGAAGGAACAATAATTTTTTTGTTCTTTAATCTCTGAGATAACATTAACGCATAAATCATAAGTAAATTTGCGGATGACCCTGAATTAACAAATAAAGAATGTTTTCTACCTAGCCAGTTTGACCATTTATTTTCAAATTCTATAGTTAATTTACCTTTAGTTAATTGTTCATTTTTCTTTAACCATTTTACAAGTTCGGCGATGTCTTTTTTACTTATGGCGTCTTTAACTAGTGATATTTTTTTCGTGTTTGTTATCATGATTCATATAGTTTTTTTTGCCAATTAATTGTGGATATCAGACCTTCATTTATAACCACAAAATTGGTTTTATTAAATTCCTCTAAATATCTATCAATACATATGTTAACTATTTGAGGACTTCCATTTATTTCTTTACTAATTAATGGGATTTCTATATTTTTATCAAATATCTTTCCAATGTCTCGTGCTAATTCTCGAATTGTAAATGATTCCGTACCTCCAACATTATAGGTTGTCTTTTTACCATATAATCCTATATTCATTATCATTTCAATAACATCTGTTACATATGCATATGTTCTTATTGATTCTCCACTATCTAATAATTTAATGGTTGGATTTTTTATCGCTTTTTCTATTAATGAGTTGACTACTCTAGTATCTCCTTTTTTTGTTCCGGGGCCGTAAGTCAAACTAACTCTTACTATTTTTGCGTTTATACCTTGTTCTATATATGTGTGACATATTGCTTCTCCACATTTCTTTCCTTCAATATAACATGCTCTTGGGTGATCGGGGGTTGTGTTTCCAATTTCTTCTTCAGGAATGTCATATTCGTCCAGACCATCATATATTTCACTACTACTTACAAATAGAAAAGTACCGTCTTTCTTTAATTTCTCAAATAACCATATTGTTGATACTGTGTTTATCTCTATTGTTTTTATTTTATCTATTAAAAATTTGGCTGGCTGTCCATATCCTGATGAGTGGATGATATAATCGAGTTGTGGGATATCTTTATACATAGATTTATCGGTTATATCTCCTGTTATCAATACGCAATTTTCAAATAATGGAGCAAATATCGGATCTATAGAATTTTTAGTCCACACATAGATCGTTATATTATATTTTTCTTGTTGAGATTTGATATATGATAACAAATATACTCCAAGTAACCCAGATGCCCCAGTAATAAGTATGGATTTATTCTTTAGTTTTGATAGATCAATATCTATTTTTTTAAGGTCTTCATTTATAATGTTCAACATATCTATTTTTCGTTGTAATAATCTCCCCACTCTACTAAAATGGTTGATTTATTATCTGTTCTTTCATATGCATATCTATAATAATCAAAGATTTGGTTAGGTTCATCTAATCTCATTATATCAACATTCTTACATAAGAGTCTAAACCCTTCGGTAAAATCATCTATATGTTGATAGCTTGGATGAAGGGGTCTTTGAGATCCGATAGCGGTTCTTATTATTATTTTGGATTTATAATCGGACATTTGGTTAACCTTATCAATATGATTAACTAATTGATTCGTTGCCAGTATCAAAAAATTCCATCTTGGGAAAATAGAAATTGGAACTCTACCATTTAATGACATTCCGAATGATATACCCATCTGCATATCCTCATTGACAGGCATTTCTAATAATTTATTTTTATCGATATCCGTAAGAGTATTTGTCATAGCGGTTCCAGCATATGTAACCGCTTGTCCCAAAAAAAATGTATCAGGTTGTTCACCTAACCAAGTCATAGCTCGTTTTAATTCATCAAAATATTTCATAATTAAAATTGTATTCTAATTCCACTACCCGCGTGTGGATATTTGTTATTATATTGATAATAAATGATTTTTTCTGTCCATTCATAATAAGAATGATATTTTTTATTCCACACAACTTGTGTATCTGTGCAAACAGATTTATTATTATCTTCTATTATAAATGTGATTGGTAAATCGTGGTAAACAGCATATTTGTGATTTTCATTAAATGTTCCTGTTTCTGCCGTCATATCTCCAACAAAACACCAAACATGATTTCCACTTTTCTTTAGTTTTTCATCGAGAGCCACACCAACTGCGATTGGAATGTTACCCGTTACAATTGCTGAGGAATATATTTTATGAAAAGGATAGCATAATGAAATTGATTTACCATCTAGAATATCTTTTTTCAATGTTTCTCGATCAACTCCTTTCAATAGGCATTGATAATGAGATCTCCAATTACAAAATACCCAATCATTTTCTTGAATATTCTTAAATATTTCAAGCATTTCTTCTTCGTTGTTACTATACAAATGAATAGGGGCTTTTATTTTACCTGTGTTAAATAATTCACATATTTCATCTTCAAATGATATTAGATCTTCTTTTGTCATTTGTCATTATATTTTAATCCAATTATTGGGAATTAAATCTTTTATGTCCTCAATTCCTTCTCCCAACCATTTTTGAGGGGCTATAACTATTCTATCATCGTATTGAGATAACCACGCACTCCACCAGCTAAATGAACTATTAGCTATTATGTGATGTTTCATTTTGCTCATCAAATATAACGAAATATAATCAATTTCATCAATAAAAACAAATCTATCTCCAATAAAATTTTCTCTACACCATTGCATATCATCAGAAAAAACCAGGATTTTTAAATCGGTTGGTAACAGAGAGATAGCTTGATTATAATATATCATTGTTTGTGGTGGATGTATATCTGAATAATACTTAACATAATTCCCTCTCCGGACATGTAAACTTATGTTACCAAATAGATCTGAATATTGATTAATTTTATTGTTAAATTCGATTGGCGGACTAAATAATTTTATGATATCATTTCTTCTATGTTTAAAATATTTTTCACTTTGAAAATATCCAAAATATTCGTGTTCATTTTGGTATCGCATCGGAACATAAATAAATGGATATGATAGACCCGGTACTACAATGTTATTTTTATTGGGGAATCTATTAAAAAGATACATATAATCTGCAGCATGTGGGGCATTCCATATTTCACCAGTCTGCATAGTCCTTATTTTTCCACCTATATCTAATAAACATAATTCGTCATTATGATCTTTAGCTAATGACCAAACTGCTGCGATATGAAATAATGAGTTTCCTAAACCTCCGATAGGGTGAATGTAAATCATATTATATCCAAGTTTTTAAACCTTCTTTATTGTAGTTATCAATATCTTTTGTTACTAAATTTCGTAATTCAAAATATCTTTCTTTTGGTATTTTAGGACAGAAATAATTATGGGGGCTCTGATGCGAAAATAAAGACATATTATAAGAGTCGTTAATTAATCCCATTGATTTAACTTCGTCATATAAATCTGTGCCAGGATATGGTGTAAAAAAACTTAAAGTAATTCTAAATGGTTTAAGGCTTTTTACAAATTCAACGGACTTAATAATTGATTCTTCTGTATCTCTGGGAAACCCTATTATCATATATGCTTTCCATTCTATTGAATTACTATTCAATATTTCTGCGGCCCTTAAAAAATCATCTGTTGTTTCACCCTTCTTAACATATGCAAGAGTATTGTTATCTCCACTTTCCAGCCCTAAACTCATTTGTCCACATCCAGCCGCTTTCATCATTTTAACCATTTCGTCTGATATCGAATCTGCACGGGTATCACATCTCCAATGAGCAGGAACATCGTATTTTGAACAAAATTCAGCGAGCCGTCTCTTATTGACTGTAAATGTTTCATCCCAAAATGTAAAATAATTAGATTTAAATCTTTCGTTCACATATTTCATTTCAGATATAATCCTATCAACGGATTTAAATGTAACTTTATGTTTCCACATTATTTTAGACGCGCAGAAAGTACACATAAATGGACATCCTCTAGTTGATAATACATGACCATAACCATTTGGTGAGTATTTGTCCAATAGAATGTCATAATTCGGGAAAGGAATTTCATCTAAATTTTTAATTCTATTTCCATGTGATTCATATTCTCCACAAAAAACTTCTACTCCCTCTGGATATGCTGTTGGATCGGTTGAAGGGTGATTACCGCCAACAATAACAGGTATTTTATATTCATTTGTGATCTCAATGATCTTCAATGCTGATAGATATTTAACATTAAGAACATTAATACCTATTTTATTAGGTTTAATTTCTTCTATTGTTTTACGTAATTCCGTCCATACTGGGTGATTTGGATCGTTAAGTGAGTTAATGTATATGTCATAGTGATCAGTTCTTTCGGAATATCCCGCATAGTGAGCATTTTTACCAATTTCCATATTTTTAATAAAAACCTCGTCACCTTCGGCCACCATTTGTGTTCCAACAGCTAACAGGGAAAGCGGAACATAATCTTGTTCTAACCCGATAAATCGATAAAATGGTGGATTAAATAATAGCGTCATTCAGATATTTCGTCATATAAAGGCTTATTTTGTAAATATTTGGCGGTCGCAATCGAAACGTCAGGAAATTTCTTCATATCGTTGAATGGATTAAGATCGTTATATATGTATAATACCCGATCAATAAATTTAATGTGCTTTATTCCTGCCATCTCAATCATTGGATACATAAACGCGAGATCTCCGCATGTCGGTAGCATATTACCATTATCATCATTAAAATCTTTCTTATCAATTAAGTCCCATAATTTTTTCTTAAATGTCCTTAAATGACTTGTCAGCCAAACACAGCTCCTTCTATATGTTCTGGTATTGTAAATAGGCCTACAATAATTACTATAGGATTTAGTTAATGGCTCAAATTGTCCATAAGTTAACCATACATCTCCTTGATATATTTCATTTAAATATGATAAAACATAAATATCAGACAACCAATCATCTCCATCTAATGTTATAATTATATCTTCCTTATCAAATGAAAAGGTTTTTATCCCTGTATCCATATTTGGTAATGAATGACCTAGTCGAACATCGTTTCTAATTGTGTATGCATCGTCGTATTTTTGAATTATATTCCAAGTGCCATCTGTTGAATGGTCATCAACAATTACTAATTTATAATTTTTGTAACTTTGATTGATAACAGAATCTAAGCATTTTTTTATCCATTCAACAGAATTATGAACAGTAACTAAAATGATAAAATGATTATTCATTATTTATTTTTCTTATTATATTTCCTATTAAATTATTTGGAAGATTAGTTAATCCGCCATTTGTCCTTGCAAAAAATTCGCTCCATTGAGAATGGCCAGCATACCAATGAGCCCCTATTGATCCTTCTGTAAATCTTGGCGGCACATTATTTAAAAAATCAGGAATTGATCCCGCATTATGTGAATAAACCACATCCATATCTAAATTTATTGCTGGCGATAATTGATTAATTGTTTCAATATTACGAAAATATTCATTATATAACGTGGGGCCAATCGCTTGATATTGCGATGGCAACGGTCTACTTTTAATTATGTCCAATAAATATTGAAAAAATTTACTTTTTGGTTGCGACATTAAAAATCCAATAGAATGCCCATATGCGGAACTACAGACAAATGTTTCTTTATTTCGATTTTCAATTGTGTTGACCAATAAATTAGTTATGGGTTTAAAATATATTATATCCATATCTGACCAAACGCCGCCAAAGGTGGTTAAAAGATGTAATCGTATAAAATCTGACTTATGGACTTCAGTTGCAGTATTTTTGAATCCGATCTCATCGAAATCTACCGCCATTGACTTTATTGGAAGCTTTAGCATTTCAGATGAGTAATCGTCGCAATTAACGGGATAACATAATTCACCTGTTGGCCATGTTATGTGGGTAGTTGGATATTTAGGATACCAAAACATTATTTTCCAATCTGGATTATATTTCATAAATGATTTTACAGTTAAAAATCGGATATAGGGCATCACGCCACCGCCCCAATAGATGTGAAAAATTTTAGGAACTTGCAATTGCCATTTCATTTGCCCCATATTAATAATTTTGTTGGATTTGCTTTATATATGTTTTCGCGCAAAGTTACATTATGAAGCAATGAACGATTTTTTTCCGTTAATACCTCCGCGTCGGGTCTATTCCAAAAAACAGTATCATGGTACTGATGAATAACCGAAATATTATCTTCAATCATTAGTTTTAATCCTAATCTTGATATTCTTACAATAAGTTCGTCATCATCATATCCAATACCAGGAGCGTATCTTTCATCAAATCCGTTTAATTTTTTCATATTGCTCCTCGTTATTGCCGAACAAAAATGATAATATACTCTTCTATATATTGAATGATTATACCATCCTGGCGCAGATCCGCCAGTATATGGGCGTTGTGGTAATGACTTTAATAGTTCATCCATACGTTCATTACGATATTGCGAAATCGTTTCAGTTGTTTCAGGATCTAATCCATATGCTGATATGGCGATATAATTTGAATCATTAACATTTTCATTAATATATGTGAGCACATCATGTACATGTAAACATTCTGGATTCTGTAAAACAATAATATCGCCTTTAGATTCACTCATTCCAATATTAAGTGGCATACATGAATTGACATACCATTTGTCTTCTTTTTCCAATCTGATTATCTTTAAGAATGGAAATTCATCGAGAAGATCCTCTAATCGATGTTCTGGCGAACTACCATCATCAACGACAATAAATTCAAAATCCTTATATTTTGATCTTGTTATTGATAATAAAGTTTCATAGAATAAATCTTTGCGGTTGTAATAACCTGTCACTATGCTTATCATAATTTATCCCGAATAATAACAATCCATTAAATCCTGTACTCCATTTTCTAATTCTTTTTTGGTTGGATTTAACTTTTTTATCAGATGAACTTTTTCTATTAATTCGCTTTCGATACACTCTATTTCATAGAATAAATCTTGGGCCTCATCTATAAGCCTTTTTCTTAATTGGCTATCAGTTTCTTTTGATCTTGTGCCTGCTACTCCCATATTAAATGACTTTTTCCTAAATATAAGTTTTTATATTATAATAATCAAGTTGTATAGAATATTTATATACAAATCTATATTTATCTTATATGAAAATCATTATATCCGAAAGACAGGTTAAATACATATTGGGAAGTCCCGATATTATTAACGAACAAAATGACGTACCTACTGATAATAATACATTGATAGTACTACAAAATAGCATCAATGATCTTATCGATAAAAAACAAAAAGAAATTCTTGATACAACCACCGTTAAAATCGTTGGCAATCCACAAGATTTGAAGATGGCGATCGGAGAAAAACCATATGATATGAAGCAAATGGTACGAGGAGTATACGCAATTGTAATACCTCCCAATTCCACATTTCCATTTGATGGGTCGCCAATGTCAACACTATTACCAGAAATTGAAAAAATTAACGAATATAAAATTTTGGCGGAAAAACATCCAGAAATTAAAACACAAATTGAAAAAGGAATGATTAAAGGCATGGTTTATACCGATGAACAAAATCAAGGAACATTTAAATTCACGGTATCAAAAAGACTAGAAGATACCGCAGATATGAAATCTGCTGTTGCTTTTGGGACACCATATCCTTTTGGCGAGTTTTTAGAAAGAAATAAACTCATTTATAGGTTTAAAAGCGGATTATTTGGAATGCTAGAATCTGGTCAAATCTCTGTTAATTTATCTAGTATTCCTCTTAAATTAACCCCTGCTCAGACATCTCCAGGAATTGTACCATCAGCACCAATTCAAATTACACCAATGACTCTCGGTGATTTATTTAATTACGATAATATTGAATTTAAAGATGAAAATGCCGCTAATCAACAAATGGCTCGATTTATTCAACAAATAAAATCTTTAATTGAGAAATACGGGGAAACATTCATTAAACATATTTATAGTCAAAATCCAACTATTCAGGCATATGCAAGCATTGATGGAGATCCAGCACAACAAATTGTTGGGGAATATCAGCCATGCTCGGGTAATAAAACGAGACAAGAATATGATTTATGCTTATCACAAGAAAGGGCGAAGAAGATATCGGAAATATTAAATAAAGCGCTTCCAGAATTAGAAGGGGCGATCAAATTTAAAGGAATGGGTGAAACAAATCAATTCGGCCCTGGATGGACAAAAGAAAATCCAACCATACCTGAACAAACCGCATCTAATAGAAGATATGTGTTAACGCCAATTAATCCTTTTACGCCCACACAATAGTATGAAATTATCGCCACTAGCAGAGGAAATTCTAAACGAATTATATGGCGTTAGTTTTGATGCCAGGGTATGGGCGCCAGTTATATTACAGCGTGTTGGATCAGAAAAAAAATTTAAAAATATAACAATTAAAGGATCGGATTATCCAAAAGAATTTAGGGTATTTCCTGTTGATCAGATTAATATCACAATTAATCCAAATTATCCAACTGCGGCATATGATGAAAATAAAAGTGGATATGATAATAACGGCGAATATCATATATATTTTGTTTTTGGGATTGGCCATATACAGCCATCCGCCATACATCATGAATTAAGACACGCATATGAGGATTTTATGAGAATGTCAAAAGGGAAGCCCGGATTATCTCAAAGTAAGGAAGGTAAATCATTATTTGGCGGGGATTTTGAAAATTTTGTACTAAGTGGGGATACATATGGTCCGTTTAACATTTTGATGTGGGGATTATATTATACATCAAAAATAGAAAGATCATCATTTTCTGAGACAGTTTATGATGGTGGGAATGTAATTCATATTATTGAAGGATTAATTAAAAAAAATACGGTTTCAAATATTCAAACTAAATATAAACCAGAGGATATGGAAATATGGTGGAATAAATTAAAACAAGAATATAGAATTCCTATTTTTGATAAATTTAAAGATTATCTATCTTTTATAAAATGGGCTTCGGATGAAATAAAATATAAAGGGGAAAAATCATTAAAGAAATTAAGAAATGTACAATATCGTAGAGAAGAAAATAAAAAAGAAGGGGTCGTTTAACCCCTTTTTTTAACCTTGTGATTTCTTATTATTTTTTGTTAGTATTTTGTTCCACACTTAGGACAAAAATTATGTGATGATTTTCTTCTCTTCATTTGACAATTTGGGCAGTAGACTGTTAAATCTTCCTGTACATATGGTTTTTGAGACAATGGAAGTATTTTCCATTCCGATGACCAGCTCCACCAAGTATTAAATGTCGTGTTATCATACGTAAAAGATTGATTAGAGTTTGATCCTTTTTCAATTCTTCCTGTTTCAATAGGTTGAGCTGCGGGAGCGCTTTGGAATTCTACACCTGCAGGTTCAGTATTACCTTGACAGCTCGCAAAATTACCGAGTCCGGCAGTTTTTATCGATCCACTTATTGGAGATGACATATTATAAAAAGATGTGGTATATGTCGGATTTCCCCATGTTGGCATATGTGGTACGCTTGGTGGTACATATGCCAGCCATGCAGAAGTGTAAGTAATTCCATAGTTGTTATAATTGATGTATTCGTTATAGAATTTTACACTAACCTGACCATTATTGGCAATTGCTTTCTGAACTACAGGATTATTTCCATCAACCTCGTAGGTTTCAAATAAGAACCTCTTAGCTTCATTCAAATATCTTTCCAAGAATACTCTCTCAGCTGGTCGTAAAACAATCCCAGAACCAAGAGAAACCCCATTCAGTTCGATTTTAGCTAAGACCTTATTTGTTGTTGGATTAAAAAGTTCGACTTGGAACTCGTCACCGTTGTTTAGGTAAACGGTGTTACCATACTGTTTTACTCGTTGTCTACCTACGGTGACAAATGCCGTGGGTACAGTTGACCCATCGTTAAATAATGTTGTTATTTTCTTCATTTCCTTATATTTTTTGTATTTGAGTCTATATTTGTTGGTATCAATTCCAACTCGAATACCGTTTGACCGATACTATAGCCCCAATCACAAGGTTAAACATAAATATAAGTGAAAGTGAAAAAATGGTAAAGAGTTATTCTTCTTCGGCTTCGAAATTTTTAATTGTTACTTCAATTTTATTGCCGATTAAACCACCATTTGTATCAGGATGCATTTCAACATCTATTTTTTTACCTATTCCAATATAATTCATTTTGTATCCAGAATCATCTATTTGAAGTTTTCTCCAATTAAGAGGAATTACTACTGTCTCTTCAATTCTTTTTTCCCACCAATCTTCATCCTCACTACTTGAACCTTCAGGATAATATCTTATTGTGGTTTTTATTGACTGTGGCCCTTTGATATCAGTAATATTCATCTCACTAATACCATATGTTTCATGTTGAATATCAATTAAAAACGAAACTTCAGCGATGGCGTTGCTAATATCATCTATTTCTCCGCCTTTATATGGAATAAGATTATCATATCCGAAATCAAACCTAAACTCACATTTCATTCGATATCTACCATCGTCCATAGTATAATCGGCTTCACGCGTTGCTGGAACTTGTTCATTAACGACTTTACTCATTAACTTTTTAGCCTGTTGTTCTGTTAAGATAATCTTTTTCATTTAGATTTTTATAAATGTACCGTCGCCAAGTTTTTCTTTAACAAATGTGTCACCGTCGGCGCTCTCAAAGAATTTTCCTTTTAAATAAAATGGCGATGCTTTATCTGTTAACGCTTCTTTTAATGATAAGAAATAGAAATAATCATTTGGATCTGGATTTCCAGCTATACTTCTATTATATCTTTGAAACATATATAATTTTCTTTTTCTAAGTCCGTTTTCATCTTGATATATATTCATAAATGATTGTAACTTTCCAGCAATATAATCCATATCTTTTACAACATCTCCACTATCAAGATTTATTATTCCATATTTTTGGACTTTATTATATCTATGATCCGCATTTCTTGTTGAACATAAAGTATATCCACTTTCCAAATCAGAAAGCCATCTTCTCCAATTAGTACCAAGAATTGATAATTTAATTGCCGCAATACCTGATGGTATTCCTAATTTTTCTTTTAATATGTAATCCAGATATTTATAATCCTGGGGTTTAACATTTTTAATGGCGTTTAATATTCCATAGGGGTCATTTGCGTCGACGCATAAATATCTACGTTTGTAATCATCATTAGTTTTAACTGTCTTATCAATATAAAGTTTTCTTTCAGTTGCTTCGAGAGTTAAAAATGATCTTACTTCATTAATATGTCTTTTATCATCTATATATTCGCTTTGAATTTTTGGGGGAAGTGTCGCAAAATCATATGGATCTCCTGGTTTGAATGTTATTCTATCTAAAGTAAAATTAGCCTGTTCTTTACGTGTTGATCCAAAATATGTAAATAATCCTTCTTTTCCATTTAAAGCTGGATATTTTGTAACTAACTCATTCCATGTAAAGTTAGTATCGTCGCCATTTTTTCTACTTATAAGTGTATATGGTCTAGTTGCACTACGATGCCCTGATGATTTAACATCAATTGCGGCAATATAATAGATATCATCCTCTTTTCTATTTTTATCTAATATGTAATAAAATGCCGCCCCATAGTCTGTACGATATGTGGAATACATATTAGATCCGTATCTAGAGTGTTCTGGACGAGCTGTACACCAAGCATTATACATATATCCTGCATTGTCACTATATTTCTCATGTATACAAATTTGAAGAGCCCCTAGCGCAATTGATTCATTCTTACTTTCAATTCTATATACGATAGTATTGTTTTCGTTAACAATTTGACCACGAGGATTCGTCCATCTTTCATATGCTGCTTTAAATTTTTCCTCAAGAGTTTCATCTCCATGAACATAATTTTCGTCATCAATTACTCTATTTAAATTCAAAATTCGATCCATATAGAAAGATATTTCTTCCCAACTATAATTCTGAATATCTTTTATTCTTTGAGGATCTTTAAGAATATCGGCCATATTTGGAAATCTTTCCATTTGTGATGCAACTTCTGGCAAATTTATATACAACCGATTTGTCGTTGGGTCAATAGTTCCATATGGTTTATATGGCCTTAATCTTTCTTTTCGTTCTTTAAAAAATTGAATGTGTTCATCCATTACTATATCCGTTAATCCTGGCTGTTCACGAATCCATCTCATTTTAATTTTTTGAGATTCGGTTAATTTTTTAGGTGGCGCAGGTTGTTGTTCTGGTCTTTGTTGGGGTGCTGCCGCCGGAACAATTGGATCTCTTTCATCGGGTAAGGCGGGGTCATCTTCATGCTCAACATCACCTCCAGCAAATTCCCCATCATCAAAACCATGAACCCCTTGATCATCATCACCTGGATCATCAAGAAAATCTAGTTCATGTTCATCATCACCCTCTTGTTCTCTAAGTAAGGATAAAAATATATCTTCGGTCTTCATAATCAATTTCAAATTAAAATAATTACGGCTTTTCGTATCTACTTCTACAAACCGCCCATATTTTATTTTCTTGCGGAGTTAATGTTGCTTGTGTTTTATACCCCCATATTCCATCAGGTTGAACGCCTTTTTGTTGTTGAAATTTTTTAAGAGCATTTTCGGTCTGACTTCCAGGACCACTTTTTCCGTCGATAACTAAGCTTGTTTTCATTGCTTGATTTAGAAAACATTGAACAACCGCAACGGTTGTTTGAATATCGGTTTGTTCGGATATGACATTATCTACCACTCTTTTAATTTGGCTTTCAGTAAATATGTATTTTTTCATAGGATGTATAATATATGTTATAAATATAAAAAAACTTAAATAAAAGCATAATCTTCTAATTACAATATAGATTATTTTGTATATATTTAATAAAAAATAAAGTAATGATTAATGGAAAACCAGGCGAATTTGTTAATTACAATGATAAATTATACCGAATATATAGAAGAATCAGTAAAGATAGGATTAAAGAAGGATTTATCAGTAACGTAAAAGAAGCGTGGCATTGTGATATTGTTCTTAAAAATAAGAATCAAGAAGAGGAAATATTATTATTTTTAATTGAGATTCCTGATGCAATCATTGTTGATTCACCAACAGTGGCGCCAACTCCCGCGGCTATTATTTCGGAGTAGTATCCTTATTGGTTTTTTTACTTTGTCTAGCTGGTTTTTTTGTCGAATTCGCTAGGTCAGTTATTCTGTCAAAATTTTGAATTACATCGTTTAAAACTGC
>Ga0315274_10003009_pt1 | contig 25095 bp, 23 predicted proteins | sample YL17G02_20_MG_FD_203700 | JGI IMG/M metagenome (GOLD analysis project Ga0315274, IMG submission 203700) | Sediment microbial communities from Yellowstone Lake, YNP, Wyoming, USA - YL17G02_20 | ecosystem: Environmental > Aquatic > Freshwater > Lake > Sediment | place: USA: Wyoming | collected...
TCCCCACAGACAGGGAGTTTGCAAGTCCCTGACCAACCACCGTAGCGGCCATCGAACTCATGGCAGACGACGAAAACACTGCAGGCGGCAATGCCGCTACAGACTTTTGCGTCACTCCGCTCATAGCACTGAGCGAGTCAGCCTTGCTCATACCCGACGCCAAAATACTCTGCGCGCTTCCGTTCATGACGTCGCCCATTACAGCTTGCTGCTGGCTCAGGGTCGCTGTACTCATTGCCGTCGCCATCGCGCTGACGGCACTGGAAGCGATATCGCCGATCGCTGAGCCAACCGCGCTTGCCGCTACGCCACTAGAGGAAAGTCCTCCTGCAGCACCAACACAAATCGACGAGACAGCCCTGGTGTCGGCGATCTGCGTTGGCGTCATCCCGGCCACACCTAAGCCTTGAATGGCACCTGAAGCAACCGCACCGGCGGCTTTACCCAGACCGGCGCTGCTGACACCAGCGTCTTTCAAAGCCGACACGGAGGCTGTGGCGACTTGTTTTGCAATGGCGGCAATGTCGCCGATCGAAACGCCCGTCGCCGTCAAGGCCCCGATCGCTCCACTGGCAGCACCTGTGGAGGCCTTTAAGACATTGGCTTCAGACATCACCAAGGTTTTCAGACTTGATACGGAGGACTTAGCAACGGCGCTAGCGGCAACCGCGGTGTCCGTGATCCCGGCCAACCTTAGGCTCGACACAACCCCAGCGGTCGCCGCACCGACCATAGCACCGATCTGGTCGAGAGGCAGGCCGTTGCTCGTCAGACTTTCTACCGCACCCGAAGCCACTGCAGCAGCTGCGTTTGAAGCGCCTGCACCGCTCACGCTTTTACCCAAAGCCTCAACCGCACCGGACGTCAGAGCGCGCACTGCGCTCACTGCGGCGTCGCCGCCAAGGCCGCCGGTATTCAGTGCCTTCACGCCGCTACCGATCATACCCTTTTGCAATACCAGCACGTCATCAGATTGGAGGTTGCTAACACGTCCACCGAGGGACGAAAAGGTGCTGCCCATGACCACTTTGGCAATGGCCGTGCGGCGAGTTAAATCCGCCAAGCCGGCAGCGCTATCTGACAAGGTGCCGACAGCACCCTGGATAATCGGACCGGCCGCAAACATAATCGGCTGCGTCGACTGCGCGCCAGCCAAACGCAACGAGGAGATGGCGATTTGACCGGTCGACAACCCTAATTGCTTCTTGGCACCATCAAGAACCACCTGGGCCTGGTCGTCGGTAAGACCTGCGGTGCTCAAGCTCGTGCCGAGTTCGGCCGTGATGTCTTCGCCAAGTGCGAGGACTCCGGCACGAAGGGTATCAGTTGGGGTCTTTGCCGACGATGGATCGACGACACCCAAAAAGGAGCTAAGCTTTTGCTTGATGACGCCCTTGCCGTTGAATGCGCGGCAGGCCGGCAATAGTTGCAGGGCTAAAACCAGGCTGACATAAACTTGTTGATTTTGGCGTCCCATCGGCAAGCTCCTTGGGTAATGCACCGCCATCGGCATTTCCCAAAAAAACTCAACTAATCTTTTTTAAATCGTCAAAAAACACAATATATTTAGTTGGTTTTCCATAGAGGATGGCCCCGGAAAAAGTGCCGCATCGGACGACCCAGACAGCGCGAACACCAAACCTATCACTCCCCCAAATTGACGCCGCCTGCCCCGCGGCATAGAATTAACTCAGTCATCGAAGGAAGTTAGGAAGGGCGCATGCGACGACTCCATGCTTAAACACCGTCGGAAATCATTCATGATGTTTATCGCCTACTTAGCCAGTAGCCCCGGCTTCACGGAGACGGCCTGGGCTAGCGATATGCGTTATGAGTGGCCGCTCGTTCCTAGCGCCGCACATTACTCCGGCACGTACCAAATCGATGATGAAACGACGATGTTTCGGACGAACTCGCACTGGCTAATGCTGGAGCAAACGGCCACGGTGAAAATCAAGGCGATCGCTAGCGATGGCAAGCCGCTCATGTCCTTCACCTTGAAGTCTCCGACAGGTGGTTCGCCGCAGCCATCGCCGAAGGCCGAGGCGCCGCCGCCAAGGCTCCAGGCCATGGCGGTCCCGACCCAGGGCGATAAGGTGCGACAGGAGCCTGCGTACGATCAAGAGAAGAACGACGACGAGGTCACAAGCAACGTCCTCGAACGAGGCGACCCAGCTCCGGCTCACGGCGCCACAGTGAAACGAGCGACGCTCGGCATGTTGGCCGTGAACGCAGCCCTCGGCCACGAGAGCATTCGTGCCGCGGGCGGGATCACCGACTATAGCGCGGCGGCTTTAGTCGCAGGCGTCCAGATCGATGCGAACTGGCAAAACAGCACTGACTATTGGTACCTCGCCGGGTCGGCGGAGCTGCATCGACTCAATGTCAGCGAGCGGGTGATGTCGACGACTGGCGCAGCAGACTCACAAACTTCGTCGACCTTTCTGCGGACTTTTACCACCGCTGGTATCTACTACGACCTACGCAACGGCACGTCGGTCCACGACAACCGCGTCGGCGTCGGCATTGGCGTAGCGTATTTGCGCTTACCGATGCTGAAGGTGCAGAGCGGATCTACCGAAGGCCACCTGACGCAGCAATCGGCCCTCGGCCCCTTTCTCGGTGTCGACCTCAGTACGCCTTGGCTTAACCGCGGTCGCCTCGGCATCTCCGGTGAGTTGATGCCAACCTCCTTCGTTCGCAGCACCCAGGCGCTCGCCGTGCACATCCAGGGCGCCGCCATCAGACCCTTTGCCAAGCACTGGTCCAGCCTGTTGAAACTCGACTTCGAACGGCAATTTCTCGCACGTAATGGTGATTGTCCGGCCATCACCAACTGCGTCGATGAGATGACCGCCAATGCGACCGTCGTACTCATCTCGGCAGGTGTTGCTTACCAGCTTTGAAAAAATCGAGGCCTGTGTTGTAGTTACGACCTGCCGGGGCACAATTTAGATGGACAGCTTTTGCTTGGACACGGCGCTGGAATCGCATATACAAGGTTGCCGATGCTCCACGCCGCATCCAGTAGGTCATCCCACATGGACCCAGTCAAAAACAGCGCTCTTGGTAGCGGTATACCGGTAGATCCCTTGATGCCGCCCAAAGAGCGCGTGTGGCAAAACATTCAAATGGTCTGTGGCCTGTTCGACATGGCAAGGTCGATCAAAACCTTGCAGCTGCGGCGGCAACACCCAGACGCCAGCCAAGAATGGATCGATCAGGAAGTCCTCGCTTTAATTGAACGAGGCTGCGCATGATCGCGGTTGCCGAGGGTTTACGTGCCACTTTGCAGGCATTGGAGGCGGGTAAGATCAACTACATGGCCGTCGGCTCGATCGCGGCTGCGGTCTACGGCGAACCTAGATTGACCCGAGATCTCGACCTGGTGTTGCAGGTGCGTCGGGAGACTGCGGCAGAATTTATTGGTTTGTTTAGCGAAGGCGAATTTTACGTTCCGCCTCCGGACATTGTCGCGCAGGAGTTTGCGCATAAAGGTCAGTTTAATCTTCTGCACCATGCGTCAGGCTTGAAAATCGACGTCGTCGTCCAGAAAGCAAATGCTCACGCAATTGCAGAATTTGACCGCCGCCGCCCAGTCGAGCTGCTACCTGGACTGATGACGTGGCTAGCGGCACCTGAAGATATCATCATTGCGAAGCTGCGCTATTTTCGCGAAGGCGAATCCGACAAACACCTACGCGATATACGTGGAATCCTCGCGCATTCGACCTGCGACCTTGCCTATCTTGAGGCCTGGATCACAAGGCTGGGACTGTCAGAGCAATGGCGTCTCACCTTTGGTAGCCACGTGCCGTGATCTGACCTGATCTACGTGACCGGCGCGAAATTGCGCCGCGCAGTAGCATTTTCGCCCATGTTCCCAACGACACAAAGCCCCACCACACAGGCCTAGCAAGAACACCCAAGCATCCGCCACTATAACGGAAAATCGCAATAAGCGACCGCCCTCGTTGCAGTTGGCAAAAATCTTGCTTTAGCACTTAATCAAGGCTTTGAGACAGTTCATGGCCGCAATCAACCGCAACATCAAGAGGCATACCATGACAAAGTTCGCTGTATTACTATCCACCGTCGTTATGATCAGTTTAGGCTGCGGCCACAAATCATCGGCCTCTAAAACGCTATCCAGTGATGATACCGTCTCGCTGGGTGAGCCCATGGTTGCCGATAGCGTTCAGTCGATCTCTGCTGACTGCCAGAGTTTTAGCTTAAGTGGCCCTACCTGCTCCGGCATGCAGCAGGCCACGACCATTTTTGATAATATCTCACAAGTCTCAGGTGCTGCGTCTATGGTCTGTACCTATCTACCTGATGGGACGGTCACCAAGGCCGCAGCCGTTGGCTTTTTCGCTACCAGTGTCATAAGCAAGGTTGTGGTCTTTACCTTGAAAAATATTCCCTGCGAAGAGACCTTAAACGCTGCCCAGCAGGACGCAGTCGCTCGCCAGGTGGAAGCTGCTTTGGCGGCGCGCGGGATAGATATCAAAGGCCCCTTGGTCATTCCCAGCCATCCATAAGGCCGACGTCTCAATAAGCAGCCACCATCGCAGCACGCTCAAACATCGCCAAAAGTACGGAGTCACGTCATCATGGTATCCTCGACCGACATCACTGGATTACTGCAGACATTGGCAATTGGCGTCATAGTCTACCAAATCATCACGAGCGTGGATCCAGCTCCGCTGGTTGATGTCTGCACTGAGGACGGCAAGGTGCGCCTTCGCTTAGCTCAAGTGCAAGGCAGGCTACGGCGGCGAATCGCACCACAATCGATCGTGCATTTCGCTGCGCAGACGGGAATGCTGTTTCCAAAGTCGAAGTCATTTTCCTTAAATGGCCTGCGGTTTCCGATAGACGTCGTCTTTCTCGATGCGTCATCGAAGGTCGTTGACATCATCAGGCCAGAGGCCGGGACAAAAACACAGGCAAGATGCAAGGATGGATCTTCGCTCTTTATCGTCAATCGCGGTGATGCGGCCGGACTAAAGAAAGGTGACCTGGTACAGCTAGACACAGCCAAATCAGATTTGACCTAAGAAACAGGCACGCGGGCATAACGCTGAAATTCGAAGTGATCGGCCCTTTGCCTGACGCAATCGTACAACATTGGAAAATCAACGAATCAATATGTTAATAAAAACGAGCAGTTAAATTAACATATATGATTTTTCTAAAGATTGTTGATAATTCAACCGATACGCCTTTTATTCAGGCAGAGGTGTCCAGATGTCTGCATTCACCACACATCAACATCAGATTCACGATGGCTCTCCTGAAGCAAAGGGAGTTGTTTGCAAAGCCCTGTTTAAGATCAGCGCACTCTGGAATCTCACCGATACTAAATTCGCCGACCTTCTCCATGTTGATAAGTCAACACTGTCGACCTGGCGCAAAAAAGGGATGGTGCCTATCTCGGGAAGTCAGGCGGAGATAAACAAGACGGTCCTTGCTCTACACAGAAGCCTAGGCTCAATGTTTCGTTCATCGGCCGATCAGATAGCCTGGCTGATGACGCCGCACCCGACTATCAAGAGAGCGCCCTTTGAGGTCGCTACCGAGTCTTTAGAGGGCCTATTCAAAATCCGTCGATACGTTGACTACGTTCGTGGACGTGGGGCATGAGCGTTGCGCCAATTGACACCGATGTTTGGAGGATGGTTGAGGTCGAGGCGAACTCGCAGTCGCGGTTACTTACAGATACTCAAGAAGAATACGATTTTTTAGAACGCTATATCGATAGTGGTAAGCCACCTTACCCATTGGGAAAGCACCATTTTCTGATCAGCACAGCTTTTCGCTATGAAGCGCCAACTCCACCCGAGTACGCCGCAAGATTCAAGCCGCCAGAAGGTGATTCAAGGGCCTTCTATGCTTCGCTGCAGCCAAGAACGACCTTCCATGAGGTCGCCTTTCACTGGCTGCGCGAGAGGCTGCATTTGCCAAATCCATCGCAGACACCAGAACCACGGACTTTATTCAGCGTCAGGTTTCGCGACCGCAATGCCTACGACATCAGGACCGAACCAAACAATGCAGAACTGACTTCGAGATATGAGCACAGCGCTTCCTGGCAATTCATTCGAAGTCATCCGGACGTGAACTCTATACTCTATCCCTCGTGTCGTTGTCCGGATCGAGGCGTAAATGTTTTTACTCGCGACATCGCGACACTAGACCAGAATCCAAAGGCGTTGGTGCCTTTCCTGTTGATCTTCCGACCACCATCACAGGCATGCTACATCGTCAGTGCGCATCAAGACCCCAGGTGGCCATCCCTGGCGATCCCATGGTCAGAGGTTGGCTGAGCCTCTAGATTGATTTGCGGCATGACACCTTCGTCACCTAGGAGCTTCACCTTGTTCCTGCCTGAACTGGATAGATAACGTCAGAACGAAGTGCTTTAGTTGCGGCCCTGACACTTTCACGGTTGAGCGTAGGATGATCATCAAGAATTTGTTCTATCGATTGCCCCGCCGCGAGCTTATCAAGGATGAGCTCAACCGTTATGCGTGTGCCCTTCACGACGGGCATACCGACCATCACCTTTGGGTTCGAGACTATGAGTCCATCCAGGTCGGGCTCACGGACCTTTTTAATTCGTTTCGTGTTCGTCGCCATACTCACTCCTTGGCTAGCACCAATTTTCACCTACGGAGCGCTAGTACCGACTGGCATCATATAACAGAAAGTCTATTATTACGAATAGTTAAAACGGTAACCCGCTTTTTGGCGCCGCTGCATTTCGCTCTATATCTGGCCAAAGAGAGCTTGCCGACCGCGAGCGTCAATCGACTGAGGTAGGTACTGCTCCGGAAGGTCGTAGCTGATTTGCTAAACGAGCCGTTGTGTGCCGAGTTTGCGTGGCAGGTGGCTGGCCGCCTTGCGGCGCTCGTCTTTACCGAACTCGCTCTACCAGCGCCACGTCGTTACCGCTTAGCCATTTCTGACTATGTCTAGATTTCAGCCAGGTTGTCGATATTTTGGCCACGAGGTCGGCCGACCTTTGGGCCACACCGGAACGAATGTCCAATTAATCAATAATTTTTGCGCGCGTCGATCTGGCCAGCCTTTTGCTTAAGGCAGGCAGAAGGGATGGCCGCGTGTGCGCTTCCCTTTGAACTGATCGTGCAATGGAAGCTGAAGAAGAGGGTCCCATTGGAGAAGCCAGTTGATTTCGTCACGACTCACCGAGCAAGTTTTCAGGAGATCGACCAGTACGGCCACCTGAACACGATGTATTACGTCTCCTATTTTCTCACGCACAGGTTTACTGCGCTACGGGAGCGTTTTGATCTCGGTCTCCAGGCTATTCATGCCCTCGATATCGGCCTCTACACGAAGCACATGGAATTGAGCTTCTTGAGGCCAGTCGTGGGCGACCGCGCATTTTCGATATCATCATCAGTCACGAGTCGTGCAGAAAAAACTTGCCGCATCGCATGCAAAATGTTTGATGAGCAAGCGCGAACCCTTGCCACCTGTGCGCTTGATCTAACATGCGTCGATAAAAAATCCGGAAAAAGCATGCCATGGCCGGAAGGCTTTATGGAGCGGTTTTATGAGTAACATTTGGGGAATTGCGATTCCAGGTTTAGCTATGAGTGCGGCCGAGCTCCCGGATATTGACGGGCTTCTGCGCCTTGAGAATCCAGAAATAGGTAGCGGTCCAGATTGGTCTGGACGAGATTACTCACTGATTGATGTGGCTGCTTTTCACGCCGAAAATATCGCAAAGTTAAACCTAAGCAAGGTGATGGTCATTGGAATGAGCATGGGGAGCATGATTGCTTCCATTATCGCCTCGAACTTCCGCCAGATGTTACCGAAAACCTCAACTTTCCGCCTTTTAGTGACCTCGGCTAATCTTCCAGATTGCCCTGCGATCACCGCCCAAATGTTACAGGAGTGGTCGACGGCCCGCCGTGGCGATTTCGAGAGCTACAAAAAGGTTCTATCACCTTTTTTTTCCCATGATTTTACGGCAAATCAACAGGATATAGTCGATCAGTATTTTGCTTATAGAGCTTCCGGAGCTAATAATCAGAGCACGAAGAACCTCTTCCGTCAAATCCATGCAATCCAAACTTTTGACGGTCGCAGCAGCTGGAGCCAATTAAATCACGCCGAGGTGACTGTTGTAGGCGGCGGCGAAGACCAAGTTCTGGGCCCCGCACATACGATCGCTCTTCGTCAGATGGCTCCATTATGCACTCACCATGAAATCGCCACTCTGGGACACATGGTTAATCTTGAGCGGGCAGACCTGTTTGGATTTGAGATGAAGCTATGACCATTAGTGCCAAGATGCGGTTAATTCCGCAAGTAAGCATTGAGCAGGAATGGGCATACCTTGTAAACGAAACACTTATCGGTGAAACATGCATATCGCCACTAATAGAGACGTTAACTGCCGAATCTCAGGTTAACTCTGGCCTTAAAGCTGCTGCATTCAACCCCTGACAAGATCAACTTAACGAAGCCACCCATCCCCTTGGAGATAAACATGCAGCCCATCGAGTACATTGGAGAGATCCCAGTTCGCTTTGCTGACCTCGACCCCTACGGTCATGTCAATGCGACACACTACTTAGACTATGTGGTGTCGAGCAGGTGGCTTTTCGCAAAGGAAGAATTGTCAATCACCGCCGATGACTTCATAAAAAAGGGTGTCGGATTCTTTATGACTGAATCGAGTGTTGAGTACAAAAGGGGTATCAACGGCGTTCAGCGCATTTTCGTTACTTCACATGTCTCCAAAGTCGAAGGAAACTTCAAATTCGTCTCCTTCAAGATCCAAAGTCAAGACCGTCTTAAAACGTTTTGTACCGGCGAACTTAAATTTGCGATCATGGATCTCTCTACGATGAAGCCCCAGCCAATGCCTGCTTGGGTCTACGACGTCTTTTTCTCCAACTAAAGATTTATCTAAAGAGAGATGCAGAGCTATGCAATGGTCAATTAATGCGCTTCGGAACGAACTCGATGTGGATGCCTCCGATCGGCGGCAGAGAATTCTGATCGGAGGGAGTCCATATGCGAGCTTTGACGCAGAAGCTGATCCCACGCCATGTGAGGAAGAATTGATTAGGGCGTCATCCTTGCTGGCATTGCACCCGCACCTAATCAATAAGTCATTTGCCGCAGAAATTGCGTTTGATGAATTTTGCTATTTTGTCAATCAGACTTATTTTTTCGAAGTTTTAGGGTTCCAGGTTCTTAGCAGCATGGCGCTATCAGCAAATAGTTTTGAATTTTTGCATGAAATTGGCGCACAAGTCATAGACGAAGCCAGGCATATTGAGGTTTACAAGTCTGTTATTAGCCGGTTTAAATATAAATCCAGCGTCGCGAAATGCATACCTGATATTTTCCAAAAAATCACTAGCAGCCCAAGCTTGCCGGAAAAAGCCGTTAAGGGGTTTCTAGTCCTGGAAAGTCTGGCCGTTGGATTATTTGGATCAAGAATACAGTTTTTTCCAAGCTCATCGCTTACGGTAGCTGACCGGCAAATATTGATCGAGGAGGTCACCCATCAGTCGCATGCATTGAACGCGGTGTCGTCCTTTGTATCCGAGGGGATGATTACTCTAGATGAGGTGCTAGATTTAATGCACGCCGGTGTGAAGGAGTTAGCGTTTGAGATCATGCCCTTTGAAGTTGCCGAACGTCATTCTCTCGGTTTAGATCGATCAGAAGCAGCACAGCTTTTGCAAGGCGGCATCCTGAAGACATCAGCGATGATCAGTCGATCTAATATGCGAAGGAATTTGAGAGCGCTGAAAGAGAAGTGTGGGGCGAAAATCCAATGAGTCTCGCCAAGCCATCCATAGACTTGACAAAGCTAAAGGTCCATTTGAGAGATCTGGCCTCTGCCGGGAAGCATGATGAAGCAATTGCTCTACTAAAACATGACCTGATTAGAGCTGAAGGAGGCCCGGACGCTCGTCATATTCGCAGCCTTTTGATCGATTCTTTAGTAATCGTCTCAAAGCATGCGGAGGCTAATGAACATGCTGAGATTCTGGCCAAAGAGATCGGCTTACGCAAAACTCCGCCCCCAGCGGCCTGGTGTTTTCTACTACTAATCTTGTTGCTACCGAATCTAGACAATAAGTTATTGACCCTGTATACCAAGCTCTTGAGCTACTGGATCGTCCCGAAAAAAGTCTCGCGTTGGATTACCTGGGAACAGCTCAGGTCCGTCCAGTTCGCCTTCTTCTGGCATGATATCCGGCAATGTCCCACCTACTCAATTGCTTCGATGCCTCTCGCTGCGACAACCGAAAACGTCTTTAGGTCGATCGGTTGGTTTGCTTACTCTGTAGTCTACGCAACCGGTTCATCGATAGCGCAGAAGTGCCTTGTTAAAGTCGTACAGCAGAGTCAGAAGTTAGGGTTTCAAGTGGTGCATTCAGAGCTGATGCCGCTTGCGGGCATCGGCTATTACCAGTGCCATCAATTAGAAAATGCTTTACGTGCGTTTAGCGACTTTGAGAAATCACAAACTACAATCCCGGATTTTTATCGACTTTTAGCCTACACAGTTGACATTACTGCCAATATAAAGCTAGGTAGACTGCAACGCGCTCATGAAGGCCTTGAAAAGGCGTTTAGATTTTCAATGGGTCTGCAATCCAGCCGCCACTACGTTCAGTTCTACGGAGCTAGAGCTGCTATTTCAGCGTTCGCTAGCCAAGTAGACGAAGCGATAAACTTATTGTCGGAGTCTGAAAGGGTTGCAAGATCTAACGATACTCGACTTGATTGGATCATATATTATCGTTTCGAGAGCCTCGTTTATCAGATTTTAGACAGCGATGATAGAGTTAGAGAATCCGTTGGAAAGCAAAACGACCTCTTCGAAGTCTTCGGTAAGATGGCATTTGATTGGTACGAAAACCGCAGAATGAAGTTTCTTTTGGATAGGCGTAGATCTAGCGGCATTTGGCAGTTGGTACTGAGCATGAACTTCATCGGCAGATCAATTGCGAGAATGAGCTGGCAAATATTCAAAGCAGACTTGAACCTTTGCCTTAGATCAAGCTTTGAAAGAGACACAAAGCTTATCTCGGCTAGCGATATTGCGCCCTACCTCAAGTGGAGACTAGATAGCGATAAACAGAGAAGTTACGAAAAAATCATGGCCTCGTCATCGCAAAAGGTAACTCAATGTTTACTATCGTCGGCCTATCTAGTAGACAAGTCAGATTTATCATCGGATGGCCTATTTTCTTTAATTCAATCCTGCTTCGATCCAACCTTTGCTGCTGTTCTGTCGACCACTGACGAGCTCTATGAATTGTTAAAGGACCGCCTTTGCCAGGATTCTTTCAACACATTCGATCCCAATGCGGAAATTGCACGAATGTCATGCACAGGCAATATGACGTTTCTTGCGGTCAAGGTTCCAAAGACGGATTTTTTTAGAGAAGACCTCGCTGTCGGCATGATTATCTCTGATCTTACGTTCGAGACGGCTCCAGCACTTGAGGCAGCTTTAAAGCTTGTGGTGACGCAGTTTGCGTACCAAAAGTCGATGATGGCATCTAAAGAAGTAGATGCGAAGTCACGAGAAGCCGCAGCCGTGGCGCGCATGACCCAGATGCTGGCCCATGATGTACGCAAACCATTTTCTATTCTTCGCATGGGCCTGGGGATGTTAAGCGGTGCGAAAGACCCAACAAGTGTTAGAATGATTCTAAATCGGCTAATCCCCGAGATCGACAAAGCCGTGAGCAGCGTCGATGGCCTCATCGCAGATGTCATGGAAGTGGGGTCGACTTCGAGTGAATTAATCCAGGAGCCGATAAGTCCGGAATCTTTAATAGAAGCTACCCTTGGTGAAATTTGCCGCGTTTACCCTAAGGCTAGCTTCGCCATCGAGTATGATTTTAAACATACTCATATGAGCTACGTGCACGTTCAAAAAGTCAGCCGTGTCTTTTCGAATATTGTTGGCAATGCTGTACAGGCCATGGGTCAGAAGGGCAACATCTGGTTTAAGACGAACGAGCGAAACGGCTTTATCGAGTTTTGTGTTGGCAATGCTGGTTCGGTTATTCCAAGCGAAAGTCTGTCTAAACTTTTCGATTCCTTTTTTACTAGTGGCAAGAAGGGCGGTACCGGTCTCGGACTTGCAATTGCTGAAAAGGTCGTGATTGCACATGGCGGCACCATCTGGTGTGAGTCGTCCACAACCGACGAGCACCCCGAGGGTAAAGTTGAGTTCTTTTTCACACTGCCCTTAGCACTTGGACACTCAAATGCTACAACCGCGATCCTTCCTCCCCATAGCGCCGAAATTACTATGGCGATACTTAATTTGCATGAAAATGGAACCTCAACTAGTCTAGACAAGGGTGAGCTTGCGTTGGAAGGCGATATTGCTCGCGTAAGCTCCGACCTTGGCCGCACGTTACGAATATTGGTCGTCGACGACGAGGCAATCTACCGGAAGGCTCTTGCGGCATACCTTTCACGGACCCCGGAGATGACGGCGGCGATTTATGTCGCTCAAGCCTGTGGCAGCGATGAAGCTATCGCTTACTTGGCTAACCAAGCCTTCGACTTGATCATAACAGATGTCGATATGGGCGCTGATTCACTGAATGGGTTCGATCTGGTCACCAGTTTGCGGAAGATCAAGGGCTTATCCTCTATGATCTGTGTCCATTCAAACCGGATCGTCGCCGCCGATCACCGAACCGCCATAGCCTCTGGCGCCGACGCATTTTTACCCAAGCCCATGGCCAGGGCGCAGCTCTTGCGACTTGTGCTTCAGTCGGCGCAAAAGGCTGAGGGGGATAGGCCAGAGCTAACCGCGGGTTTGCCCAGCAATGATCAGCCCGAAATCCTTGTGGTCGATGATAACGCTTTCATACTGGAAGCCTGGGAAGGGACGCTAAAGCCGGACGCCCGTGTGCACGTCGCTGACAGCTTGGAGGCACTCGAGCTACTTTTGGCTGCCGACCCTAGGTTTATTGATCGCTTGGCTTTTGTAATCACTGACCTTCATTTTGACAATTCGATCCATGATGGATTCCATGTGGCGAAGCGAATCAAGGCGCTTAGGTCTGACTTGCCGGTTCTTCTTAGCTCGGATGGGGTGCTGGCTGAGGGTGACGTGAGCGACGCATTCAATTATGTCATACCTAAAGAACCCGTAGGTCTTCGAACCTTGCCAATGAATTGATTAGGGTTTTCGTTTGGACTCAAGCCGGCCGGTCGAAGAGCGAGATCAAGAGCGCGAGCGAGGTATTTTATCGCCGGGGACGAAAAATGGTGGTGAGGGCGAGACTTGAACTCGCGGCCTGTGGGTTATGAATCCACCGCTCTAACCAGCTGAGCTACCCCACCAGAATCCGAGGAGCCTCTTGTGTTAGTGGTTCAGCGCGGCTTTGTCAACCGTCATTTGCCCGCCCCAGGTCAATGAACCACTGATATCGCTGGATTATTTGCCATTCCACGATATTTCCAGTCCGCTCCCATTCCCCTATGGTACCGCCGCCCGTTTGGCGTCCGCCTCCAACGCCTGCACCACGGGGCAAATTACCGCAGCCTCGTCCGGCAGCTGCAACTGCTGCAAATACAAACACAGATTCTTATACAACTCTAGATGCGGCGGCGCCGCCTGCAAACCTACCTTCAGCACGCCCAACGCATCCTCCCTACGGCCTTGGTGCCACAGCACATAGCCGAGGTTGATGTAAGCCGGAGCGAAGGTTGGGTCGATGACGACCGTGCGACGAAGGAGCGACTCTGCTTCGCTCCACTGGGAAAGCCCCATATGGTAAACCGCCAAATTGAAATGAGCGCCGCGGTGCCCGGAATCAAGCTGAATCGCCGTCGCGAAAGCCGTCGCGGCATCCTGCCTCTGCTCGCGCTTGTTTAATGCGGCGCCTAAGTTGAAATAGCCTACCGCGGAGTTCGGATATTTACTGACGACGTCCCGCCAAATAGCCACTTCACTGCCGTAGGTCGCAGCTTGCGTGTAAGAGGCGGAGGCGAGAAACAAGCCGCAAGCCACCATGCCACCAAGCTGCACCAAACGCCAGGAGGACGACGCATATTCAAACCATATGGCCAGCATCAGCCCCAGCATGGCCGCCAAGCCGAGATTAGCGAAGTAGGCCCAGTGATTCGCCACGGGTGCTAGCTTCATCGCCGGCACCTGGACTAAACCCAAAGCCGGGAGCAGATTGACCAGATAAAAGACGAGGCAGAGCCACCCTGAGATCCATCGCGCTGAAAAGCTACGGCGCCACTTCAGTGCGAAGCCAAAGCCGACGACCAAGATGACCACACCGACCCCGATCAGCTTTGGCCACACCAGCGCAACCAGTGAACTAGGCTGCAAAAAGGCAATGCCGATCGGCCAGAAAAAATGCTGCAGGTAAAAGCCAAGATTGCTCAGCATAAAGTCCAGAGTCGCGGCACCTTGCCACGACTCCAGCTGAGCCCCGACGTCACCGACATGCTGCGTGTCGACATAGATCGTCGTAAGCCCCGCCACCAAAGAGGCGAGAAAGAACAGCCCAAGCCACAACCACACCTGCTTTGAACGTGCCTCTGCAGGCTCGATCACCCAGTAAGCCAACAAAAAGACCGGCAGCATCACTACAGAACTCTTCGCCAGTAAGGCCGCAGCAAAGACCACCAGGCCTAGTCCGTTACGACGTCGACTCAGCAAAAGTAAGGCCCCCAGAGCCAAAGCCGTCGCCAGCAGCGTCTTCAGCTGAAAGATCCAAGCCACCGCCTGCACCTGCTGCGGATGCAGCAAAAAGATCAGCGCCGCGCCCATGCTAAGCACGGCGCCACGCCGGCGCAGAAGCTGCCACAGCAAGGCCGCGTTCAGGGCATGAAGGCCGATATTCAATAAGTGGTAGGGATAAGACGCGGTGCCGAACAGACGCCACAGGGCCCAATACACACTATACGAAAGCGGCCAGTAGTCGGTCTGATGCAGGCTCGTCCAAAAGCGCAAGGGGCTGGGAGCGGAGGTTAACCACCTATTATCACTTATATAACCCCAGTCGTCCATGATGAACTCGCCGCGCCAAGCCGGGGCAAATACGGCCAGCGCGAGCAGGAAAAAGACGACAAAGACCAGCAGCCAAGGCGGCCTGGTCCACCATGGATTCGTCGTAAATGAACTCCGCAGATGATCACGCATGGAACCTATGATAGGCGAGAGAGATCGATTCTGTCTAAATGTTGTCGGAACGTTCAGCGGAACGGAGTCCGGTGTCGCCACCTAGCTTACACCGGCCACCATAGGCCATAACAGCTCGAATGCGGCCAAACTAGAGGACCATCATGCCACCTGTGACTTCCCTCCCCGCCTTTAAAGGCACCGACCGCTATATTGCGTCCGCCGAGCTGCAAGGCGCGGTCAACGTCGCCGTCACCCTCGGGCGCCCATTGTTGATCCGTGGCGAGCCCGGGACGGGTAAGACCCTGCTCGCCAAGGCGGTCGCCGAAGCGCTGCAGCTCGACCTTTTGACCTGGCACGTCAAAAGCACGGCCAAAGCCCAAGACGGCCTGTACGTCTATGACACCGTCCAACGCCTCAACGATAGCCGCTTTGGCGAAGGCGATGTGCGTGACATCAAGCGCTACATCAAACACGGTCCGCTCGGTCAGGCCTTCGCGCGGCCAACCCGCTCGGTGGTGTTGATCGATGAGATCGACAAGGCCGATCCGGAGTTTCCGAATGACCTGCTGCATGAGCTGGATGCGATGGCCTTTGACGTCATCGAGACCGGCGAGCAGATCGCGGCTAAGCAACGTCCGATCGTGATCATTAGCTCGAATGCCGACAAGGAATTGCCTGACGCTTTCTTGCGCCGCTGCGTCTTTCACTATATTGCCTTTCCCGATGAGAGGCAGATGGCTGAGATCGTCCGGGTCCACCATCCAAAGCTTGAAGCGAAGGTGCTGTCGCAGTGCCTAGTCAAGTTCTATTGGTTGCGCGAGTTGCCCGAGATCAGAAAGCGCCCGTCCACCTCGGAGCTGGTCGATTGGATCAGCGCCCTGGTTCATGCCGGCTTGGACCCAGCCAAACTCGACAAGGAGCTGCCATTTCTCGGCGTGCTGCTGAAAAAAGAAAGCGACCTGCAAACGGCCAAGCACTTTATCGCGCAGAAGCGGTGGTAGCTGATGTTTACCGAGTTCTATTACTTCCTGCGCCGGCACGGACTACGGCCCAGCACCCAGGAGTGGATGGGGCTGCTTGAGGCCGTGCAGCTTGGCCTAGCCCATGAATCGATGGCCGGGTTTTACGAGCTGTGTCGCTGTTTACTGGTCAAAAAGGAGTCGCAGTTCGACCTCTTTGATCAGTGTTTTGCCGCCTATTTTCGCGGTGCAGAGGCACCGACGCACCTCAAAGACGAACTCAATGAATGGCTCAAACACGCCAAGCTGCCGCGCGAGCTGAGCGCCGAAGAAAGGGCGGCCCTGCAGGCCCTCAGTCTTGATGAACTGCGCCAGAAGTTTCTTGAGCGCATGGAGGAGCAAAAGGAGCGGCACGATGGCGGCAGTAAATGGATCGGCACTGGGGGCAGTAGTCCCTTTGGCCACTCCGGCACGCACCCCACCGGCATTCGCGTCGGTGGCGACAGCCGCAGCAAGTCGGCGATGCAGGTGGCCGAGGAGCGACGCTTTCGCGGCCTGCGCAGCGATGTCACCCTGGACACGAGGCAGCTGACTCTCGCGCTGAAGAGTCTGCGCCAGTTGACGCGGGGCGACGGACCGCAAGAGCTATCGTTGGAGGATTCGATTGCGGCGACCGCAAAAAATGCCGGCGATATCGAGCTGGTCTGGCGGTCGGCACGCAAGAATTCGGTCAAGCTGCTGCTGCTGATGGACGTCGGCGGCTCGATGACGGTGCATTCACAGCTTTGCGATCAGCTCTTTTCAGCGGCGCATTCGCTAAATCACTTCAAGGAATTTCGCAGCTACGCCTTTCATAATTGCCCCTACGACGATCTCTACGACAGCCACCGCCCGAGTGAAACCGTTGCGACGCTTGACGTTCTTAAGGAGGTCGACTCGTCTTGGTACCTCTTGATCGTTGGTGACGCGATGATGAATCCCTATGAACTGACGGCTCCAGGCGGCGCCATCAACTACTACCAGCACAATGCCGAGGCGGGCATCGTCTGGCTGCAGCGGCTGCGCGAACGTCTGCCGCGCTCGGCTTGGCTCAACCCAGAGCCGCCCCAGGCATGGCGCATGACGACGTCGGTGCAGATCGTGCAGAAGATCTTCCCGACGATGTTCCAGCTCAGTATAGACGGTCTGCGCGATGCGATTTCGAGCCTAAAAAAGGTCTAGTCCGGCTGCGTTAGGAATTTAACGATCGCTGCTGTCGACTCCTCACGCCGCTCGAGCGGAAAGAGGTGACCGACGCCGGGATATTTGATCAGGTGCGAGCTGCGGATTTTCTTGGCGAGAATATCTGAGTTCTCGTGATTGATGATCTGGTCGTCGGTGCCCGCAAGGATCAGAGTCGGCACGCGAATCGCTGTGACCTGATCGGCTAAGTCGTAATGTTTGACCGCAGAGCTCTGCTGCTTGATCGCCACCGTACTCGCTGGATGGTCACGCGCCACCTGTGCCAAGCGGTCGACTGATTGGGGATGGGTGTCGATGAAGTCTTTGGACAACATCGCGCGCATCGCAAAGCGCGGCATCCACTTCAGCAACACGAGGCTGGCGATGCGCGGATTCTTACGAATCAACTTAGAGCTGCAGGTGGTTGCACCGAGGATCAGCTTCGACACTCGGTTTGGATAACTCACCGCCACCTGTTGCGAGATCATACCACCCATCGAAATTCCGAGCAGGTGCGCCTTGGCTAAGCCAAGCTGATCCATCAGGGCAATGACGTCACTGGCATACAGTGGCATGGTGATTGGTCCAGGTGGCGCCATTGACCCGCCGATGCCGCGATTGTCAAAGGTGATCACCTGAAACAACTTGGCCATGGGCTGAATAAACTCATGACTCCAAAGATCCAAAGTGGCGCCAAACCCGGTGACCAAAATCAAGGGATAGCCGCTACCATGGATTTCGTACTTAAGACTTACGCCGTTGCCCAAATCAGTCTGCATCAAGTGCCCTTTATCCGTTTTGTTCGTCAGCTGCCGATAGCCCCAAGCTCATCCCGGCGCATAGGTGCCAAGTACCTTGAGTACATCCGTCATCTCCGCCAAGTGACCCAAGGCGCGACGGGCGATCTCCGGATCCTTGGGCTGCACGAAGTCCAGGTAAAACATATAGTGCCACGGCCGCCCAGGGATAGGTCGCGATTCGATTTTGAGCAGATCGATGTCGCGAACCGCAAACGCGCTCAGACTGCGGTACAGAGCGCCCTGGGCGTTTTTCAGTGAAAACACCACCGAGGTCTTCTGCCCTTGAGCACTAGGCTTAAACTTAGGGCTGACTCTCCCTTGGCGCTGAATGACGAGAAACCGCGTAAAGTTTGCTTGGTGGTCCTGAATACCGGCCTTAAGCGTGGTCAGTTGGTAGCGCTCACCGGCGGCCTCGCTGGCAATAGCGGCGATGTCCAGACGCCCGCTTGCGGCAACGAAGCGCGCGGATCCGGCGGTGTCGAAATAGGGAATCACTGCGGCCTGCCGCAACTTCACGCGGAGAAAATGGGCACACTGGGCCAAGGCCTGGGGATGGGAATAAACTTCTTTGATGCTACCAAGCTTGGCACCAGGTACCGCCAGCAGACTATGCGCCACCGGCAATTTGACCTCGCCAACGATCTGCACTGGATAACCAAGGATCAAATCGTAGTTTTGATGGATGCTACCGGTCAGCGAGTTCTCTACCGGCAGTACGCCAAAGTCGACATCGCCGTCGCTAACCGCTGAAAAAACCGCAGCAAAGTCGTCTCGCGGCACGACCGTTAGACCCTTGCGCGCAAAAAACAACCTAGCCGCCTGCTCGCTGTAGGCACCTAGGACGCCTTGAAAGGCGACGCTCGTGCCGACGCGCGACGACGTGCTCTTGGCTCCTAGTTTAGACCTGGGCTTTGTGACCATGCGCGAGTGTCCATTAAAGAGGTCGAAACGGTGCCACCTGATCGGCGGCAAAAGACTGAATGGCGCGACTGGTGCGGGTAAACAAGGCACCGGGAATCACCTTCACTGCTTGCAAGCGCAGGAAATTAGCCCTGGGGTCCTCCCACTGCCCCAAAGCACCGAGCCAGCGGCAGCGACGCGCCATGGCACGAACGCGCGGTAGTCGCATCTGTTCAAAGCGTCGCAGCGCGCCGTGGACCGCCTCGCGACCCTGTACCCCAATCAGCAGACGGCCGAGCACCACCGCATCTTCCAGCGCCAAACAAGCGCCTTGGCCGAGGTTTGGGGTCAAAGGATGCGCGGCATCGCCGACTAAAGCGACGGCGCCACGACTCCAGCCAGCCCGCACGACACGGTCATAGGTGGCGTGCTCAAGGATGGCTTCGCTGGGGGTCGCTGCCACCAGCGACTGAACCGGATCGTGCCAGCCGTCTACCATGGCCAGGATGGTCGCTTGTCGGTCCTCGGGCCTGGTGGTCTTAGGCTGGCGAGCGTTAGCGGTGGCATACCAGCAAACACGTCCCCCACCTAGTGGCAGAATGCCAAAGCGGTGGCCAAGACCCCAGGTTTCTGAGATGGCGCTTTGCACCGGTTGCAGCGCATCCATCTGGGCTACTCCACGCCAAATAGTATAGCCGCGGTACGACAGCGGCTCGTCGGCCCCGCGCACATAAGAGCGAATACACGAGCGCACACCATCGGCACCGAGGACCACATCAAAGGGTCCACGTTCGCCCGTTGCCAATTGCAGATAAACCCCGCTGGCATCTTCGCGAATGCCGAGGCATTGCTGCTGCGTCATGACCACACCCGCAGGTAAGCGTCGGACTAAAGCCGCCTGCAGGTCGGCACGGTGCATCGCCACGGCGTGGGTGGCAAAGGCCTCGATCGGGATACGCATCAGCATCCGCCCAGAAGCATGCTGCAGATGAAAGTCGTCGATCCGGTGGCTACGTTCCAAGCAAGCATCCAGGGCCCCAAGCTCGCGTAGCACCCTGGTGGCATTGGCCCACAGGGTGAGCCCTGACCCGACTTCCTGAATCTGTGGCGCCCGCTCAAACACCTCGGGCGCATGGCCGACGCTGCGCAGCGCCACCGCGGCAGCAAGGCCACTGACCCCTCCTCCGACAATCCCCACACGCAGCATCGTTGAGCCTCCCTTCCCTGCGATCCTCCGAGCCTGAGGATGTGCGATCAGATTAGCCGGTTCAGCCTAAGGCCGCCATCGGGGCTTTGACTCGATGTAAAATATCGGTGTATTTAGAGCGTTAGAAAATCCTGCAGCACCTACCAATCCAGCAAAGAGCACAAGACGGGAGAATCATGGATCAAGAGCTGCCGCATGTGGGGGCCCCTTTGCTGCTGACGAAGCTACACACCCAGCTCAGAGCCTCCACCGTCGACGTCGACCTAAAGCACTCGTCCATCCTTAATACCTGGGTTCGCTTCAAGCGCACCTTTGGCGCCGAACGCTCCCTGCACATTCCGCCTCTAGAATTTGTCTCCGACGGAGTTTACCGCGTTAAACTACGCAACAAAAATCATCCGCACAGGCACCTGACCCTGCGCTTGCCGGCAGCGACGCGTGAATGCTTTGTCGGTTTTGGTGAACGCTTTGGCGGCGTCAATCAGCGCGGCAAAATCTTGGAGGTCTGGACCGAAGAAGGCGCCATCGGCTTTGGTGAATGGCTGTCAAAGGTCTTGACGGTCCTACAGGCCAAATTCAATCCATTCCCCAAGGGTCCAACGACGGCCTATAAACCCATGCCCTGGTTTGTCTCGTCGCGGGGCTATGGCGTCTACCTGGATACGACCTATCCGGTGTTCTTTGATGTGGCCGCCACCGATAGCGAAGTGCTTAGGGCCGATATCGCGACGAACGAGGTCGACGTCTATCTGTTTACCGGCGCGACACCCAAGGCAATCGTCGAACGCTTCGTCCACCATCTCGGCAAGCCCAAGCCACTGCCGCCTTGGGTCGTCGGGCCATGGAATGATGCCGTTGGCGGCTCAGCGCAAGTCAGCCACGTCGCGACCGTCCTCAGACGAGAAAAGATCCCGTCGTCGGCGATATGGACCGAGGATTGGGCCGGCGGGGATTGGTCCAACGTCGCCATGCTATCGCCCGGCTTGTACAATATCAATCCGGTGCGGCGCCGCACCGATCGCGGCTTATACCCAGACCTAGAAGCCTTGGCGACCAGGCTACACGGTGACGGTTTTAAATTCCTCGGCTACTACTATCCCTTCATTCCCGATGACGATCCGGACTTTAACTTTGCTGCCGCCAATGGCTACTTGCTGCGCAACGCCCACGGCTCACCTCTGGCGTTTCCATTTATTACGGGAAAATGCGGCCAGATCGACCTGACCAACCCAGCGGCGAAAGCCTGGTACGCGGCGGAACTTCGCCACGGCATTGCTTTAGGCTTTGACGGTTGGATGGCAGATTTTGGCGAATACACGCCGATTGATAGCCGCACGGCAAGTGGCGAGACCGGCCTCCAGCACCACAACGCCTATCCCAAGCTATGGGCTGAGCTTAACCGCGAGGTGTGGGAAAAAGCACGGCCAGATGGCGATTATGTCTTTATCTCAAGATCCGGTGCGGCTGGACAGCAAGCGGCGTCGCCGGTGTTCTGGAGTGGCGACTCAAACACCAATATGGAGCGCTGGGACGGCCTACCGTCCAACCTCTCTGCATTGCTTTCTGCCGCTTGGTCGGGCATCCCGGTGTGGACCACCGACCTCGGTGGTTATATGTCGCTTTGGACCCGGGGACGTGACGCCGAAACCTTGGCGCGTTGGACGGAATTTGCCGCCTTCTTACCGGTGATGCGCACCCACCACGGCACCCATCCAAAGCGCTCGGTACAGTTTGACCACTCAGCGGCAACCTTGGAGCACTACCGCATCTATGCGCGGTTGCATCTGGCTTTGTATCCGCTGCTACGGATTCTGCTGGATGAAGCAACGCAGCACGGCACGCCCGTTTGCCGCCCGCTGTTATTTGAATTTGCACACGATGACCGGTGCTGGGAGATTGACGACGCCTATATGCTCGGCCCTGATCTACTTGTGGCACCAGTGGTGGAACGCGGCGCGACTACACGTATCCTCTATCTGCCTGCTGGCCATGAGTGGATCGATCTATGGACTGGCGAGCACCACCAGGGCGGACAAGAGGTGGTGGTGCCGGCGCCGCTGGGCCAAATCCCGCTGTTTCTTCGCAATGGCGGCTACTTGATCTTGTTTGATCGCTACTTTGACACCTTGGTCCCGAGGCGTCAGGTTGCACGCCCAGAAACCTTGGCCTACGAAGACGGCGATGCCAGTGTGTCCCTTCTACTGAGCCCGGGGTTTACAGGAGAAGGGCGCCTCCACGACGGGGGCACTTTTACCACGGATCCAAAACGTCGCGACACAGGGCTCCGGCTTGAACCAAGGCCGCCTTGCGACAGTGATCTGTTGCCACTGAAAATCAACACGTTGTGGCAAAGCAGCGGCTGCGCCTCTGGTCAAGACGGCAGCTTTGCCTTGAATGGAGCTCATGGCAACAGCCGACACGAGTTGCTGAGCATTCACAACTCAACAAGGATCAGGCAATGGACTGTCAGGTGCCCATCAATGGCCAAGCTCGAGGGGGCCACGGACAGTCGCTCCTGACCGGCAGCGTTAAGTTATGCCCAAGCTTCCTTCATCCGGACCTGTTGGACAAAAGGGCCGATCGCACCGCAGGCCCGTGAATTCACGTTTGGTGACAGCCAATCCCGTTGCATCCGAGATCGTCGATCATAGCTCGCTATATCTATCGGTAGGTTTTTACCAAACCTTAAGCCCCTTCAACTAATTCAAACCTTACGGCCGGTTGCGAGCGCAATTTAGGTGGTTTTCGACAACTTCATTTTCGACAACTTCATTGGTATCGATCCAAGCGCGGGTGGCGCACGAAGGATCCGAGACCTTTGCCACCTCGACAGGTCGCATCAGGGCAACAGCCACTTATCCCTGACTCAAAACAGCATCTAAAGTTTTTTTCGAAATTGCCGATAAGTATGTAGATTCTTCGGGAATTACATTCTGAATCGGATCACGAAATTGGGGAGCTAACGCTATGACTTCATTTGCTGGAAAGAACGTCGTGATCACCGGGGCGGGCTCAGGAATCGGCCGCGCGTTAGCGGTACGGTTTTCCTCAGAAGGCGCAAACCTAGCGCTGTGTGACATCTCAGCAGATGGTCTTGCCGAGACCGTGCAATTGATCAAAGCGGCGCATGTAAAAACAGTGTCCGAACGCGTCGACGTCAGTAGTCAGACTGAGATGGAACGGTTCGCGCGGTTGGTAGAGACTCAACTAGGTGGTGCTGACATCATCGTTAATAATGCGGGTGTTTCCTTGACACAGATGGCCGAGGAGATGCCTAAGGCGAACATGGAATGGTTATTTGGTATCAATTTCTGGGGTGTCATCCACGGATGTACGGCATTTTTGCCCCAGTTGCGTACGCGAACCAATGCCCATATTGTCAACATATCTAGCCTTTTTGGGCTGATACCGATGGCCTCACAGTCGGCTTATGTCGCTAGTAAGTTTGCTGTTCGTGGTTACACGGAATCGCTACGACTTGAACTCGCACATACATCTATCAAAGTGAGTTGTGTCCATCCAGGTGGTATCGACACGGGGATCGTCCGCAATGGGCGTCACATTAGCGCGAGTCATGGCCAAGTCGATCCTACTGTGCTTGCGAAAAACTTTAAATCTGTCGCGCGAACTAGTCCAGATCAAGCTGCCGCAAAAATCATCGCTGGCATTGCTTCAGGCAACCCGCGTATTCTTATCGGACCTGATGCGATCATCCTTGATCTTCTCCAGCGCTTCGCTCCACGCGGCATCCAGCGCCTCCTTATTGCGTTCCAACGCATCGTTGACCGTCGGGCACTGAGGCCCCACGAAGCCATCCCAGAAGGTCCAAACAAAGCCGCTTGAATGCGGGTGAATGTTCCTGATTTTTTGGCGAGGAACTCTGTCCATGCACACGAAGGAGAAGGTCAAGTTATGAACCATTCAAACCATGATGTCATCGTCATCGGGACCGGATTTGCCGGTTTAGGCATGGGGATCAAACTTAAGAAAGCCGGTATCACCAATTTTACTATTCTTGAACGCAGCACCGATGTCGGTGGGACCTGGCGCGACAATCACTATCCTGGGGCTGCATGCGACGTTGCATCTCACCTTTATTCGTTTTCCTTTGAGCCCAACCTCACTTGGTCGCGGATGTTTTCGCCGCAGGCCGAGATTTTGGCCTACATCAAGCATTGTGCGAAAAAATACGGGCTGCTCCCGCATATTCGCTTAAAAAGCAATGTTATAGAGGCGACCTTTGACGACATTTCCGGCAAATGGACCGTTCGCACCGATGATGGTCAAAGTTATACGGCTAGGTTTCTCATCACCGGAACTGGCGGCCTAAGTCGCCCATCCTACCCAAACATTCCTGGAATCCAGGATTTTTCCGGAGACCTTTTCCATTCGGCGGCGTGGAACCACTCGGTTGCATTGGAAGGTAAACGCGTCGCGGTGATTGGCACCGGCGCCAGCGCCATTCAAATCGTACCGTCCATTGCCGGAAAGGTAGGCAAACTTCATTTGTTCCAGCGCAGTGCTGCCTGGATCCTACCGAAGCGGGACTTCGCTTTTACGCCAAGGCAACAATGGCTGAAAAGGCACATCCCTTTTTGGGAGCGTGGGATCCGACTGTCTATTTTTTGGCGTAATGAACTCTTTGGACTAGGGCTTCGCTACCCCAAGTTTATGAACTTCGCTAAAGGAGTTTTCCTAAAATACTTGGAGCATAAGGTCAAAGACCCTGAGCTCCGGGCAAAACTAACGCCAAATTACGCACCAGGTTGCAAACGCATCCTGTTGTCGGATGAGTTTTACGCTGGCGTTTCGCGTGACAACGTCGACCTT
>Ga0315274_10003010_pt1 | contig 25082 bp, 20 predicted proteins | sample YL17G02_20_MG_FD_203700 | JGI IMG/M metagenome (GOLD analysis project Ga0315274, IMG submission 203700) | Sediment microbial communities from Yellowstone Lake, YNP, Wyoming, USA - YL17G02_20 | ecosystem: Environmental > Aquatic > Freshwater > Lake > Sediment | place: USA: Wyoming | collected...
TCAGCATGCTCGTCCAAGGCGCTCAGGATGAGCCTTTCGCGGGTCTAACTCACGGGGCGGAACGCACCTCGGCCACCCTCGTGGCCTCCAGCGGGCCACCCCCGTTGGCTTCGAGCGTCACCGCCTGCAACCTGGCGGCAATCTCCCCGTTCCTTTGCAGGGCGGCCAGGTCCACCAGCTCATCCACTCGCTCCATCAGCCAGGCCCGCTCCACCGCGTGGCCGTTGTTCACCACCCGCAGGATCTTGGGGTGCGCCGTGGGCTCCTTCTCCTCGCCGGGACCCACCAGTTGCTCTCTCAGCTTCTCCCCCGCCCTCAGCCCCACGTACTTGACCTCCACGTCCGTGCCCACCCGCAGGCCGCGCAGCCGGATCATCCTGGTGGCCAGGTCCTCGATGCGGATCTCCTGGCCCATGTCCAGGATGAAGAGGTCCCCACCCTCGGTGAGGGCCGCGGCCTGGATCACCAGGCTGGCCGCCTCCTCGATGGTCATGAAGAAACGCTGGGCATCGGGGTGAGTGATGGTCACCGGGCCGCCCTGGTCGATCTGGCGGCTGAAGGTGGGCACCACGCTGCCCCGGCTGGCCAGCACGTTGCCGAAGCGCACGGCGGTGAACAGCGAGCCGTCCCTGGACTGGACGGAGGTGACCAGCATCTCCCCCAACCGCTTGCTGCAACCCATGACGTTGCAGGGGTTCACCGCCTTGTCCGTGGAGATGAACACGAAGCGCTCCACCCCGTGTTCCCGGGCCAGGTCGCACAGGATGCGCGTGCCCTCCACGTTGACCCACACCGCCTCGTCGGGGTGCTCCTCCATCTTGGGGACGTGCTTGTAGGCGGCGCTGTGAAACACCACCTGCGGGTGGTAGTAGCTGAACACCCGCTCCATCTTCTCCCGCCGCCCGATGTCCGCCAGGAGGCACTCCACCCCGGCCATGCCCGACACGGGACCCAGCTCCATCTCTAGGTCGTGGAGGGCGGTCTCGTTGTTATCCAGGAGAAGCAGCCAGCGAGGTCCAAAACGCAGGATCTGCCGGCACAGCTCCGAGCCGATGGAGCCCCCGGCGCCGGTGACCAGGACCACCCTGCGGGAGAGCGCCTGACTGCAACTCAGCACGTCGATCTCCACCGGCTCCCGGCCCAGCAGGTCCTCCACCCGCGGGCTTCTGAGCTGCGTGGCCAGACCGTCGCCGTTGATGGTGTCCATGGCGTCGGGGAGGACCCTCACCTGGGCCGAGGTCTCGTGACAGCGCCCCAGGATGTCCTGGGAGTCCTTGGCGGAGAGCCTGTGGATGGCCACGATGATCAGGTCCACGCTCCGTTCGGGGACCAACTGGCAGATGCTCTCCCTGTCCCCCAGGACCTCGAGGCCGTGGACCTTCATCCCCAGCTTGCGCGGGTCGTCGTCCACGAAGCCCACCAGTTCGTATTGATGCCTCATCCCTCGGGCCTGCAACTGCCAGGCCAGCAGTTGCCCGGCCTCCCCTGCGCCCACGATGAGCACCCTGTGCCGGCCGTGACTGCCCACCACCGTCTCCAGCCGTCCGATGAACCCGGTGAGCAGGCGGGTGCGGTATCTGACCACGGTGAAGGCGCCCAGGCAGAGCACCCCGCCCATAGAGACTACGCTGAAGGGGAGAGGACGGCCGATACCTGGCACAAACTGTCCCACGATCTCCAGGCCCGCCAGCGCTGCCGTGCTCACCACCACCGCGGCGAAGATGGTGATGGCCTCGCTGGCGCTGGCATACCTCCAGAGCCGGGAGTAGAGACCCGCGACGCCGTTGACCGCCAGGTACAGGAGGATCACCAGGGGCATAACCTGGACGAACTGCCGCAGGTACTCCTGGGGGACCAGCCCCTCGAAGCGCAGCAGGAGGGCCAGGCCGAAGGAGAGCAGCACCACCAGCGCATCCAGGGGCAAGAGCGGCAGGTACCGCTCTAACGAGCGCTGGAGGCCTTTAGACACCCTTTGCTCCGGAGCAAGCTGCCCAGTTTGTCACAGACGTATTCCACCTGTTCCTCGGTCATGGTGCCGCAGAAGGGCAGGGCCAGCGTACAGGAGGCCACCGACTCGGCCACGGGAAAGGTGCCTTCAGCGTAGCCGAAGGTCTCCCGGTAGAAGGGCTGGAGGTGAATGGGGGGGAAGTAGGCCCGGGAGGGGATGCCTCGCTCCTCCAGGCTGGCCATGAGGGCCTCGCGGTCCACGTGGGAGGCCAGGCTCACCACGTACACGAACCAGCCCACGCGGGTGGTCTGAGGGGCGACGTACGGCGTCTCCACCCCCTCCAGACCCTGGAGCCGCTCCCCGTACCATTGGGCCACTCGCTCCCGTTTGGAGAGCAACTCCTCGAAACGCCCCATCTGGGCCAGGCCCAGGGCGGCGCTCAGCTCGTCCAGGCGGTAGTTGTACCCCAGCCGCACGTGATTCAACCAGGCGCCGGAGTCGTCCCGCCCCTGATTGCGCAGGGAGCGGAAGAGGGCGGCCCACTCCTCCCGATCGGTGACCAGCATGCCCCCTTCCCCGGTGGTCAGTTGTTTATTGGGGTAGAAGGCGAACACCGCCACGTCGCCCAGGGACCCCGCTTTCTTCCCCTGGTATTCGGCCCCCAGGGCCTCGCAGGCGTCCTCGATGAGGGGCAGATGGTACCGTTCGGCGATCCAGTTGAGGAACTCCATGTCGGCGGGCTGGCCGAAGACGTGCACGGGAAGGATGGCTTTCAAATTGCCAATTTCCAATTTCGAATTTCGCAATCCGGAATTGCGGAGGTTGGGAGGGAGCCAGCGAGTGGCCCACTCCTGATGGTCGGTAAGGTCCACTACGGCCTGGGCCACCAGCGCCGGGTCGAGGTTCTTGGTCTGGCGGTCGATGTCCACGAAGATGGGGATGGCCCGCTGGTAGAGGATACAGTTGGCCGAGGCCACGAAAGAGAAGGGGGTGGTGATCACCAGGTCGCCCTCCTCCACCCCGGCGGCGATGACCGCCAGGTGCAGCCCGGCCGTGCCGGAGGAGACCCCCACCGCGTACTGACGGCCCACGTACTCCGCCAGGGCCTGCTCGAAGAGCTCGATCTTGGGCCCCATGCTCAGGTAGGGGGTGCCCAGGACCTGGTTGATGAGGTCCCTTTCCCGGTGGGAGATGTCAGGACCGGAGAGAGGAACTTGCATCAAGTGTCACCCTGAGTAGCGGGCAGCGCGTATCGAAGGGTCACCCTGAGCCTGCCCTGAGCGTGCCTGTCCTGAGCTTGCCGAAGGATCGAAGGGTAGGGCGCAGCCCGTATCGAAGGGCCTGCCCTGAGTAGCGGGCAATGGCAATCTCGAAATTCGAATTTGGAAATTCGAAATCCTCGTTTGTCTTGGGCCCCATGCTCAGGTAGGGGGTGCCCAGGACCTGGTTGATGAGCTCTCTTTCCCGCCCGGTGATATCAGGACCGGAGAGAGGAACTTGCATCAAGTATCACCCTGAGTAGCGGGCAGCGCGTATCGAAGGGTCACCCTGAGCCTGCCCTGAGCGTGCCTGTCCTGAGCTTGCCGAAGGATCGAAGGGTAGGGCGCAGCCCGTATCGAAGGGTCACCCTGAGCCTGCAACCGCATCCTGAGTAGCTCCGAAGCAGCGTATCGAAGGCCCGCCCTCAGCCGAAGCCAGCATCCTGAGTGGCCGAAGGCTGTATCGAAGGATGAGCTGCCCTGGTGACGCCCAGGGCCACGGCCATGAGGAAGAAGGCGGACCACGAAAACGCGAATAGTGCGAAACTGACGAAAGGAAACGAATCGCCGAGGCGATAGACGAGCAGGCCCACAAGGCCGCCCAAGGCGGCGATACCCCACATGAGGAGCACCGTGGTCACGTCCCCCAGACCCCTGGCCCGGAGCAGGTCGTAGGTGTGCCTGCGGTCTCCCGAGAGGACCGCATCCCGGTTGAAGAGCCTGCGTACGATGGCCAGGAAGGTATCCCCCACGGGCACCCCCAGGATCAGGATGGGGGCCAGGAAAGAGCCCAGGTGGTACGGCTGGGAGCTGGTCCGCACGGCGAGGACCGCGAGCATAAACCCCAGGAAGAGGCTGCCGTTGTCCCCCAGGAAGACTTTGGCCCGGGGGAAGTTGTGGGGCAGGAAGCCGACCACTGCGCCCAGGAGGGCCAGGGAGAGCACTGCTCCCACAGTGTCTCCCCGGCCCGCACTAAGGAGGACCAAGAACGAGCAGGCGATGGCGGCGACGCCTCCGGCCAGCCCGTTCATGCCGTCCACAAGGTTCATGGCGGATGCGCCGCCCACCAGGTAGAAGAGGGTGAGGGGGATGCTTACCATGGCCATGGGCAGGAAGGCCACCCGGAGGCCCAGGAGCACGGCCAGCAGGGCAGGGAAAAGCAGGGCTGAGACTTCCACCCTGGTGGGGATACGCCCCACGTCGTCCAGGAGGCCGATGAGGGCCACCAGAACGCCGGCGCTCAATAGCCCCAACAGTGTCGTCTTGTCACCCGCAGTCATCCCTGGGACGAGCACCAGCCCGCAGCCCACGGCCAGGAGGAACCCCATCAGGACGGCCAGCCCGCCGGTCCTGGGGGTCGAAGTGGTGTGGATGGACAGGGGTTTGGGGCGGTCCATGGCGCCCAGGCGCGGGCCGAGGTGCCTCACTGCGCCCGAGGAAAGCAGTGAGCCCACGACAGCCACGGCAATTAGGATTACGTAGTAGAGCATCAGGGGTCAGGCTTCTGGGCCAGAAACATGATGTGCCCGGCGAATCTGAGGGGTGCCTTCTCGAGAAAGGTCTCGTAGAGGTTCCACTGGTCCGAGCGCTTGCCGAACCGCAGGGCAAAATAGGCCCCTCCCAGCCATTTCAACGCGGCCATGGTGAGCCTACCCGCAGTCCCGCCCAGAACATCGGCCAAGTTAGAGTCCGGGCACAACGCGCTGCCTATGGTCACGAAAGCGCTGGCCCCTGGCCGTAGCTCCAGCAGGCCGAAGCCGGTGCGAGACATCATCTCCTGGATCGCCCAATGACTGAAGGATAAGTACGAGTCATGCCAGGGCTCAAGGAATGAAACGCTGCCGACCAGGTGGCCGCCAGGCCGTAGTGCGCGATACGCCTCTTGCAGTGCCACGAGAGGATCTGGCAGATGCTCAAGCACCTGGTTTGCGAACACCACTTGGATGCTATCGTCGGTCAGGGGTAGGCGGCACCCATCGGCGACGAGCGTGAGTTCCGTGTTGGGAACTACGTCCAGGCCAACCCACCGCCACCCTGCATCTTCGATTGCGGACCTATGTCTGCCGTCTCCCGCACCCAAATCCAGGCAAATCGCGACACCACGCGGTAGGAGTTCCAGGGCACTGGTGTACTGGTGCTGCATTGTGTTCCTGGACACGGAGACGGTGGCGGTGTGGAAGGGCTGGCGCGACGACACGCTCAGGGCGGCCAATCCCCGCGTAGCGTGCTCTTGCCCATCACAAAGCCGGCCAGGACGGCCAGCCCGCCGGTGCGGGGCGTGGGCGTGGAGTGAATGGACAGGGGTTTGGGCCTGTCCATGGCGCCCAGCCGCGGGCCGAAGCGGGCGGCGACGCGGGCCAGCAGGAACGAAGATATCAATGCCAGCAAGGGCGGTGCCAGATAGGTCCACATCATATCACTGCCGGGTTGTGACTCGCGAAGGAAGCCGTCGCGTTATGCCAGACCACGTTAGCTGTCCAAGCCCTGCGAGCGACCCAAAGCCGTAGCTCAGGTGAAGAACGGGGAAGACTAGCACGAGTAGCAGGAGGCCTGGCTGCCGGTGCCTGACGGTTTCTATGGAAGCCGCGGCAAGCGCCCCAGTCGAGTAGGCAAGCAAGATCGTAAGCAGTAGCAGCCAGCCTTCCGACACCAGTAGAGCAGCGATGAGGGCGGCAGCCAGCCCTAACAGGAAAGCGAGAGGAACGAAATGCCGGGCGCCGAGGCTGCCGGGCCGCTTGGCAACAGTGAGGACATTCCAGCGGCCGTTCCCGTAGTTCTGTCTCACGAAGTCGCCAAGGGTGGTGCGGGTGTAGTATTTGCATCCCATGTCCGGAGCAAGGAGGAGGCGAAAGCCCGCGGAGCGCAGGCGATGGTTGAATTCAATGTCTTGATTGCGGACTAGTTCTGTGTCCCACAAGCCGACAGTGTCGAACACAGTCCTTCGATAAGCAGCATAGGGAATCGTGTCGACGAACTGAGCGGTCTGCCAGAAGCGGAACCTGGAATTACCGACGCCGAACGGCGCGGACAAGGCGTGAGCGACGAGGTTGCCGAACCACCCGTCGCCTAGGTGCTCGAGGGTGGGGCCGACACCCGCAACTGCCGGGTCGGTCGAGTCAAGGTGAGAGACCGCCTTCTCCACGTAGTGTGGAGAGATCACGCTGTGTGCGCCCACGATGATCACCACATCACCGGATGAGGATTGAACACCGATGTTGACCGCTTCGCTCGCTATTCGCTTTGGATTGTCGAGGAGGCGAATGCAGGGATCGGCGCTCGCGGCTCGGTGCACCACGTCGCGGGTACCGTCATCGGAGAACCCGTCGACCACCAACACTTCGAGCCTGCCTTTGGGGTATGTTTGCTCGGCGATGCCGTGGAGGCAGCGGGCGATGTAGGTTGCCTCGTTATAGGCCGGTACGACAACGCTGACTGCGGGCAGACGACGCCTGCCGCGGTCATCATGAATCTTGCTTGTCAATATCCATATCTCTACGGACTTTGGATATCACCCATCGGTACTTCCCGTGTTTCGTCCGCGGGATATCGTCCACGAACTCTAGGCCTACCCTGACGTCGGGCCCAAGGCATTTTCTCATGCGGTCCAACAGGATCCGAGAGTCGTCGTCCGAGTAGCTGTCGTTTTTCACGATCTTTACAGTCACGTTCGTAGGATCCTCTTGGACTATTTGGGACTTGACTATGTTGACCATCGGCTTGAACGGAAACGTGAGGAGGGAGCCGGAGATATAGCGTCCGTCAGGCAGGAGTACTTGGTCCTCCGCCTTCGTTGTGACAGGAGCCAGCATCGGGAACTGACGGCCACAAGTGCATGTCGAGGCCAAGATCTCCGACACGTCGCCAGTGTCATATCTAATCAACGGCATACTGTAGTTCTCTAGACCTGTGGATACCACCCTGCCTCGCCTGCCAGGTGGAAGCTGGTGGTCGTCATCGTCCACGACCTCTGTCACGCCGTATTCCATATTCAGGTGGAGCCCAGTGTGCTCTTCACATTCGGTTGCCATTACCACGCGCTCAGAAAGGCCATATATGTCAAATATCCTGCACTGGAATACGTGTTCAACGAGTTCTCTTTGAACGGGGTAGAGCGTTTCGGCCGAGGTGAACACAGCTTTGAGCCTGTAGGTTATGCCTCGTTCGCGCATGTATTTGGCCACAACGTAGACGGCCGACGGGTACGCCTCAATCGCCTGCGGAGCGAACGTCAGCATTTTGTCAACGAAATAACGCAAGTGCTCCTCACTCAGATGATACGTTGAGAAGAATAGCTGTTTGTCCCATTTGTTGTACATCCAGAACGGCGGTACGCGCCGGCCGGGCTCAACGATCATTCTGCCATGCATGGTGATGCGTTTGTCTGCGAAATCGAAGCTCGCCCACTGCCATTGTCTCCAAGCATAGGCTCTGGTTATCGGGAAAATCAGTTTGTCCCAATAGAAGAGCAGCGGCGACCCGGTGGTTCCGCTGGTATTGGTGAGGACCATGTCGCCCTTCTTGAACTTGGTGGCCTTGAGCTCATGGAAGTGGGCTTTCACGTGCGCCTTCGTGAGAATGGGCAGTTTGTGTAGATCGTCGGGAGTCCGGATATCGGCTGGTTTGAGTCGCAGACGCTCAAGAAGCTGCCGATAGTAGGGCACGTTGTCGTAGCAATGTGTCACTAGCCTCCCAAGCTTCTCTTGCTGGAGGTTTTCGAGTTCAGCAAGCGGGTACCACTGGCTGTCTTCGAGTTCCCGCAGCCTTTGCTCAAAGAGCGCATGGAACTTCAGCTTGGTCAACCTGTAGGCGTATATGTTGAACAGGAGTTTCTTCAGCAACAAGGGCGACTTGAGATAGATTGTATCTACGTCCATGGGGCTAGTCGTCCAAAGGCGGGCAGCTAACCGCCGGTTCCACTCTCGACGATATGGCCACGTGCACCGGGGGGCACAGACGGAGGCTGCAAGGCGTCGGCCCAGCGAAACAAGCAGGGCTGACAGCCGTTTTGGGAGCCAGTGAATCCTTGTAGACCATGCACATCGTCATGGTAGCTCAGCCTGGCTAGAGCAGGGTTCATCGCCGCGGCAGCCGTTGGCCAGCGACGCAACAGCCTTCAGGAGCTCTGTGCGTCGTCGGCCCAGCGAGAAGTTGTCGATGACTCGCTCCCGTGCTCTCCGACCAAGCTCGGGCATAGCCAGTGCCAGCCGCACCTTATCTGCGATCTCCTTGGGGGTGACCGGCTCATCCAGGTAGACTCCACAGTCTCCCACCACCTCCTGTAGCGCCGGGATTCGAGTCACAACAGGGACGCACTCGCAGGCCATGGCCTCAGCGACGGCGCATCCGAAGCTCTCCCAGACCGAAGGCTGCACGTAGACCGACGCTCGGCTCAGCTGGTGTATCAACTCGTCGCCGTACAAGCCACCGGGCATCACCGCGTTGCATGGCAACTGAGCTCGCAGGATCTCTCCCGTCCCGTCTCTGTCGGGCCCAACCAACACAAAGCAGGCCTCTGGTGCAAAGGCGGCAGCCGATACGAAGGTGTCCAGACCCTTGTGGTACAGGTTCTCGTGCATTACCTCAGCCACCGTGATCGCGACGCGCTCTTTTTGAGGCCGATCGAACCGACGGAAGACCTCTGTGTCGAATCCGTGACGGATGAGAGTCATTCTCCCAGGGTCGGCTCCAACGCTCCGCGTGGCCTCTTGGTAGACGTACTCGGAGACCGGTAGAAGCAGATCGGCAGACCTCGCCACGTACCAGGGAAACCACCTCCTGAGCGGGTGGGTGCATATGCTGCGGTAGCGCCCTCCACCGAACGAGAAGCGACACACCTCGCCACCACTTACGACCACCGCCGAGCGCCGCCCGAGGACCCGGCAGAAGAGCACAGCGAAAAACGCGTGCAGCTTCCCGAACCAACAGAAGGCCAAGTCTGCCCACCGCACGCCCTCCCACAGGGTAGGCAGGCGCGTGGCGACCCGCTTGTAGCCAGAGCGGGCGCCTGGGAAGTCAAGGGGTCGGACATCATGGTGCTCGGCAAGGATCTGGTAGTCTGTCCTGGCGAAGGTAGGCATCCCGGAGTGGACAAAGAGGATTTTCATATCCTAGCTGGACGTCTGGCCCGCCAACGTGCGTAGCACACGTGAGAACAGCTGGCTTGCTTGCTGCCAAGTGAGTGCATTCTGGCTGCTCAGCATGGCGTTGTGCCCCAGAGTCATGCGCAATGTGGGGCTGTCGAGTAGACGCGAGATTGCTCTTGCTAGTGCCTGGCTGTCACGGGGCGGGACAACGAGCCCGTTAACGCCATCTTCCACGAGCTCAGGGATTGCGCCTGTGGACGTTGCAATAACGGGGAGGCCGAACGCCATTGCTTCTAACAAGACGATCCCGAAGCCCTCCCATAGAGATGGCAGGACAAACACATGTGCTCTTGCGTACTGGCAATGTAGCTCTTCCTGGCTGAGCCAGCCATGGAAAACCACCGTCTTGTCCAGCCCGTGTTCCTCGGCGTACTTCTGCAGCCGAAGTGCATACTCTGGGTCGTCCCCGAGATTGCCTACAATATTCAAGACGATGTCACGATTCCGCAGTTGTTGCATGGCATCCAGGAGATGAGGGAGCCCTTTCCTGGGATGGCACGTGCCAACGAATAGCAGGCTGAGCCTATCATCAGCCCGGGTGATTTCGGGCCGGTCCGGAGGATCAAGACCATCGGGTACGACGGAGATGCGCTCCTCGCTAACACCCACATCCATTACTTCCCGCTTCGTAGCTTCGCTCACCACAACAATATGGTGTACTGTTCGGTAGAAGAGTGCCTCCAATCGCTTGTCGATCGCCCTCCACAAAGGGCCTCCTCGGATGCCGTGGTAGTCCATGTGATGCACTATGGTCACCAGTCTGGCACGTCGCAGCCACCGAACTAGCCAGTTGAACAAAAAGAGCCTGGAGTGAAAGGATGCAGGCTCAACTAGAATGCCTTTCTTGGCAACCCTGGGCAGGAGCCTGCGCGCTATCCGCACGTTGCTCAGGACATGCCGCTTGGCAACACGGCCCGGTGGCTCGGCAGGAAGCACTAACTCGTCTACAGACCATCCGGCGCTGCGCAGACCGCGCGTCACTTCGTCAGCATACTTGATGCCACCGGTGGGCCTGTCGGTGCGGCCGCCGGTGATCCACGAGACGTGGCTTTGTGCCACGCTTAATCCGCCTGTCGAGAAAGGAGCGTTTTGCCCCCTGAGTCCATCGACGGCACGGTCACTCCTGGGGTGTAGGAACACGTAGTTGATTGCACCGGGACGCGGGCCTTTCGTGGGAGACAGCTCACCGGCGCAATATGTGAACGAGCGATAGCCTAGGTCCGTGAGTAGTGCAAACACGTCCTCAGGTGAGTAGCCAAATCGCTGAGTGTGCCGTTTTTCAATCTCACAGATGATGGCTGGGTTGTCCCTCGATAGGATAGCTCGCCCTCCCGTGAAGCATTGGAGTTCTGCTCCTTCAGTGTCGCATTTTACGAAATGAACCCTGTCAATGCCCAACTCATGCACCAGTGAAGTCAGAGTGACCATGGTGGCCGGGATCGTTGAACGGGGCGAATCGCCGGCCCTGGACAGTCGGGCGGTGGCGAGGGCCTGCAGCCGAGATAGGCCATCCCGCGTGACCACCATGCGGGTTTGACACACTCTGTCGCCCACGGCCACTTCTTTGATCTCCACATTCGACAGTTCGAGTCGATGCGTGACGCGGCGCAGAACCCGTGCGGCCACCGGGACCGGCTCAACTGCAATGACTCGTCCCCCAGGCCCGACTGCCTTTGAAAGCCAGTATGTCCACTGGCCGCAGTTGGCGCCAATATCGAGGCAGGTATCGCCTGGGCGCAGCAAGTGATTCAGCAAGGCGATTTCTTGCTCCGACGTGAACCCGTCCTGTAGTTTGCGCGTGAGACTCTGGGCCTCAAGCCATACCTGGCCCGACTCGCCGAACAGCGTGATCAGCAACCTGAATACGAAGCGTCTTGAAAGTGCCATGACAACACCTTGGTGCCCAGGCCGGCTCTCAATCGCAAACTCAGCGGGCGCTCGGGCGACCAACTGATTCTAGGTACAGGCGAGAAATCTGGCCCACCGTGTCTACAATGTTAAAATGCTCGACGGCCCTGTCCCGCCCGGCCCGGCCAAGCCGCTGGCGGAGCTGCTCGTCGTCAAGTAGTTGGTCGACTGCGATCGCGAGCTGGCGTGGGTCCGGCCGGCAGAACACGCCACACCGGTCCGTGATGACCTCCCGGTTGACTGCGCTGTCGACGGCCACAACGGGCAAACCGCACGCCATTGCCTCTGCGGAGACCAGGCCGAATCCCTCGCCGCTGGAGCGGTTGCTGCCCGATTCACTGACCATGCAGAAAACGTCGATGGCGCGGTAGATCCTAGCCATGTCCGGGCACCATCCCAGGAATCGCACTCGGTTCTCGAGCCCCAACTTCTCTGCTAATCGCATCCACGGCTGCCGCATGTCGCCGTCGCCAGCGATGATGACATATGTTTCAGGGTGCGCCTCTAGAATCTGGCGAGACGCATGAATCAACAAATCCATCCTCTTCCACTCCACTAATCGCCCGACTGTACCAACCACCACCGCGTGGGGCGGAAGCCCGAACCGCCTTCTGACCTCAGCCTTTTCATCAGCCGTGCTTGGCCTGAACAACTGGGTGTTCACCCCGTTGTGCAGCGTCACTACCTTGTGGGGCGCCACGCCGACCATGTCGATAACATATCGGCGAATGGGCTCTGAAACAGTTATGTTCTTTGCGGTCCACAGGTTCAGAACACGGAATATGAGCCGGTGTCGGGCTCGCTCCCGGCCGGGCCAATTGTGTTGATATGTCATGATTATCGGCGTCCGGGCCACAATGGCGGCCGGACGGCAATACGTGTTTGCCTGGTAGTGGTGGGTGTGCACAATGTCGAAGCCGTGCCGGCTGATGTATCGCGCCAATGCCCACAGAAGCTGGGCACCTGCCTGCAACTGAAGGGTAACCGTGCGAATGCCTGCTCGCTCGTACGCTGTCACCACGGACGGGAGCTGCTGGTTGCCGTACGCGCAGGCCGTGATGTCAAATGCCCCGCTGTCGAGCCGAGACAGAATATCCAGCATCAGCCGCTCCGTCCCGCCGTTGAGGAAGGTACCAATGACATGGAGGAGCTTGATTCTACGATGCGGCATTTGCAGCGATCTTGCGCTGTAAACAGTCGTCCATGATTGCGAGCTGCCGTTGCGCTCTGTGCTCCCAAGTCTCGCGTTGAGCAATCTCCGTACGCCGTTTGATCAGGTCGCCGCCGTTTTTAGACACGCAACGTGTGATTGCCTGGACGAATCCCTCCGCATCAACAGCAACCTGAATCACCTCTGAGAATTGGGCGATCTCGGGCGTAGGTGTAGCTACCACGGGTAGCCCTGCCGCGATATACTGGTACATCTTGTCGGGGTTCACCGTGGGCCCAGCGCCTGATAGTCTGTAGGGCATGATGGCCACGTCAAATCCCTTGAGAAAGGACGGCAGGGCCTCAAACTGCTGGCAGCCCAGGAAGTACGTATTGGGCAGGGCTTGAATCGCGTGAATGTCACTGGCGCAAGAGGGATACGGCGTCACCCATCCGATGAAAACGAAGCTCCACTCTGGCTTGCCTTCAATGACCGAACGGAGGAGTGGAAAATCGTACCAATGGGTGAGGTTACCCATGAAGCCCACGATGGGCCTAGGAATGTCATCCAGTACGCTGGGTGTGGGCGTAGACTCCAGTGCAGCGCGATGAAAGAACTCATAATCAGCCGCGTTGGGCGAGTAGTATGTGTGCGCATTGAGCCGCCTCATCTTCTCCAACAGAGGCTGTGATGTGGTCAGTACCACGTCCACTCGCTGTGCCAGATCTCGTTCTAGCCTGAGGGTTAGCTGATTCGGTGTCTCCACTCCACCATAGAGAGCATATTCATCCAGGCAATCAAACACGCGTAATGACTCGCCCAGAAGTCCCAGCAGGACGCCATGGAAGGGGTCATTGACCGAAACCACGCGGTGCGCATTCGCGAGGCCGGCTTCGCGGCACATCGCCTGCACTTGTCGACCCAAATGAGCTCGCGCGGCCTGCAGCAGGATGTAGCTCTTGGCCACAAGGCCCAGCTTCATTGGGATAAGTGGTGAATATACATAGAGGTTGTCGGCTACCTGGCGCAACCCGGTTGCGATGATCCGATGGAATAGCCGCCGCGGGGCTGTGGCCGCGTCCGGCAGAACTGAAAGGTAGTGCGTCACGACCAACACCTGCCCCTTGCTCAACAGTTGCCGGGCCAAGGCCTCATAGAGCGGGATTCGCACCTGATTCATCGGACTGGTGGAATCAAGGGCGGTCGCTGAGGTGAATATGATAAGGTCGAAGTCCACGCTAGGCAGTTACCTTCCCAGTATCTCGTGATATATAGCCTGAATGCGTTGCGCATGCATCCGATTCGTAAAGAGCCTTTCCACACGTTCCCTTCCGGCTTGCCCCATGCGATCCGCCAATGCCCTGTTCTCCATCAGCGTTAGAATAGCTCTGGCCAGTGCACTTGCGTCATTTGGCGGGATTAGCAGCCCCGTTACTCCGTCGTCCACCACCTCTACCGCGCCGCCAGCCCCCGAGGCAACCACTGGCAACCGCATTGCCATGGCCTCGATGAGGCTGCGTCCGAAGCCTTCCACGCAGATCGAAGGTTGAACTAGCAGATTAGCTATTCCATACACTGCTTGAACGTCGCCAACATAGCCCACAAACCGTATTCTGTCTCCGAGATGAAGCCCTGCTACCTGCTGTCGCAGGCTTGCCAAGTAGCTCTCGTCCCCATGCACGGTTGTATCACCCGCAACTAAGGCATGTACCTCGGGATGGTTGGCCACGATCTGAGTCAGCGATTCCAGAAGAATATGTATCCCTTTTTCAGGGGTGATCCTGCCAACCTGAGCAATCACGTAGGCATCTTCTGGTATTCCGAAGCGATGTCTCGAATGCTGATCCCCCGAAAACCGGTCTAAGTCCACACCGTTGTACACCACATAAGACCTTTGAGAGTGTCGCAGGAAAGACTCATAGCTTCGGGCCGTGGCCCGCGAGTTGGCAATCAAGAATGGTGACATCCGAAGCCAGTGATCCCGCACAGAACTCTGCGTCTTTGCGTTGCGCACGTGGCAAATCTGGGGTACACGTGCAAATCTCGATGCCAGAGCTGCATGACGATTGGTGAACTCGTGGTTTGCGTGGACGAGGTCAATTTCGTTCTTTCTGATCAGCCAAGTCAAACTGCACACCGATTTCAAGAAGGGGAGCGGATTCTTCTTGCTGCCTTTCGCCAAGGGCAGCATCATGATACTAAGATCCATTGCGCGCAACCTTCTCGCCAATTCTCCCTCGGAGGGCAGTACTACCAAAGGGTGAAAGGACTTCCTGTCTATACAACCGAGAAGTCCCATGAGGCTCACCTCGGCACCGCCAACATTGGCCGTTGGAGCCAGATAGAGAACCCGGCTTCCACAGGGAGTCATGTCAGGTTCTGGGCTGTTTGGTGGACCGGATCCGACTGCTTGCCCAAAAGCCGAATGGGAGCACGGAAAGAGCAAGCAAAACCATAAACGTATCAGACAGATGCTCAAAATGCATAATCGCCAGAGAAGCAAGTACCCCAATGAAGGCTAACATGGTCACCAAGATCGGCCTGCCAAGGCGATCGGCCATTCCCCAGGCTACCTGTTGGGTGACGACACTAGTGTCCCTGCGCTCCCCTGCTCTGGACAAGACCAGCCACCTCACGCGAGCAGCCAATCCCAGCAGGCTCCACAGCATTGCTGCAACTGGCGGATCAAGTAAGGTGGGTTCATTGAAGAGCCCGTCTATGAGGAAAGCGAGAAGCCCACACATGATACCTAGGATTGGCGCCGCCCTTGAGAGATCCGATTCGGAACGCCAAAGCCCTGTGAGGGACCAGAGTGTAGACGCGATCATTCCTAGCCAGACGAAAAGCCCCAGCACGCCCGTGTTAAGCAGAGTCTGCAGATAGAAACTGTGCGCATGCGCTGTCCCTCCGAATGAATACAGGAGCGGCGCACGCCCGTACCCTAACACTGGTCTTAACAAGAAGTATCGCCAGGCCTCACTCCAAAAGCCCAGTCTGATTCTCATGATGTTAGGCTCAATCCTCAACTTGCTCACAAACTCGAAGGTATCAGGAACTCCCGCTGAGCTTTGATACCCTTGCACGTAATAACCTATGGCCCCAACGACCACCATGACAGCGAGCAACCCCAGGATGAGATCACTTTTTCTAGCGTACTTCTGTACGCACAACGCCCACGCGATTGCGCCGGCCGCAAGACTTCCCAACAGGGCACTCCGACCGCCGCTCAGAAGCTGACTGACAAGCAAGAACAAAACCACGGGGACAAACAATCCCCACCGACGCGCTCGGCAGAGCACCAATGCAAAGGCTATCATGAGGGAGTAACTGAGAAGAGAAGCGAAGTAATCCGGATTGAAGCTACTGCCGATATTGTATCCAGGTCGAATACCCAAAGGAACGAACGAAAGTATGCCCCACTCGGTGAACAGATTCTGTACCCTGCCCTGCGTTAACAGGTCGGCGACCCCCAGGGCGCTGATGGCAATGGCCCCGCCTATTACAGCATGCAGAACCTTCAATAACTGACCCACGCTTCGAATATTGCCCGCGACCGCGTAATAGAAAACAACCCCCCAGATCTGTGGCTGAACGACGTACTGGTAGCCGCCAAGCGGGTCATCGGATACCAGCGCTGACAGCAGTGTGGCAAAGAGGATCATCAACGGCCACAAGTCTGCAAAGCCCCACACGTTCTCTTTTCTCCACAATGCACGCGTAATGACGATTCCCAAGAGGGCAATGGCAGATGCGCCGCCTAGCGAAACCCAGATCGTCTCGATCCCTGGAAAGTTGATGCGCCATGAAAGCAGGAATGCTGACAGGTATAGTGCTGGGCCACGATAACGGAAGGCGTTTGCCGCCAAAAGCACGGCTGCGGGGAAGAAACAGACCAGAGTCATCCATACCACGAACGCGTCAACAGACATCCACGTCATTTGCCCTTCATCTGTACACTAGGCTTTCCACAACCCTCAGTCGATCTAGCCCAAGCCTCCTGAAAGCAGTTCGCAACACCCGTCGGCTGTATCGCAGGGCGGAGTATCTCAGCGCCTGCCTCTCGAGTTCCGAGAGATCTTCATCTCGCTCGAAAGAGCCAGTCAATGATTCCAGTCTCGCGCCTAGATCCCCGGCGTTCCGGGACCAATCTAGGTTTCTCTCCGCAGAGGCCCGAGCACATTGTTTGAATTCCCTCAGACGAGCGCGATTATCAATGTAGTAACGCATGGCCTCACGTATCCCCTCTGCGCTACACCGGCTTTCCGCCCAATAGTAACCATCTGCACGGCCGCGGTATTCTAGCGCGCGAACCAGCCGACCATTGATACCGTCCTGCACGAACTCATTCATCGGCGGAGCATCCGTCGTGACCACAGGCAGCGCGCAAGCCAGCGCTTCCACAACTGTCAAGCCGATTCCCTCGAGAATCGTTGGGTACGCGTACACATCACCGAGGTGATATAGGCCCGGGGCGTGCACTGACGCTTCTATCACCTTGACTCGGTCGTCTGCCTGCGATAGCTCCCGTACTTCAGAATCGGTTGAGACCGGCACTTGGGTGTGAAGCACGAGCCGACACGGCCCCTCTAAATGATGGAACGCCCTTAGAGCAATAGCCGTCCCCTTGCGTCTGAAGTTCATGCCTGCAGAGTGAAAGAAGACCACAGATCCCGGCGCAACTGGTTCGCACATTCCGCTGAACAATCGGCAATCCGTTCCCCAGGGAACATACAGCGCATGAGGGTGATCGCAGAACACGGAGTAATGCCGTCGCGTATTACACAGCAGGAAGTCATACAAGCGAAAAAAGGGAACCGTGACGGACGTGTAGTAGTCAACGTAAGCACCGATTACAGTCGGGAGCTCTCGACGGGCCAGTATGATAGTGGGCCAGTGCCGCTGCTCATTAAAGACCAGCAGATCAATCTGCTTCCCGAGAACCCAACGTTTGAACTCGCTCCAATTAACCTCGCTTTCTTGCCCGCCTCCCACGCGGCGTGCCCAGGTCACCGAGCCTTGGTCCCAATACGGGTCACGCCGCGCGTATTGCTCACCACCCCTGGCATAGATGAACACGCGGTGATGGGGCGCGAGTATGTCTCTATAGGCGCGCGAGACCATCGCCGCGCCGCGCTCGAACCAGGTGGTCACGATCCCGATGTTCATCACTCCGGGCCACAGGCGGGCTTCGCCGCAACGATGTTGCTATGCGCCGGCCATGAGCGGCCATCATCCAGAGTGATTGGGCTCAGCCCGATGTTGCTCCCGCCGTGATGGCCCACGCGATACCGTGGCCAGAAGACTGAGTATCCGATCCCAGTCAACAGCTCGATGACCGTCTCTGGCGACGCGGACGCCGCCTCAAGAGAGGCCTTGTTGATCTCTACCCACAGCGTCGCATTGGCACGACGGAGCAGGCCCCTCATTCCCGCCAGCACCAGAGGCTCTGCACCTTCGCAGTCCACCTTGACGAAGGACAGGCGATCTGGTGTCAACCGGACTTCGTTCGCTGCCACCAGTCCATCCAGTGACCTCACCGGAACCTTTGTTTCGGACACCACCGTGCCGCTGGCAAGTTCGTTGGGGAACATCGACGACCAGCCAAGTTGCGACGACAGGTGCAGGGTGGCGGTGCCGTCTTCTGCCCCAAGCGCGTACGGCACAATGTGCACGTTGCCCATCTTGTTGCGCGCACAGTTGTCAGCCAGAATCGCTCTGGCGCGGGGATCGGGCTCAAACGCGTAGACCACGCCTCGCTCTCCCACACGGCAGGCAAGGTGCAAGGTCACGTACCCTACATCCGCCCCGATGTCGATACACGTGTCCCCGGGCCGTACGAATTCTGCGGTGGCACTGACCAGATTCCCATCGTAGGTGCCGAGGTAAAAGCGCCGATCCATCTGGTCATCGCGGGTGAGGGCCATTTCGAATTTACCATCCACCACGCGCCACGACCGGCGGCGAGGCAGGCCGAGTAGCCGGGCCTGCGTCCTCAGGCGCGAGGCGAGAAACCTCAGGCTACGAACACCAGCGATCCTCATACATCGCTCGCCACATCGGGCCCGTTTCGTTGCCGGTTTCTGCGGAGCCGCCGTGGCAGGACAATATCCATTGCCAGGACCGTATAAGCTCCAACCGACACGAGGTGCACTGCGTAGGACACCGCATAGGCGAGGGCGAGGCCAATGGCGCCGTGCCTGGTGAATACAGCCGCCGACCAGATGAACGCCGCAGCCCATACGCAGTTTAGTACGAACCCGTGCCACATTCTTCCCATGCTGGCGATGGCGGTGCCTACGACCGCCAGCGAGCAGGACAGAGCCGCGGCCACGGCCATCGTGGCGAGCACCGGCCCACCATCGGCGAATTCAGCGCCGTAGGCTGACATGATGAGTCCTGACGCGACGATGATAGGCACACCGGCGCCAACAGCAATCGCGCATACCAATGCCACATTCGTCCAGAACACCTTCCGATAACCCTCCAAGGATTGCCGTCCGTAGAGGTTCGAGAGCATCGGCAGCGCCACGCTGGCCAGGACGCTGGGCACAAACGCAAGCGCCGTCCGCCACTGCGCGGCTGCATTCAACAGACCCATCTCCGCGTAACCGTTCGGTTGGTTTACCAGGAGCGTATTGCCCACCCAGGTGATCGGCCCGACCATGGCCGCAGCAAGAAATGCAGGGAGCGAAAAGCGCCACAACACGGGTCGCTCATCGGCGATGCCGCGCCGCGAGGTCGCGATCCCTGCGGCCCTGCACTCCCTGCGCAGCGCACGGTGGTTCAGCCACAGCCCTATGCTGGCCGCCACAGCCATGCCGCCCACCGCGCCGTTTACCCCTTGCAGCGACACAGCTGCCACCATTATGGGCACCGTCGCCAACGCGCGAATCACGCTCACGCGCGCAATGGCCCTGAAGGCCTCAAATCCCGCCAGAGCGCCCGTCTGCGCTCCATCGATAGTGCTGACGAACAACAAAGCGCAGCCGAGGCGAAGCGCGCTAGCCAGGTACGGTGCATTTAGAACGCTCCTGGAGAGCGCGGGTGCTGCGGCCAAGAAAAGCACTGCGGATGCAGCGCCGGCCAGCGCCGCTGTCCACAAGCTCAGGCTCAGTATCCTGCCGGCGCGACCCGGGTCTGTGACCCTGAGTTCGGCCACGTACTTGGTGGCTGTTGTCCCCAGCCTGAGGCCCGCAAACACGCCGAACATGCCCACGGTGCTGGTGACCATTCCAAGCTCGCCGAAGCCCTCCCGGCCGAGTACGCGAGCTACTATCATCGAGACACCCAGGGCCAGTCCCTGCGAAACACCAGCCCCAGCAATCGACCAGAACGTCCCTCGGGTCGCGCGCGCCCGCAGCGATCCGGCCGGCAGCGCCATCACGCGCTTTGCTTCGAGCCATCCCCATGCGGACTGAATCATCCCATCAGGGCGCTGACGATCCTAGCGCTGGCCAGACCGTCGCCGTAAGGGTTGACCGCGCGCGCCATACTCTCGTACTCTCGCTTGTCCTCCAGCAGTCGGAGCGCTGCCTTCACAATAGCATCGCGCTGCGTCCCCACGACCCGCGCCGTGCCCGCTGCCACAGCCTCAGGCCGCTCCGTCACCTCCCTTAGCAGCAACACCGGCACTCCCAAACTCGGGGCCTCTTCCTGCAAGCCTCCAGAGTCCGTCAAGATCAGGTAGCTGTGCTTCATCAAATGAACAAAGGAGAGGTAGTCCATGGGTTCCAGGAGTGTGATCCCCGCTGCTCCACTCAAGATCGGCTGGACAGCTTGTCGCACATTGCCGTTTGGATGTACCGGGTACACGATATGGATGTCCGGGCACTTTTCTGCGATGTCCCTCAGCGCCATGCAGATATTCCGGAGCGGCTCGCCGAAGTTCTCTCGCCGGTGGGCAGTCACAAGTATGATCCGCCCGTCACCGAACGGGACCTCGGCGAGAGGCCCTCGGTCAACATCGTAATCTCGTGCGGCAACATCCAGGAGCGCGTCGATGACAGTGTTGCCTGTGACCACGATCCCTTCTTCGCGGATACCCTCTCTCAACAAATTCGCCTTGGCGGTCTCCGTGGGTGCAAAGTGGAAGTCCGACACCGCGTCCGCAAGCTTTCGGTTCACCTCTTCCGGATACGGACGCAGCTTGTCCCAGGTCCGTAGCCCCGCCTCGACGTGGCCCACAGGGATCCTGCGGTAAAAGGCTGCCAGTGCCGCGGCCATCGCGGTTGTGGTATCTCCTTGAACCAGGACCCAATCGGGCTTCTCCCGCTCCAACACATCTCCGACCTTGGTCAGTACACTGACAGTCGTGTCGGTCAGGGTCTGGTCATCGAGCATGATATCCAGATCGTAATCTGGCTGGATGTCGAAGAGGCGAAGCACCTGATCCAGCAGCTCGCGGTGCTGGGCCGTCACGCAAACCACAGTCTCGAGGCGCTCAGAATGCCGCCGCAGTTCCTGGACCACCGGTGCCATCTTGATGGCCTCGGGCCGCGTGCCGAACACGCACAGAACCTTCATCTTCTGCATCGCGACCTTACAGGTTGACAATCTTTCGCCGATCTGCCGTGGTGCCTTTGGTCGCATTCCTAGTATCTACCACCTGACTCGAAGCAGCGACAATATCTTCCCAATCGTAGCCACTATGACCAGCCACGATTACTAGGCAGTCCATCTCCCCCAGAAGCTCCCGGTCTAGCTCTACAGATTGCAGTTCCATGCCATCGACATGGAGGGTCGAGACAAAGGGATCGTTGTACATAACCTCGGCCCCTCTGTCTCTTAGCAAACGCAGGATCTCCAGTGCCGGTGACTCGCGTACGTCATCCACGTCCGCCTTGTACGCCACACCCAGGATCATGACGCGTGATCCGTTGATCGACTTGCCCATCGCGTGTAGCGCGCCAACTACCTTCCCCACCACATGTCGGGGCATGGCGCTGTTGATCTGCCTGGCCAACCGAATGAAGCGTGCATCGCAGCCCAGCTCGCCGAGCTTCCACGCCAGATACGCGGGGTCCACAGGTATGCAATGTCCCCCTATGCCTGGTCCCGGGTAGAAAGGCATGAAGCCAAATGGTTTCGTCGACGCAGCCTCGATAATCTCCCATACATCCAAACCCAACTTGTCGCACATCACGGCCATCTCGTTGACAAAACCGATGTTCACGGCTCGAAAGGAGTTCTCGAAGAGTTTGACCGTCTCGGCAGTCTTTGTCGATGACACGGGCACGACGGCCTCGATAATGGTCTCATACAGTGCCCGTGCTGCTTCCAAGCACCCCGGCGTCACGCCGCCCACGATCTTTGGGGTATTTCCCAGTCCGTATGTCTTGTTTCCAGGATCGATGCGTTCTGGTGAGAAAGCCACGTGGAACTCTTCTCCCACTCGCAGGCCCGACACCTCTAGTATTGGAACCACGCACTCTTGCGTACCCCCGGGGTACACGGTGCTCTCGAGGACTACCAGCATACCCTGGTGGAGGTAGTTGGCCAGTCCCTGCGTTGCGCTGAGGACAAAGGAGAGGTCCGGATCTCCAGCCTCGTCTAGCGGTGTGGGCACGCAGATGACCGCCGCATCAACACCTTCGAGGGGCGCGTATTCAACAGACGCTCTGAGCTTGCCGCTCTGGACGACTGACTCCACAACCTCGCTGTGGACATCCCGGATGTAGCTTCGTCCCGCATTGACCTTCTGCACCTTTTCTTGGTCAGTGTCGATGCCCACAACCTTAAACCCAGCTCTTGCGAATTCCACGGCTAGCGGCAGGCCCACGTACCCCAGCCCGATGACGCTAATCAGGGCGGTCCTTTCCTGTATCCTTTTCAACAGATCCACGTATTCCTCGCTACTCGGCACTCACGTGCCTGGGTGCAGTTGTTCGAGCGCTTGTTCCAGTCCCTGTCGTGCCTCTTCGTTGTCCGGATCAAGAGCCACCGCCTGCTCCAACTCGAACAGGGCTTCCTCGTACCTCGCCCCGGCGAGATACAGCTCTCCGAGCGAAATGCGCCACCACGCCTCCCCGGGCTCCAGGGCGATGGCCTGCTTGAGGAGCGCCTCCGCGGTGTCCAGGTCTCCCACCTGATAGTGGTAGATTCTCCCCAGCGATGCGTATGCCGCGGCGTCCTCCCCAATCTGTAGCCCTGCCTCGTAGTGCCACCTCGCGGCTTCCCAGTTGCTCTGCGCCTCGTACACCCTGGCCTGGCCAAAGTAGCAGGAGGCCAGGTCCCTCTCGTCGCCCGGTAAGAAGGCGTTGTACTCCTTGGCCCGCTCGTACTCCTCCAGGGCGCGGTCCAGTTCCCCCGTGACCTGGTAGGCCTCCCCCAGCCGGTAGCGCACGCTGGAGGATTGGGGTTCCAGCCTTTGGGCCAGGAGGGCCAACTCCAGGGCCAGGGGGTAGTCCTGGCCCTTGAAGGCGCTGTCGCTGGAGGAGAGGAGGCGGGAGAGGGCCCTCTCGCTCCCCTGCCAGGCTTCCACCGCCGCGTCGTCATCCCCCAGGTGGTAGTAAACCCTCCCCAGGCCCCAGGAGGCGGAGGGGTTCCATCCCTGCCGCGCCAGCGCCTGTATAAAGGAAGCGCGGGCGCTCAGCAGGCCCTCGTCGCCCCCGGAGAGCAAGCCCCGGGAGAGACCCAGGTAGCCCAGGTTGCCATACCAGGCGCTGAGCAGGGTCTCCCGCAGGGCGACCACGGCCACCAGCAGGGATAGAGCGAGGAGGGCGGTGGTTGTCCTTCTCCAGCGGGCCAGGCCCGGTGGAGCGGTGAGGAGTGTCAGCAAGAGGGTAGGCTCCCTTTCAGGGCTGGGACCAGGGGGGCGGTCAAACGGTTAGTCCCCCACAAGGGGGGACGGCTACGTTTCCGTCTGCGCCTTCCGCCCGGCTGGTCATGTTGAGACCTCGGAGGTCTCGAAGACCTCCGAGGTCTGGGCCGTCCGGCGACCCGAGACAAGGGACGCGACGATCGTCTGTCGTTCTGAGCGTAGCGAGAGCGTCTTGGCTGGGCTCACCGCACGCTTCGATACGACCTTCGGTCTATGCTTCGTCAAGCTCAGCACGCGGCTCAGCATGCGGATAGAGGCGGCGGGAATGTTGCCCTTGACAACGGGGCGGCAGGGAGGCTATACTGGCCATGACTTCTCTGCTCCCTCGCCGCACAGCAATCGAGGAACGTAAAATGGACGAGCAGTATTGGCAGCGCATCACCATCGATCCCGACGTGATGGTGGGCAAGCCCGTGATCCGGGGCACTCGGATTCCGGTGGAGCTCATTGTGCGTATGCTGGCCGATGGTGTCGCAGAGGCGGCGATCCTTGGCGAGTATCCACGCTTGCTGCCCGACGACATCCGGGCTGCGCTGGCGTACCCCGCCCCCTAGACCCCCTTCGACTCTTTCCAGGCCACAGCTTAGCGTGCTTGATCGACTTGCCCTCACACGTGCCACCTTGCCGACATAGGAAAGCATCCTGAGTAGGTGCCGAACGTAGTGAGGCACCGTATCGAAGGAGGCGGCTCTGCGCGCTGGCCGTTTCGTTGACCCGCACGCTTCGATACGCCCGGGGGCTCATCCTTCGATACAGCCTTCGGTCTATCCTTCGACGGGCTCAGGACGCGGCTCAGGATGAGCCGGGCGGCGGTGGTATCACGAGGCATCGCCGTCGCCTGACGAGGGCTTGCCCTTGTGCTTGCGCCTCTCGCCCTCTTTGCCGTAGTAGTAGTAATAGTGGTACCCACCCCGGCCGCTCTTCTGCCGGTTGAGGACCGCGCCCAGGATCCTCCCTCCCACCTGGGAGAGGGCCTCTTTGGCCGCCAGGGCGCTGTCGGTCCGGGTGGTGCCGGCGTCGATGACCAGGATCACTCCCCCCACTTTGGTGGAGAGCACGGTGGCGTCGGTCACCGCCAGGACGGGGGGGCTGTCCAAAAGCACCACGTCGGCCAGGTGCTTCATCTGTTCCACGATCTCCCCCGTCCGGGGGGAGGAGAGCAGCTCCGAGGGGTTGGGGGGCAAGGGGCCGCTGGGCAGCAGACGCAGGTTTTCCACCTCCGTCCGCCGCAGGTAGCGCTCCACGCTGGCCCCCTCCTCCAGCAGGAGATCGGTCAGTCCCGGCTCGCGGGGCACCTGGAAGAACTCGTGGAGGGTGGGGCGGCGCAGGTCGGTGTCGGCCAGGATGACCCTCTTCCCGGCCTGGGCCATCACCACTCCCAGATTGGCCAGGGTGGTGGTCTTGCCCTCTTTGGGGTTGGCGCTGGTGACGAGCATGGTGGCCGCGGGGTTGGCCACCAGGGAGAACTGCACGTTGGTGCGCAAGGCGCGGTACGCCTCCACCAGGGGAGAGCGCGGCTTGGAGAGGGAGATGAGGCCGTCCCGCAACGCCTTGATCCCGGGGATCCTGGTCACGTTGCCCAGGGTGGCCAGATCCAGCGCGCCGGAGACCTCCTCCTGGGTCTTGATGGTGTCGTCCAGGTACTCCAGCAGGAAGGCGGTGGAGACCCCCAGCACCGCCCCGCTGAGCAGCCCCAGGACGGTGTTGAGCAGCGTCCTGGGCTTGACCGGGGAGGTGGGCGTCTGTGCGGCAGAGAACACGGTGAGGTTGTCCTCGTAGCGAGCCGAGGCCAGGCGAAGGTCCTCCGCGCTCTTGAGGAGGATCACGTAGAGGGTCTGATCGCGGGACAGTTGGG